>Ga0182017_10002430_pt1 | contig 14134 bp, 14 predicted proteins | sample 712E3DmetaG_FD_120492 | JGI IMG/M metagenome (GOLD analysis project Ga0182017, IMG submission 120492) | Permafrost microbial communities from Stordalen Mire, Sweden - 712E3D metaG | ecosystem: Environmental > Terrestrial > Soil > Wetlands > Permafrost | place: Sweden: Stordalen | collected... | reverse complement strand
TGGCCCGCATCGCGGGCCGCGCCCCCGACCTGGTGGCGACGCAGCGCACTCGCCTGCGGGAGCGGGTGACCGAGCTCCTGGATGGCCGGCTGCCCGATCCCGTCCGGCTGGAGCAAGAGGTCGCCATCCTGGCCGAGCGGGGCGACGTGGCCGAGGAGTGCGATCGCCTGCAGAGTCATCTGGGCCAGTTCCGGGAGACGCTGATGCAGCCCGGCCCGCAGGGACGGCGCCTGGATTTTCTCCTCCAGGAGATGAACCGGGAGGCCAACACCATCGGGTCGAAGGCGGCGGATGCGGGCCTGGCTCGAGAGGTCGTCGAGCTTAAGACCGCCGTCGAACGTCTGCGGGAGCAGGTCCAGAATCTGGAATAGGGCTTTGAAGAGTCCGACGGGTCAGACGGGTCCGACCAGTCCGACAGAGTCTTCCGCGATGACGAGTTTGCTCGCGCAGCGGCTGCTCGTGGTTGTCTCGGCGCCGTCCGGCGCGGGGAAGACGTCGCTGTGCGAGTGGGCGGTCACGGCGGTCCCTGGCCTGGTCCACTCGGTGTCGTACACGACCAGATCCCCGCGCCCCCACGAAGTGCAAGGGCGCGATTACAACTTCGTGGACGAGCCGACGTTTCGGGCGATGGCGGACCGGGGTGAGTTTGCTGAGTGGGCGCTCGTGCACGGCCACCTCTACGGGACGTCGCGGGCGGTCCTGGAGGGACATTTTGCGGCCGGCCAGGACGTGATCCTGGACATCGACACGCAGGGGGCGGCCATCCTGCGAGAACGATACCCGGAGGGGGTCTTCGTCTTCGTCGTGCCCCCCTCGTGGGAGGTGCTGGAGCAGCGGCTGCGGCTGCGCCAGAGTGACACCGAGGCGGATATTCGCCGCCGCCTCGAGCGGGCGCGGGAGGAGGTGCGGCACTACGCGGAGTACCAGTACGTGATCGCAAACGCGGTCTTTGCCCAGGCGGGGGAGGAATTGAAGGCGATCATCCTCGCCGAGCGTCGGCGAAGCCTTCGGGTGTCGATGGAATTTCTTGGGGTCTGATCCACGGGGGCCCGGCACGGGTTGGGCGGCGGATCCGACGGAGAGGAGCGATAGATATGGCGCAGGTGCCGATCGAGGATCTGATGGAGCACGTCGACAGCAAGTACCGGCTGGTCATGGTGGCGGCGAAGCGGGCAAAGCAGCTCAATCGCGGGGCCGTCCCCCTGGTGCAGGTGCGGAGCGTGAAGCCGATCTACCAGGCCCTGGAGGAAGTCGCCACGGGCAAGCTGACCTACGAGATAGAGAACACGGTAAGCGAGCTGGCCGCCGAGGCCGATGCGAAGCCGACCTGGTACCGGAGCCTCAGCGCCGAACCGGAAGAGGTGGTTGCCGAGGCCGAGGAGCAGATCGAGGAAGAGGAGGCTGCCGTGGAGGCCCCGATGGCCAATGGGGCCGCGGAAGGCCTGCTCATGAACGAGTTCGAGGAAGAGGGGCTGGAGGAGCTGGGCGGCCTCGAGGTGATCGAGCCCGAAGAGACGGAGGAGTAGCTCCCTCCCCACAGGTGACGCGTGATTCCCATCCTCTCGGTCGTGGGCCGCTCCAACAGCGGAAAGACGACCCTGCTCGAGAAGCTGATTCGGGAGCTCGTGGCGCGCGGGCGGCACGTCGGCACGATCAAGCATCACTACCACGGCCCCGTCACGGTGGACGTGCCGGGTAAGGATTCATGGCGCCACAGGCAGGCCGGCGCTCGAGCGGTCGCGCTGACGTCTCCCGAGATGTTCTTCGCCGTGTGCGACGCGCCGGGAGGGCTCTCGCTGGAGACGATCGTCCACCGCGCCCTGGACGGGGTGGATCTCGTCCTCACCGAAGGCTTCAAGACCGGCCCCATGCCGAAGATCGAGGTGAGCCGGCGGGCCCAAGGCTTGCCGCTCCTCTGCGGACCGGAGGATCGCCTGGTCGCGGTGGTGGCCGATTGGGAGACGGGGACCCCCGTCCCCCATTTCGACCTGGAGGCCGTCGGGCTGCTCGCCGACTTCATCGAGCGGGAATGGCTGACCGGGAAGAGCCTCTCGGGGCTGGACCTCGTCGTCGGGGGGCGTCGTGTCGCCCTGGACGCTCAGGCGGAGGCGGTCCTCGCCCGCGTGGTGCGCAGCCTGGTCGGGGACTGCCGGGATCTCTCCGGCGGCCCGACGATCGAGCTCCGAATTCCCGGCGAGTCCTTGTGATGGCTCCTGCAGGCGGCGGGTCTGACCCGGATCGTCTGCCGGTGGTTTCCGTGACCGGCGCCATCCTGGCCGGCGGGCGCTCGCGCCGGATGGGCAGCAACAAAGCCTTTCTCCCCTTCGGCGGACGGCGCCTGATCGAGCATGTGCTGGATGTTCTCCGCCCCTTCTTCCCGGAAGTCCTGATCGCCGCCAACGAACGGGCCCCGTACGCCGCGCTTGGAGTGCCGGTCCACACGGATTGTATTCCGGATAAGGGACCCCTGGGGGGCATCTACACCGCCCTCGCGTCGAGCAGCCACCCATGGACGTTCTGTCTCGCCTGCGACATGCCCCTGGTGAGTCCCGCGGTCGTCGCCCGCCTCTGCCGCCTCGCGCCCGACTTCGACGTCGTGGTCCCACACTCTGCCAAAGGGTATGAGCCGCTCCATGCGGTTTATAGCCGGTCCTGCCTGCCCCATCTGGAGGCCATGCTCCGGGAGGACCGGCTGCGCGTGGACGAACTGTTCAGGGCGGTGCGGGTGTGTCGGGTGGATGCCGAGGACCTCCGCCCACTCGACCCGCGTCTTGAGTCCTTCCTCAACCTGAACACCCCGGAAGAGCTGGCGGCCGCGGTCGCGCTCTTCCAGGAGCGCGGGAAGTCTTGATGCGCACGCTGACGGAGAGCGTTCCACGCCTGCCGGCCCGCTCCTTTGTCTCTCTCTGAGGCGTCACGGAGGAGCCCGATGACCAGAGCGGATCTTCGTTTCGCGCACATCTCGGACCTGCACGTCGTGGCGGACGCGAGCCGCCTCCAGTACGAGGTGGACACGGCGGCCGTCCTCCGGCAGGCGATCGACATCCTGAACCGCCTGCGGCCGGACTTCGTGGTGGCCGGCGGGGATCTGATCAGCGACGAGTCGGAGGATTCGTACCGGCGGCTGCAAGAGCTGCTTCGGCCGCTCGCGGCCCCGATCCATTTATTGATGGGGAACCACGACGCGCGGGCCGCCTTCCGGCGGATCTTCCATCCGTCCGGCCCCCCCACGGCCGACCCGGTCTGCAAGGCCTTCGAGGTGGGAGGCTTGCGCTTCCTTCTCTTGGACTCGTCGCTCCCCGGCAAGGAGGAGGGCGCGCTCTCGGGCGATCAACTCCGCTGGCTGGAGGAGGAGCTTCGCGCCCACGCTGATCGGCCCACCTGGATCTTCCTGCACCACCAACCGCTCCCGATCTACATCCGCTGGCTCGACCGGCTCGGCCTGACGAACGCCGAGCCGTTTCTCTCCCTCGTCTCGCGTCACCCCCAGGTGGCGGCCGTGGCCTACGGGCACGTCCATCAGGCGCGCAGCTTTCGCTATGGCAGAACGCTCTTCGCGAGCGTGCCCGCCCTGGCGTTCCAGTTCTCCTCGGTCAACCAGGAGCCGGAGATCACCCAGGATTCCCCGGGATTCCGCGTGGTCGAGATCGCCGGGGGGCAGATGCGGCACTGGTTGCACTTCCTGGACGGCCGAGTCGTGTCGGAGCCGCGCCTCTCGGCCCTCCCCGTCTATGTTCGCTGAGTCGGCGCAGGAGGAATCATGCTGAAATACGTCCCGGGGTTCGCGTTGGTCCTCGCCATCAGTTTCCCCGCACGCTTCGTTCAAAGCCAGATCACGGTGAACGGCAGGGAAGTGGTGAGCGCCGTTGCCATCGCCATTATCCTTGGCATCGTGATCCGCAACCTGATCGGAGTGCCCGACTCCTGCAAGCCCGGCACGAGCTTCGCGGTGAAGCGGATCCTCCGGGTCGGGATCGCGCTGATGGGGGCCCAACTGAGTCTCGGTCAGGTTCTCAAGACCGGAGCGGCCGCCGTCTTCGTGGTGGCGACCTGCATCGTCCTGGCCATCCTGGTCGTCCGCTTCATCAGCATGCGCATGGGGATGTCGGACCGCCTGGGGACCCTCATCGGGGTCGGGACCTCCATCTGCGGGGTGTCGGCCATCGTGGCGACGGCCCCGCTGATCGACTCCCGGGAAGAGGAGACCTCCCTGGCCGTCGCCACCATCACCGTCTTCGGTTTGGTGGCGGTCCTGGTTTATCCTTTGCTGGGGCACCTGTGGCACCTCTCCGACACCTTCTTCGGGACCTGGGCGGGGACGGCGGTCAACGACACCAGCCAGGTGGTGGCCACGGGCCTCATCTACAGCCAAAAAGCCGGCGAGGTGGCCACGGTGGTGAAGCTGACCCGCAATCTCTTCATGGCCCCAGTCATTGTGGGTCTGAGCTGGTTCTATTTGAAGAAGCGCCAGGCCGAAGGCGGAGCGGCGAGCGGAAGGAAGGGGCTCCGGCTCCATCAGGCCGTGCCCCTCTTCGTCCTCGGTTTCGTGGGGCTGGCCATCCTGAATTCCCTGGGGGTCTTCGCGCCCGCCGTCCGTCAAGGCATCCAGAACGTTTCGCAGTTTCTGATCGTCTCGGCCCTGGCCGGCGTGGGCCTGGAAACCCACGTGGCCGCCATGAGGAAGATCGGCTTGCGACCCTTCTACGCCGGCCTTTGCGCCGCGGCCTTCATGGCCGTCGTCAGCTTCGGCCTGATCTCGCTGGCGGGGATCCGGTGAAGGGGGTCGGGACACATCCTCGCCAATTGGTGCCTGTTGGCATGCATTCGGGATATTGCCGTTGACATCGCAGCAGCGACAGGAGAGTTTTGGGGGACAATCTGAGAAACGGGTGCCTGCGGCTTGCCCCTCAGGCTGCGGGAGCGTCCATTCGTCAACTGCGAGGGCCTTGCTTGGAGGTTTGCCGATGAAGCGGTTCATGCGTGTAATGACACTGGTTCTGGTCGGGGCCTTCGTGCTCGCCGGCCTCTGCGGGGTCGCCCAGGCCCAGCAGAAGATCACAGCAAAGATCGCGGACATCCTGTCGCCGGATCACCCGCACACCCCGACCATGCAGTTCTTTGCGGATCGGGTCAAGGAGCGCACGAAGGGCCGGGTGGAGTTCCAGGTGTTCCACAGCGCCCAGCTCGGCCAGACCAAAGACCTGTACATGGGCGTGCAGACCGGCAGCATCGAGATGGCAAAGATGCCGGCCTCGTTTGCCGGCGAGTGGATTCCCGAGGAGAAGGTCTGGGACCTGCCCTACGTGTTCAACAGCCGGGACGATCTGTGGCGGGTGATCCGAAGCAACGTGGGCAAGAAGTTCATGAACGAGATCTTCCCGAAGCAGGGCTTCGTGGGCGTCTTCTGGGTGGATGACGGGGGGCGGAGCATCTTCACCAACAAGCCGGTGCGGAAGCCGGAGGATCTCAAGGGTCTGAAGATCCGCGTGCAGCCCAGTGACATCCAGATCCAGGCCATCAACGAGATGGGCGGCATCGGCACCCCGCTGGCCTTCGGCGAGGTGTACCTGGCCCTGCAGCAGAAGGTGCTGGACGGGGCCGAGAATTCGCCGGTGCTCTACTGGACCTCGAAACAATGGGAAATCTGCAAGGTCTTCTCCCTGACCGAGCAGTTCTGGTCGGTGAGCACGTTCATCGCCAACAAGAAGTGGTGGGATGGTCTGCCCAAGGATATCCAGGGTGAGATCGCTGCGGCCGGGCAGGATGCCGAGAAGTTCTTCCTGGACGCCTATACCTCGCTGGAGGGCAAGGCCATTGGCCTGCTGAAGGAGAAGGGCGTGACGGTGGTGACGGACGTGGACAAGGCCACCTTCGAGAAGCGGGTCCAGCCGGTGTACGACACCTTCGTGAAGAAATATCCGTTCGGCAAGGAGCTGCTGGAGCAGGTGCGGGCGGCTGAGAAGAAGTAGGGGGATCCTTCACAGGGGGAAGCGGTGGCGAATCTCGAACCGCTTCCCCCTTTTTTTCAGTCCGCGTGCTGAGGGAAGACGATGTTCAAGAAGACGTTTGATAACCTGATCGAGGGAATCTGTGCAGTCCTGATGGTGGCGCTGGTCGTGGTGGTCTTCATTCAGGTGTTTAACCGGTTCGTGCTTCAGACCCCCCTCGCCTGGTCGGAGGACCTGGCCATGCTCCTGTTCCAGTGGGTGGTGTTTGTCGGGGCGGCGCTGGGGGTGAAGCGGATGCGCCACTTCGGGATCGAGCTGGTGGTCCGGCAGTTTTCGGAGGGCTGGCGCCATCGGATCGAGCTTTTGACCCCCTTGGTGATGTTGGTCGTGGCGGTGGTGATGATTATTCAAGGGTATGCCATCCTCACCCTGAACGTAAATCGGACCTTCGCCACGATGGACCTCTCCTACACGTGGGCGTTCCTCCCGATCCCGGTGGGCGGAATCTTGATCATCATCTATCTGATTCAGTTAGAAATCGAGCGCTGGAAGCAGGCACGGAAGGAGGCCCCCCAGCGATGATCACGATCCTGCTCCTCCTTGGAAGCTTCATCCTCCTCGTGGCGATCAACGTGCCGATCGCCTTTTCCATGATCCTGGCCTGCATCCTGGCGCTGTTGCAGCAAGGCACCATCCCCATGTCCACCGTGACGATGAAGTTGTACTCCGGCATCGACACCTTCCCCTTCCTGGCGATCCCGCTCTTCATCCTCGCCGGCGGTCTGATGGAGCATGGGGGAATCTCCCAGCGCCTCGTGCGCTTGGCCCACAACCTGGTGGGTCACATCAAGGGCGGGCTGGGATACGTCGTGGTGGTGGCGACGATGTTCTTGTCGGGGATCACGGGCTCCACGATCGCGGAGGCTTCGGCCCTGGGGAGCCTCCTCCTGCCCTCCATGATCCGGGCCGGATACGCCCCGCCCCGGGCCTCGGCGATCGTGGCGGCCGCCGTCGGGATGGGGAAGATGATCCCGCCCTGCCTCAACATGGTGGTCCTGGGGGCAATCGCGAACATCTCGATCGCCGGGCTGTTCATGGGCGGCTTCCTGCCGGGGTTCCTCATGGCCCTGAGCCTGATGGTCGTGCTCTACGTTCAATCGGTCCGCGGGATCCTCCCCCGGGCGCAATCGGCGCGGCCCCCCTTCCGGGTGGTGCTGGTATCCCTCCGGGACAGCCTTGTCCCCCTCCTGATGCCCGTGATCATCTTCGGGGGGATCTTCGGCGGGGTCTTCACCGCCACGGAGGCCGCCGCGGTATCGACGGTGTATGCCTTCCTCGTCTCGTGCTTTATCTACAAGGAGCTCACGATCCGGGCCCTGTACCGAGTCCTGGTGGACACCGCAGTGTTAACGGGGATGACCTGCCTGCTGGTGGGCGCCGCGACAACGTTCTCCTGGATCCTGGCCACCCACCAGGTCCCTCGGCTGATTGGGAGCGGGATCGAAGCCATCGGCGGGGGCCCGAGGATCTTCCTGCTCCTGGCCGTCACGGTCTTTCTGGTGTTCGGCCTGGTCCTGGACGGGTTGCCGGCCATCCTGATCTTTTTCCCAATCCTGTACCCCATCGCCACCGCACTGCAGATCCATCCGCTGCACTTCGGGATTCTCGTCATCGCGGCGGTGGAGATCGCCATCGTGGCGCCCCCACTCGGCTTGTGCCTGGTGATCATCTGTAGCATCGCCAAGGTCCAGCTCGCGGATACGATCCGGCCCTCGATCCCGTACATCAGCATCCTGATCGTGGATCTGATCATCATGGTCTTCTGGCCGCAGCTGGTCCTCATCCTGCCCCAACTGTTCAAACTGTAGGGGGCGGGTTGGAAATAGTCCGGCAGGTCGGCGGTTCGGGGATTCTGATGGACGCGGCGGAGTGAGCTGTCGAACTGCCGAACCATCGAGAGGACGGAGATTCATGGACAAAGTCGGCATCGGGATCATCGGGGCGCGGTTCGCCGCCGATCTACACGCCCACGCCCTGAGCAAGATCCGGGGCGGCAAGTGCGAGATCGTCGCGGTCTGCTCGAAGACGAAAGAGAGTGCCGAAGTCTTCGCGAAGACATTCAACATCCCGCACATCTACACCGACCACCGGGCGATGTTGGAGCGAAAGGATATCCAACTCGTGACGCTCCCCGTGGTGACGAGCCTCCATCACACGCTGGCCATCGACGCGGCCAACGCGGGCAAGAACATCGTGATAGAGAAGCCGCTCACCGGCTGCTTCGCCGCGGCCGACTCCATGTCGCGACAGGCGATGTTTGCCGGGGCCATGAAGAACGCGGATGCCGTGGCGGAGGCCTGTCGCCGGAACAAGGTCGTCATGGGGTATGCGGAGAATTTCGTCTATGCCCCGCCGGTGGCCAAGCTCCGGCGGCTGTTGGACGCCAGCGGGGGGACGCTGCTGGACCTGCGCGCCGAGGAGAGCCACTCGGGATCGCACGCGGCCTATTCACGGCGCTGGGCGACGGCCGGGGGCGGCTCCATGCACCGGATGGGGTCGCATCCGATCGGGGCGGTGATCCACCTCAAGCACTATGAAGGGATGCAGAAGTTCGGCAAGCCCATCCGGGTCAAGTCGGTCTTGGCGGACGTGGCCCAGCTCACGAAACATCCGGCCGTCCAGGCGGCGCCCAAGAAGTATCTGGTGACCTCCTGGGAGGACGTGGAGGATTGGTCGGCCGCTATCCTCACCTTCGAGGACGGGACCAAGGCCTCGGTCTTCTCCACCGACGTCAGCCTGGGCGGGGTGAAGAATCTGCTGACCGCCTACCTCGACAACGCCGTGGTCCAGGTGAACATCAATCCCAACACCAGCCTGCAAGTCTACGCCCCCGACGGGCAGATCTGGGGGGACGAGTACATCACCGAGAAGGTGGAGACGAAAAGCGGCTGGCAGTTCCCCAGTCCTGACGAGGACTGGATGCGCGGGTACCCCCAGGAGATGGAAGACTTCGTGGACGCCGTGCGGGAGAAGCGCGAGCCCTTGTCGGGCCTCCTGCTCGCGCACGAGACGGTCGAGGTGATCTACGCCGGCTACGTCTCGGCCCAGGAGGGGCGGCGGGTGGAACTCACGCGGTAGCGGGATTTCTCTGATTCTCGACAAGAATCTGACGGGTATCCGCAACGTGATGGGTGCCCGTCATTTTCTTGCTTTGATTCCCCCGCAAGCTTTTCTGGCCCGGGCCTTGACAGGTCGGGACCCTTCTGATACGAAAGCGGCCAGCAGAGTCGATGAACCCCTGCGGTTCTCCCGCGACTCTCTTGCCGTGACGACCGACGCTTTTGTCGCTCCGCCCCTTCCAGGAGGACCCCATGAAAGCTCGCGAGACCTACGAGTACAACAGGCTCACCTGGCCCGAGATGAACGATGCCATCGAGATGCAGAAGGTGGTCATCCTGCCGACAGGCTCGACCGAGCAGCACGGGCCGCACATGCCGCTGGACGTGGACCTGTTCCTGGCGACGTCGGTCTGCCACGAGCTCGGCCGCCGCGCCCCGGACAAGGTCCTGGTCCTGCCCGCGATCCCCTACGGCTTGAATATGCATCACATCGATTTCCCCGGGACCATCCACATCCAGCCGGACCATTTTATCAATTTCTGTGTGGACGTGACCAAGAGCGTGGCCTATCACGGCTTCAAGCGAATCGCCCTGGTGAACGGGCATGGATCAAACGGGCCCATGGTGGACTTGGTGGCGCGGCGCACGGTGCTCGAGACTCCCTCGATCTGCTGCGCCTTCACCTATATTTCCCTGGGGTGGGCGGAGGCGTTGAAAGTCCTGGAGAGCGAGGTGCATGCCCACGCCGACGAGTACGAGACCTCGCTCTATCTGTACTTCGCGAAGGAGCGGGTCCGTTTCGACAAGGCGGTCTTTGGCAACGACCACGTGGGGCAATACATGAGCTCGGACTCCACCAAGACCGTCCGCTTCAACGACTTCTGGGGACGCTGGACGATAACCGGTGTCCACGGGGATCCCGCCAAGGCGACCCCGGAGAAGGGCGGGCAGATTCTGGAGATCGTGATGAAGCACATGCTGGCCTGGCTGGACGAGTACCGGACCTGGCCGATCGAAGCCCGATCGGATCAGCACCGGCTGCCCGTGCAGCGAGAGATCCGCTGGTAGGCTGGCCGGGCGCGATCATTGTCCGCACCAAAACGGAACGTTCACCAGGACAAGGAGGGTGGGATGAAGAAGCACGTGTGGTGTGGCTGGCTAGCGGGTAGCATCGTGGCAGCGGCGATTCTGGTCTCGCCGATGGGAGCGCCGGCGTGGGCTGCCACCCTCAAGATCGCCGTCTCGGGCGACCTGTCCAACACCGATCTGCATTTGACGACGAACGCGGTGGATCGGGTGGTCCTGTTCAACGCCCTTGAAATGCTCTTTGCGCTGGGCGAGGACATGAGCGTCAAACCCATGCTGGTGGACAAGTGGAGCATGAGTCCCGACGGGCTGGTCTATACCCTGACGCTGCGCAAGGGGGTAAAATTCCACAACGGCAAGACGCTGGATTCGAAGGATGTGGTCTACAACCTGACCCGGATCCAGGAAAAGGGCCCGCGGTCCGGAGAGTTCAAGCGACTCATCAAGTCCGTCCAGGCTGTGGACGGGCTTACGGTCCGGATTACCTTGAACGAGGTGCATGCGGGCTTCCTGGCGGCGCTGGCGAATCCCATCGCGGCGGCGGTCATCTTTCCCGATGGGGAAGCCGAGCGGCAGGGGGGATCCGTCACGAAGCCGGTCGGCACGGGTCCGTTCGAGTTTGTGGAGTGGAAGAAGGACACGGTCATCCGGATGAAGAAGTTCAAGGACTACGCGGTCGACCCGCGCCCCACCTCGGGGTTCACGGGGAAGAAACTGGCCCTGGTGGACGAGGTGGAGTTCATCCCCATCCGGGACTCGTCGGTCCGGGCCGCGGCGCTGGAGCGGGGCGACGTGGATGTGGCCATTGATCTCACTCTGCAGGATCTGGAGCGGGCTAAGGGGAATCCGGCCCTCACGGTGAACGGGATGGCCGGCCGATCCTTCACGGATCTGCGCTTCGGGTTCAAGAAGGGATACTTTGCAAATAGCGCGAAGCTGCGCCAGGCCGTGGCCTACGCCATTGACAAGGAGGAAGCGGTCAAGGCGGTGACCTTCGGTTTAGGGTCGGTGGCCCCCGCCGCCCTCCCACCGGGGACACCGTATTTCGGCGCGGTCCATGCCAACGATCCCTATGGCAAGCCACAGCCGGAGAAGGCCAAGCAACTGCTCAAGGAGGGGGGATACAAGGGAGAGGAGATCATCCTGGATGCGCATCTGCAGCCGGATATCTACGCGCAACTGGCGGTGGTGCTCCAGTCGCAGCTCCAGGCGGTGGGGATGAACGTGCGGGTTCGCACGCTAGAGTCGGCGGCCGTCCAGACGACCTGGAACGGCGGTGACTTCTCCATGTTCCTGTCCGGCTTGACGCCGCGTCCCGATGCCGAGATATACTACTGTCAGTTCTGGGAAAGCACCAGCACCCCCACGGGCTACAAGAACGCCGACTACGACCGTCTCTGCCAGGCGGCCCGGACGACGCTCAAACATGAGGATCGGCTGAAGGTGTTTGCGGAGATGGAGACGCTGCGGCGCGCCGATATGCCGTGGATGCCGGTGCTCTACATCCCGTCGATCGAAGGCTGGCGCAGCACGGTGAAGGGCTGGAACCAATGGGCGGCCGGGTATGCGCGGGCCTGGAACGTGAGTCTGTCGAAGTAGGGTGAGCCGAGAGTCAAGAACCGAGAGGGCCGGGGGTCGCGCGGATCTGCGGGAGGCGCGGCCCCGGCTCTCACTCGATTGCGAGGACCATCGAAGGCGAATCCATCACGGGAGTCCGAATGCCTCCCCTCTTGCGACATATCCTCGCCCGTTTGGCTGCCCTCATCCCGATCCTCCTCGGGCTCTCGATCGCCTCCTTCGCCCTGGTGCATGTGATTCCGGGCGATCCGGCCCTGGTGATGCTGGGGGGTGAAGGCACCCCCCAGCAGGTCCAGGAGCTGCGCAAGCAGCTCGGGCTGGATCGACCCCTGATCGTCCGGTACGGGGAGTGGCTAGGCCGGGTCCTTCGCGGGGATCTGGGGGAGTCGCTCTACAACCGGACCCGGATCACGGACGAGCTGCGCTGGCGGTTTCCGACCACCCTGGCCTTGGTATGTCTGTCACTGCTGCTTTCCATCGGGGTGGGGGTGCCCGCCGGTCTGATCTCGGCGGTGTATCGCAACTCCTGGATCGACCACGCAGCGCGTCTGCTGACGCTGGTGAGCCTCTCGCTTCCCAGCTTCTGGCTGGGCCTAATGCTGATCATCCTGTTCTCCTTGAAGCTCAATCTCCTGCCGATCGTGGGGTACAAGCCGATCACCATCGATTCCTGGGGTGGGATCCGGTTCTTAATCCTGCCCGGCGCCGCGCTGGGGACCTACCTGGCCGCCCTGCTGGCCCGCTTGGTGCGGAGCAGCGTCCTAGAGGTCCTGGGGCAGGAGTACATCCGCACCGCCCGGGCGAAGGGGCTGCCCGAGCATGTCGTGCTGTTTCGTCATGCCCTGCGGAACGCCCTGGTTCCCGCGGTTACCGTGATCGGAATCAACGTGGGGATCTTGCTCGGTGGCAGCGCCGTGATCGAGACGCTCTTCGTCCTGCCGGGCGTGGGGCAGCTCGTGGTGACGGCCCTGTACAATCGGGATCTGCCCGTGATCCAGGGACTGATCCTGTATATCTCGGTCCTGTACGTGCTGATCAATCTGGCGGTGGACCTCCTGTACACATATCTGGACCCGCGGCTGCGCTTGCCCTGAGCGGGTCGGTCGGCGACGACGATGCGCATCTCGACCTCCACCATCCCTGCGGTGGCCCCTCCGCCGCCACGCGGCGAGCGCGCCGGCCAGATATGGCAGCAGCTTCGCCGCAACCGGCTCTCCCTCGCCGGGAGCGTCATCGTCCTCAGCCTGGTCATGGTGGCCCTAGCGGGTCCGCACCTCGGCCTGCCGAGTCCGGTGAGGCTGAACATCCCGCAGCGATTCCTCCCGCCGGGCGGGGGCCACTGGTTCGGGACCGACCAGTTGGGCCGGGACGTCCTGAGCCGGGTGGTGTACGGGGCGCGCATCAGTCTGATGGCCTCGCTTTTTACCATGCTCGGTGCGGGGCTGCCCGGGGTCCTGCTGGGAATCCTGGCCGGGGTCAGCACGGGTCGGGTCGGCGCCCTGATCATGCGGGGCATGGATCTCATGATGTCCTTCCCGCCGCTCCTCCTCGCCGTGGCGGTGGCGGCGGCGCTTGGGACGGGCACCAAGAGCATCGTCATGGCGCTGAGCGTGGTCTATTTCCCGCGGATCGTGCGGGTGACGCGTGGGGTTGCCCTCACGGTTGTCGCCCAGGAGTATATCGTCGCCGCCCAGGCGCTGGGAAGCCCACGCTGGCGTCTGATCTTTCGGACGGTGCTGCCCAACTGCCTCTCGGTGGTCGTGGTCCAGCTCAGTCTCTATTTTGCCGAGGTCCTGCTCGCCGAGGCGGCGCTGTCGTTCCTCGGCCTGGGCGAGCCCCCGCCCACGCCGACGTGGGGAAACATCCTCCAGGATTCCCAGAAGTACATCCGGAACGCCCCGTGGATCTCCATCTTCCCGGGCTGCGCCATCGCCGTCTCCGTTCTGGGATTGAATCTGTTCGGGGACGCCGTCCGGGACGCCATGGACCCGCGCCTGCGCACGTAGCTCCGCCGCTTGGCATTTCATGCGGCGGCTCATCACTCCATGGTACGGCATGCGAGCAGGTATGGTTCCCCGAGCGGCCGGCCGGTTTCTGCTGAATTTTGGCCGTCGGTTGTGGTAGGTTTCTGCTGCTCAGACTTATCGGTCCTCGATCCGGGTGGGGGGTGGCCGCTGGGGTCTCGTGGGCGGCTCCCCCGGAAGCTTGAGGATGGCCGTGGCCAAATTGATGACATCGCGGGAAGAGAACGGCTTCTGGCAGTGGCCGACGCAGAGCTGACCGATCAACCGCGCCTGCTTTCCCGAGACCTCGTAGGCGGTCATGGCCACGATGGGAATGTGCCGGGTGGCCGGGTCCTGCTTCAGCGTCTGGGCCACGGAGAGGCCGTCCAGATCCGGGAGC
>Ga0182017_10002429_pt1 | contig 14135 bp, 13 predicted proteins | sample 712E3DmetaG_FD_120492 | JGI IMG/M metagenome (GOLD analysis project Ga0182017, IMG submission 120492) | Permafrost microbial communities from Stordalen Mire, Sweden - 712E3D metaG | ecosystem: Environmental > Terrestrial > Soil > Wetlands > Permafrost | place: Sweden: Stordalen | collected... | reverse complement strand
GCGGCCACGCTTTCGATGGCGATGGCCGCGACCGCCGAAGCGTAGTCCAGGTCGATGTTCTTCATGGTGTCGTCGGTGTCGTGGTACCCGGTGCGGTTGATGTCGTAGTTTTCCATGAAGAGCACCACCGGTATTCCCAGGTCCGAGAAGATCTGTCCGTCGGTGTTGTACAGCGACGAGCGCGGCTCCCATTCGACCCGCACCTCGCCGGCCACGGGCAAACGCGCGAAGGGAGGCGGCACTTGCTTGCCGTCGGGCATGCGTTGCGCGCGGCCCAGGCCCCGCCGCTCCGGGGCTGCTTCCCGTGCCTGATGATTCCAGCGCTGGTTGGCCAGGTGGGCATGCAGGGCCAGCCGCGCCGAGCCCGCGCCCTCGCCCGAGGCAATCTGGAACACGTCGCGGTCGTGGTTGTTGTTGTGCCCGATCATGTCCAGCACAAAGGCACCCACAACGCGCACCGCGGACGCGTCCCAGGTGCTGCCGTCTTCTGCGGTCAGACCCAGGCTCTTTTCCACCAGCGCCTGGCCCAAGGCACGCGCCCCCAAGCAATCCGACGGGAATTCCTCGCCGGTCAGGTGCACCAGCCAGATGTCGCGTTCCAGCCGGCCGGCGCGCGCCAGCGGCAAGAAGACCTCCGCGGCAGCCAGCAGCGTGGCCGTCGCCGAATGGTTGTCGTCGGCACCGGCGGCCGCCGCACGCAAGCCGTCCCCGCCGCGCTCTTTTTCAAAGACATCCTCCATGTACGCGGTGTCGTAGTGGTCCGCCATGATCACCGCCTGAGTGCGATCCTTGCCGGGAATGACCACCACGATGTTGCGCTCCTGCGCCTGGCCCTGCTGATTCTGCGTCCACGCCTCTGACCACGACAGATCGAATTCGGTGCGCCAGGTGAAGCGATGATCGAACACCTGGGCGCGGACCTGCATGTCGTGGCGCTCGATGGCTTCGCGATAGCGCTGGTGCAAGTGCTGGCCCAGCCGATCGAGATCGCCACGCGTGCCGGCCTCCACCTGGGCCGCCCGGGCCGCTGCTCCTCCGGTTCGTCCCTCATTGATCACCACGCGGTCGGCGGTTTCCTTGTTTCGGAATTCGCCCTCGGCCAGGGCCGCGATGGTCCGCCACAGCGATTCTTCAAACGTGCGCGTCGCGGTCTTCTCAAAAGTGAGTGCCGAGCCCAGCGGAACCTCACGCGCGATGGCCGCGCGCAGATCCTCGGCCAAGCGGGCCGCGGCCGCGGCATCGCTCGCCAACTGGGGCAACTTGTCGAGCCACGCGCCCAAGGTCGTGTCCTTCGCGATACGCAGCAGCGCGCGGGCGAACGAGCCGGGCAAGGGAGCAGCGAGATACTCGCGAAAATCGAGCAGCTTGTGCAGATTCTGGGCCGTGGTGTGGCGCAGCTGACCGGGCTCGCGCGCGAACAGCGTGGCAGCCTCGCGATGGCCGGGGCGATCGAGAAGATTGGCCGCGAGCGCGATCGAGCCCCCGCCGGTGGGCGCGGTCGCTTCAGCGGTGATGCTGCCAAGGCGAAGCGTGTCTTCATAGAGCTCGGCCTGGTCGCCGCCGGGATGGAGGCGCGCCAGCAAGGGCAAGTGCCAGAACAGCTCGCGGGTTCCCGCGCGCATCGGCGGGTAGTACAGCCGGTAGCCGAAGCGGCCACCACGGTCGAGCATCTCGGCGGCGCGTTCCAGCTCGGCCTGGCTGGCGCGGGGACCGTCGAGCAGCAGCTGGTAGTCGTGGCTCCAGATCTGCGCGTTGCGCGCCATGGGCTTGCCATACAGGCCGAGATCGTCTGGGTTGGTGGAGAAGAGCGCAACCGTGACCTCGTCGGTGAATGCGCCGTCGCCGACCAAGGCTTGGTCGCGCGGCGTGCGCTGCCAGCGGTGGGTGCGCTCGATGTGGCGGACCATGCGATGGGAACCCGAGGGCCGCGCCTGACAAGGATCGTGCTCGTCGAGCCACCCCGACTGGGGAATGCGCAGCGTGTATCCGCCCTGCACGCGGGGAAAGAGATGCAGCAGCGGGATCTGCGTGGCGCGCGGCAGGGCCGCGGACAACTTACGATACCCAGGATGCCCCGAGAACACGTGGCTGGCTGGCGTGGGCAAGATGCGCAGCGCCCCGTCGAGAAAGGCTTTCTGTAGCGAATTGGGCAAGGTCGCGAACGGTTCCAGGGTGAAAAGCGTATGCATCCGCTCAGCCGGCTCGTGCTCGCGCCACAGGCGAGCGCGGGCGAACCCAGGCAGCTCGGCCTCGGCGCCGAAAAAACGCAAGCCCTCGCGTGCGGGCGGCGTATCGCCGCTGGCCCATGCCATGAGGCGCAGAAAACGCTCCTCGTCGCTGTCACCCAAGCCGCGCCAGAAGACGGCAGCGGCTGGCTGGTGACTGGCGCCGAACACGGTCCAGCGCACGTTGCCCTTGTCGTCCTGGGTGCGCGACAGGGCCAGCGTTTGCATGACGAAGAAGGGGCGCTGCGGGTAGCGGCCCGCGCGGGCGGCAGCCGCCAGCGCCTCGGGCCAGGCCAGGTTGCCGTCGAGCAGAGTGCGCGAGAACTCGTGGGTCGCGCCCGCGGCCAGCTTGCGCAGCTCCAGCACGAGGTGGTTCGCGATCTTGGCCAGGCCAGGCCGCAGCTCGTGCTCCTGTTCATACTCGTCGACAGCGACGCCGTGCTCGTCACACACGCTGGTGTTGTCCGCGGCGCCGCCAGCATCGCAAGCAGTGAAGGGCTTCAACCCCACGAACGGGGGCGGCATGAACTCCGAGTACGCGGGCACGGGGAAACGCCCTGGGCCGAGAAAGGCGGCTGCCGCTTCTCGTTGGATCTGGGACCACGCTGCCTTGTCCTGCATGGGACTTAGGGTAGTGCCGATGCCGCGCTTCCGCTAGCATGCGCGCATGTCTGCCCTATTCGACGTGAAATACCGGGACGCGCAGATTCTGTTGCGCGCCTTCGAGCCGACCCCGGACGAAGTGCGCGGCGCCGCGGCCGAGCTTTCCAGCTACTACAACGACGCACACAACCGGGCCATGTTGACCCACGAGGAAGACATGTCGGCCGAGGAGGTGGTCGAGTACTACGCCGAGTCGCGTGCAGGAGGGGATCGGCTCTTCTTGCTCGAGCAAGACGGTGTGTTGATCGGGGACGCGGACTTTCGTCAGTTCGACGCGGAGTCGGCCGAGTACGCCATCATGATCGGCGCCCGCAACCTGCAGGGCCGAGGACTGGGCCGAAAGTTCACCACCATGCTGCACGCCTTGGCCTTTCGCGGCCTCCACCTGGCCCGGGTGTACGTGACCATCCTGCCGGCCAACGGCCCATCGATACGACTGTTCCAGCAGCTCGGCTATGCACCGGACAGCAGCCCGCGGGCGCGCAGCCTGATCGACGAAGAGAGCGATGTGACCCTGTCAATGGATCGCGCGGCCTTTGAAAAGCAGCACGGCGCGATGATGGACCAGGTGCAGTTCGCGCCGCGGAAGTGATGGTGTCGCCGATGAGCTTGCCCTCCGAGCTGCAGTGGCTAGACGGCGTGGCCGTGTCGGTCGTGGCGTGCGACACCGCCGGCGTTTGCACGTATATGAATGAGCGCGCCTGCCAGCTGTTTGCCAAGGACGGCGGCCGCGCCTTGCTGGGTCGCAGCCTGGTCGATTGTCACCCGGAGCCGGCGCGCTCACGCCTGCTCGACATGCTGCGCACGCCGCACGCGAACAGCTACACCGTCGAGAAAGCCGGGAAGAAGCTCATCCATCAAGCACCCTTCTTGCGTGACGGCGTGTTCGCGGGCGTGGTCGAAATTGGCATCGACCTGCCCGACCCGCTGCCGCACTTCGTGCGCTGATCTCACTTGCGCAGGCTGGCCAAGCCCGGGAACGACGCCACCGGCTGGATCACGATGGCGGGCGGAATTTCGCCGTGCTGGCGCATGCGCGCGATCCATTCCACGGCTGGTCCTGAGGCTGGCGGGGTCACCACCGTACCGCGCAGCCGACCTTCGCGCACCAGGCGCTGTCCCAGGGTCGGCGAACCGTCGCAGCCCAGGATGGGAATCTTGTCGAGCGGCAAGTCCAGTCGAACGGCGGCGTCGCGCGCGGCCTGGCGCAACCCCAGCGCCATCTCGTCATTCTGCGCGACGAAGACACCGGGCATCTCCGCGTCCTTGGTCACGCTATTCAGCCAACGCTCGAGCGCCAAACGCGCGCCCTCGCTGGTCCAGTCCGCACTCAATGTCACCAGTCGATAGGGATCCGCGATGACCGATGTCAGGCCGTCCAGCCTGTGCTGAGCCGACGAAGCGGCCAGCGGCCCGGTCATGCACAACACGCAGCCACCGTCGGGCATGAGCGCCCGAACCTGCTGGCCGTGGATGCGGCCGATCTCAGCCTGTTCTGGGCTCACCAAGAAGATGGCCCGACCGGTGAACTGCCGGCGCAGCTCCTCGATGAAATCCGCCTCACGGTTGAGTAGAGCCCACTCCACGCCCGCCTCGGCCGCAGCGCGTGCCGTGGGGCGCAGGTTGTCATCGCGCACCGGAGACACCAGCACAGCCACCAGATTGCTGGCCCGCGCCTTCTCGATGGCGGCTGTGATCTGCGCGACCTGTCGCCCGGCATCGTCCTGGGCGGATTCGACCTCGACGGCAAAGCCCGCACGCTTGCCTTCGCGCAAGGCCCTTTCCTTGAGTTGTTGTTGGTAGTCGTTCTCGGTCGTGCGAAGAAACAACCTGATAGTGCCTACCATGCCGGCAATTGTCGCACGAATTGGGCGTCCACGACATATTGGATCCGCGAGGGTATCGGTTGACCAACGATGGGGTAGACTACATTGAGTGGTTTCTTGAAAGCCCCCAGACGATACACCGTTCGCATCGCCCGCGCGCAGATCCCTGCCCATGCACCAGAACGATTGGCGGGACCTTCCCGGGTCAGAAGGCCGTAGCTATGGGCGCCACCCGCACATGTCCTCGCTGTGGCGGAACTTTCTCGGGAACGCTGGATCTGTGTCCCCAGGACCGCACGCCCTTGTTCGCACCCGAGGTGGTCGCTCGCGTCGGCATGCTGCTCAAGGACCATGAGATCCAGGGCGTGATCGGCGAGGGTGCCATGGGCGTCGTGTACCGCGCCCAGCACATCGTGCTCGAGAAACCGGTGGCCATCAAGGTGCTGCACGACCGGTTCGCCAGGCAGACGGAAATCGTCGAGCAATTCATCATCGAGGCCAAGGCCGCCAGTCGCATCCGCCACCCCAACATCATCGACGTGACCGACATCGGCACCACCACCGACGGGCTGGTGTTCCTGGTGATGGAGTACCTCGAAGGAGAGAACCTGGAAGAGCGCCTGCGCCGGGTTCATCGACTGGCGCTCTTCGATGCAGTCAATATCGTCGGACAGGTGGCGCGCGGCCTGGGCGCAGCCCACGAGCTTGGCATCGTGCACCGCGATCTCAAACCTGCGAACATCTTTCTGCTCACCCGCGAGGGACGGCGCCGCGTGGTTCGCCGTTCCGCCGACCAGACCGGCGTCCATTTCGAAGTCGCGCCCGAAGGAACCTACGACGCCGTCAAGCTGGTCGACTTCGGCGTGGCCAAGTTCATTGACCTGGGCCCAGGCGCAGCCACACAAGCCGGCGTGATCTGCGGCACACCCTTGTACATCTCTCCCGAGCAGGCACAGGAGCAACCGGTCGACGGACGCACCGACATCTACTCTCTGGGTGCCGTATTCTACGAGATGATTACCGGCGTGGTCCCGTTCACGGGGAAGTCGATCCTGGAGATCCTGAACGGCCATGTGACAGGCACGGTCATTCCCCCCAGCCAACGCGCACCCGACGCCGGCATCGACCAGCACACCGACGCGGTGGTGCTGAAATGCTTGGCCAAGGATCCCACAGAACGCTTCGCCAACACCGACGAACTCACCGACGCTCTCCGCGGTTGCGTGGGCGACCGCGCGTTTCTGCGAGACGCGGAACGACTGCCGGGCATCCGAGAGTCTGGATTCGACCTTTCGCGTTCGATCTCGGCGGCACGCCAAAGTCCATCGCCGCAGCCGGTGCGCGTCGATGACGGGCCCACGGACACGACCGAACCGGCGGGCGACGACGAGCTGGCACACATCGACTCACTCGCAAGCAATCGCTTCGCGCGCACCATGCGCATCCCCAGTCTGCGCGGACAGGGGAAGGCGCAACTGTATGTGGCCGTGGCCATCGTGATTCTGACCGGAGCGAGCTTCGTTCTGTGGTACCTGCGCGCCGGCCACACTCCCTATGTACCGCAACACGCGCAGGCCACGACGGTAGCTCCCCTGGCGGCTCAGCCTGCTCCTCGTCCGCAAACCGCACCACCCCTTCCTGCGGTCGAGGCATCTGCGCCGCCACCTGTCGCCGCGGCAAAGTCCCCGTCTAGTGCGCCACCGCCAAGCGCAGGCAAGACGCCAGGCCGGTCTCACCGCCCGGTCGAGGAGAGTTACCGTCGCACGCCCCCTGCGTTGCCATTGTCCGAGCCCGAGTCCCAAGCCCCTGCCCCGGCCGAGCCGGCGCCGCCGGTCGTGGTGCCCGCCCCTGTTCCCGCTGCGCCCGAGCATCCGGCTGGGGACCCGGCGGCCCTGCTGCATGAAGCCCAGCAAGCCTGGCTCAGACACCACTACGCAGTGGCCATCGATCAAGCGCGCTCGGCGCTGGCGCTGGTCCCCGACCAGCCGCTTGCCTATCAGATCATCGCGGCGTGCTCGTGTGCCCTGCACGACGCCGAGGAGGCGCAGCGGGCTGCCGCCCACCTCGATGCGGCGAAGCGAAAACTGGTGCGCACCGTGTGCGAAAAGGACGGCGTCATGTTGGATCCTGACTGATACACGAAGCCCCTCAGGATTTGCTCGGCCCTACATGGTCACGTAAACTGGTCATATGAAGTCGATGCCGGCATCTCTGTTCAAGGCGCGATGCTCTTCAGCTGGCTGCCGCCTGGTGCTGTCCAAGGATCGACCGCACTGGCCGTTCGTCACCGGGGACGAGCAACTGGCTGGCGTGGCCGAACTGGAAGGGTTCGACGTGATCGTTCCGGAGGCCGCCAGGTAGGCGTCCCATGCGCGAGCAGACCGTCACGGGTGCAGCGCGACCTGCGACGCTTGTTCCGCTGCCTGGACCAAGTGGCCAAGGTGGGCAAAGAACATGCGCCGGCGGGTGAACGGTGGGCGGCGCTCGACAGAGGCAGCAGCAGCGACTGAACTCGCCACGGAGGAAGCCATGACTCGCTCGATACCGGCCACTGCCGCTTGTAGCATCCTCTGCGTCCTTCTCTCCGCCGCGCTTTCTGGGTGTGGTGGTTCGGGCAGCGCACGAACAGATGGCTCTGTTCTCACAGGAGGCAGCACCGTTGGCAGCGGAGGCGTGGTGAGCAGCGGTGGAGTCACTGGGGGTGGCACAGGTGGCACGAAGTCGATCGGTGGCACAACGGCAACTGGCGGCGCAACCAGCAGCGGCGCGATGGATGCCGGCTCAGGCGACACCGGATCGGATACCTGTAGCCCAACGTTGTACGGACAACCATGTTCCGACGAGGGCGAATCGTGCGTGTACCCGAGCCACCAATGCAGGTGCACGTCGGGTGTCTGGGTGTGCTCAATATGCCCGGCGTCGGCCCCGAATACTGGCGCCTCTTGCGCAGACATCACGAGCGTCTGCACGTACGATGCCGGTGCGACCCAGTGCACGTGCGGCAGCATTCCTTTGACAACTTGGTCGTGTACATGATCGCTCGTGTCATATGAACTCGTATGCCCTGCGGGGACTGAAATGAAACGTCGATTGTTTCTCAGCTCGCCGTGGCTCGCACACGCCCCGCTGGCCATGTTCTTGGCCGTTTGCCCCTTGGGCTGTGATTCACATTCCCGCCACACAGCCGACGGTGGAGTAGATGGCCCACAAGTTGTAGGCGGCGCATCTGGCATGGGCGCAGCGCTCGGCAGCGGCGGTGTATCGGGCCAGGGTGGGGCGGTTGGCACGGGTGGGTCCTCATTGAACGGCACACCCGACGGAGGCTTGTTGGATTCTGCGCCCCTCGACGTGGCAAGGGACGGGCGCGCCGCACAGGTCGGAGACGCCAGCGGGACTGAAAAGCGGGACGCACCTGCCGCAGAGGCCGCGCAAGCCATCGGGATTCCGATGTACGTGGACCCTTCGGCATCGCCTTCTACTTGGGCACAAGTAACGGGCGCCGCACCGACCGTGGCGCTGCTTGTCGCCAACCCCGATAGCGGCCCAGGCGTCTCGGTTCAAGCCTCGTACACGCAGGCAATCGCTGCCGCGCATGCCGTTGGACAGATAGTCGTCGGCTACGTCCACACCTCCTATGGGTCGCGCAACATTGCGCAGGTGGAGGCCGATGTGGATGCCTGGTACTCCTTCTATCCGATGATCGACGGTATATTTTCGGATGAGACGTCGACGGATGTCGGGACCATCGCGCGCTACTACCAACCGCTGTTTCAGTATGTGAAGGGCAAGGCCGGCGGTCAGCGCCTCGTCGTGATTAACCCCGGAACGATGATTGATGAACCATTTATGACCGTGGCGGATGTCGTCGTCACATTCGAAGATACGTATGCGCACTACACCGACGGAAGCTATCCCGCGAACCCGATGTGGATGGCTGGATACTCTCGCTGGCGCTTTTGGCACCTCGTGCTCGCCGCGACGACCGCCGCCGACATGCAAAACGCCATCTCCATCACGCGCCAACGTAATGTCGGGTATGTGTACGTCACCGACCAGCCGCCCACAACAGCGTACTCACAGATAGTCAACGGCGTGTACTGGCAGACCGAAATTGCTGTCACATCAGGTCAGTAATCCACGCCCTTCCAGAAATTGTGGGTATTCACAATTTCGAAGCGATTGGGATCGGCTCTCACCAGCGCATCGGCGGTGGAGTTCCAGGCCGTGCCATGACCGACCTCGCCCTGGCCATACACGTTGTTGTCCTGGATGACAGTTTGATCGAGTAAGTAGTTGCTGAAATTCTGACTGTTCCTGGCATTGGTGTCCTGTTGGGCCCAATAGCCGGCGTGTTGGGCGTCGTTAGCGGCTTGAGTCGCGTTGTACCGCGCTGTCGCTTGCTGGCCGATGGCGTGAATATTGTCGACGGCAACTCGGGTTTGGGCCCTGATGGCTGCGTCGTCTGCCTGCTTTCGCCGTATATCCGCCGCCAACTCCTGATTGAGCACTTCAGCGTTCAGCCTCCAGGTGGAAATCATTGCTTCCACGGTGGGTTGCTGCTGCGCAACTAGAGAATTGGGGAAAAGGGATTGGTGGCGGATGACCATGTAGCCCCTCCACTCGTTCGCGGGCAAGGTCGCGCACATCATTTCGCTCCACGACCGCATGCCTACCCCGTCGGGATCCAACTGCCCCTTGACTATCACGCACTCCTCACCCTGGGGCGCCCCCTGGGGTGGTGGCGTCGGATCGATTTTGTCAACCTGAAGCTTCGCTGGGCCTAGGCCGGCCGCACGCCGCCACGCCTGCACCAGGTTCGGGAATTCCCTTATGAGATTCCCATGATACGGGTAGAGGATTGTTCCCGGAATGGGTTTACCGCCCATTCGCCAGAAGTTCTGCTGCCACGCGCTTGATGAGTCCACGGCGTTTCTCATCAGGTTGATGGCAACCGCTTCTCCGTGTGGACCTTTGACCACAATTGTTCCGTGACCACTGGCGGTATCAACCGTCCACCCGCCGGGGACGCCGATACTCACTGAGTTGTCGGAAGCCGTCACCGTGTGCAGCTTGGTTGCCAGATGTGAGTGCCTCCCAGTGGCCGAGCTGGAAGGTTGCTCCGCGCCACCTGGATGCCACTCGCTGAATAGCCGGTTCAGCATGGGGTTCACGGTAGAGCGAAAGCGTGCCGCATCGTCGCTCACCATGGCCGCGTCGATCTGATGGGGGCCGGAGGGAGCGGCGATGAGCATGCCCGCCACCTGTTTGTTCCCTTGCGGGTGGTTGACCACCGTGAAGAAGACGGCGACGGAATTGGTGCCGCGCAGCTTGAAGATTTTTCCAACTTGCGGCCTTTCGCCGCAGTTGGTATGCACAATACGCAGCACGTTGCTCATGGCTGCCGCCTCGCTGGTGGCCCCCTCCACCAACCCGTAGACGATCATGCCGCCCTGGGGATTGTTAATGGTTTTCAGGGGGGCTTGGGCTGCCGCTGTGTGCGAACCGATCGCGACGAAGAACAGCCATAGAACCAACGACACGGAAAATCGTTTGTAATTGCACATGATAATCACCTAATTCTGTCTTCCCGGAACCTCACGTTTTCTCAGCCACACCCGCCGAAGCGGCGTCGACTGGCTGAAGGGCGGCGAGCCTGAGACTGGTGGGGTCGAAAGCAAACAGCATCTCGCGAACTCCGGTGCGCAGACTACAACTGATTTGGTGCCAGTGCGAGCGCGCTCTCTCTTATCCGACTACGGAGAATACGTCAACTACGCCCCCTTTGCCTCGTTCACGTAGCCGGAGGCTGGCAACAGCCTCGGTCAGCTCCACACCCTGATGGTCCAGTTAGCTGCCTCCCCACGAGTTGCTGCCGGTTTCACGAACCTGGGTCACGCATACCGGGGGGTGGGTATGTCAACGTCTGCGAGATTCCTCGACCGATTCTTGCCGCACGACACCCAGTGAAGAGTTCGCTACTGCTTTGAAAACGTCGCGGCCAACGGAACCATGACCCTGCCAGCTGGATCACGGTGGGCCCGATCCACCGCGATCAACAAGGTATGTTTGTTGCGCATGGTGAGCCCGGTGCGCACAGCATTTTGCGACCATTCCTTGCGCAGCGACTTGACGGCCTCATCGAGCGCACTGTCTTTGGAGAACTCGCACACCTGGGCTTCCACGCCCTGCACGGTTCCACGCATGCAGGTGGCGGCCCCGTAGGGGATTGGCTGGATGGCCGAAAACCCCTCGGGCGCGAGCCCGGCGTCGCGCCACGCCTCGATGACCCCGTCTGTTTGGGGCGTGTCGTGTACATGCGCGATGGGCACAGGCTCGCTTCGCGTAGGAGCGCCTCGCTTACCACAGCCAGCCCAGACGCAGCATCCGAGAAAGATGGAATACAGTAGCTGCACATTCCGTTTCATCGCGTCGCCTCGGCTAGGGTTTGTGGCCACTGCGCGGGTGCTGGGGCTCGGCGTGCGCTGGCGCGAATAGCGTCGAATGATGATTTCGCGGCGGGGCAGGATGTCTGGACTCCGGTCGCCTTCTCGGCAGCACCAGGCGAAATCCCTCACCCCGAGCCCCGTGATGGTGATCGTGTCGTTCCACAATCTCGCGCCTTTCGATCACGGTGGGACCGCCGCCGATGTTGATGCCTATGCCGACTTGCACTGCTGGAGGCGGGCCTGGCATTGGTGGAAGCGGCGCGGCCGGACCACCCACCACCGCGCCCGCACGCCACCCCGGTCCGCTCACCACGATTCCACCGTGAAACCCCGACGGCGCCGCGTGAACATCCACTGTGGGCCTTGGGTACGGCATGGGCGCGTAGACCTCGTTGATACCCACGTAGCGCGGCTGGTCCTGATAGTACGCCGGTGGAAATGTGCCGACGTACCAGTAGGCGCCTCCTGACAACTCGAACGACGTCCGCGCCTGCGGCTGATACCAATGGTAGTGCGGGCCTTGGATGTAGCAGTAGACTGGCCCATCAAATTCCACCCGCGCCTCGGTCACCGGGTGGGGACCATAGTAGCTGTAGCGGGGTCCATCGTAAGCATGGGCTACCGGATCTCCCACGAAGTAGTAGCCCACACGCGTTTCCCGGTATAGACGCACGTCCGCCGGAGGGTAATCGTGCACGTGGGGCACGTTGATGTAACAGAATCCGCCGCCCACGTTGGCTGGAACGGGGTGCTGCGACACGTACTCGACTACGTTCGCCTGCGCGGCCCCAGCGCGGACGAGTACCAGGAACGAAACTGCGAGGCATAGGCCGCATCTGCACATCATGGTCTTCCTTCGTTTTGAATGGACGGCAACCTGCACTCTCGGAAGACCTGGTCCGATATCTCGCCGCCGCGGAAATCGAGATCGCCGAGGACCCTGCCCTCGATGAGGTCGTCAGCGGATGGGTCAGCAGGTGGTGTATCGGGTGAGGGCATGCGGCCACACTGGTCGTCGAGGTGCAAACATATCCATCACGGCATCCTGATTACAACCTGAAGCTGCCCGTCGCGAACCTTGACCGATTTCAATGACATTCGCGCCAGCGACTGCTTGATTGGAGAAATACGTCGTCTTCCTGACCCCGGCGACCCTTGACACGCATCGAACCCGGCAGAAGAGTGGCGTTCAAGAATGGAGGCAACGATGCGCTGGTACCACTACGTGGCGTACTTTTTCGGAGGTGCCTTTCTCGCGAACACCCTGCCCCATCTGGGCAATGGGCTCTCAGGGCACCCCTTCCAGAGTCCGTTTGCATCTCCGCCAGGCGAAGGCTTGTCCTCCTCGACGGTCAACGTGCTTTGGGGTCTCTTCAACCTGGCCGTCGGCTACTTGCTCGTCTGTCGCGTTGGGAAATTCGATCTGCGCAGAACCCGCCATGTGCTCGTCCTTGGGGCGGGTATCGTGTTCATCTCGGTCATGCTTGCCCGTGGCTTCGGTCGGTTTCACGGCGGACTGTGATCTGGCCGACAGACACTGCCGCTTCTTTGCGTGCCTCCCACCGCCATCATCCACCTGGACATGGACGCGTTCTTCGCGTCGGTGGAGCAACGCGATTCTCCCGAGCTGCGCGGCAATCCCGTGATCGTGGGCGGCGACCCACGCCGCGGGGTCGTGCTGGCGGCCTCGTATGAGGTGAGACCATTCGGGGTGCACTCGGCCATGCCCATGGCGGTCGCCATGCGACGCGCACCCAAGGCCATCGTGGTCCCGCCGCGCATGACAGCGTACGAGGAGGCGAGCGATGCCATATTCGCCATCCTGAGTACCGTCACGCCGCTCATCGAGCCGCTCTCGCTCGACGAAGCGTTTCTGGACGTGACCGCATCCGTAAAGCTGTTCGGCGCTCCGAGCCAGATAGCTTCCGACCTGCGAACGCGGATTGCATCTGACGTGGGGCTGCCATCGTCGGCTGGAATAGCGTCGGTGAAGTTCGTGGCCAAGATCGCATCTGACCTGGCCAAGCCGAACGGGCAGAAGGAAGTCGCGCCGGGTGAGGCCCGTGCATTTCTTGCCCCGTTGCCCGTGGGACGCCTGTGGGGTGTGGGTCCGAAGACCGAGGCCGCGTTGTCAGACCTTGGACTTCGCACCGTCGGACAGATTGCAGCCTCTGATCCCGATTGGCTCGACAAGCGCATCTCCGGTGGGCGTGACCTGTGGAAACTGGCATGCGGGATCGATCCGCGCCCAGTTGTTCCCGACCGTGAGGCGAAGAGCATCGGCGCCGAGGACACCTTTGACGAGGACCTGGCTGGCACGGATGCGCTGCTGCCTCACGTGCACTCGCAGGCTCTGCGTGTAGGACGGCGTCTGCGCCAGGCGGACAGAAAAACAACGGTGGTGCAGCTCAAGCTGAAGCTGGCTGACTTCACGCTGCTCACGCGCCAGACCACGTTGCACGAAGCGACCGACGACGGCCAGGCGATCTATCGTGCGGCCAGCGCCCTCCTGCTGGCGGAGAAACTGAAACAGAAGGTCAGGCTCACCGGCGTTTCAGCACAAAGGCTTCTCTCGCAAGGTGGGCAGTTGCCACTCTTCGATTCCGACCGCCGCACCGGTCGACTCAACGCCGCGCTCGACCGCATCCACGACAAGTTCGGCTCGGCTGCGCTGACCACAGCTGACCTGCACGAGACCCCTACCAAGAAGAGGGAATAGATGTCTCTACGGTCTGGTCGAAGTTGCTTTGGTCGAGTGCCTTGGTTGCCATGTTTTGTCTCCCTCTTGCCACATCCAGATGCGCGCCACAGTCGACGATCTCGCCGAGGCCGAGCTTTGCTATGCCCCGCAGTACGGCGCGGCCAAGGATCCGGTGAACCTGGCCGGCATGATCGCGCAGAACGCCCGCAACCAAGATTCGCCTCTGGCGGGCTGGTCCGAAATCGACGGCCCGGACGTGTTGATTCTCGACGTG
>Ga0182017_10002427_pt1 | contig 14137 bp, 9 predicted proteins | sample 712E3DmetaG_FD_120492 | JGI IMG/M metagenome (GOLD analysis project Ga0182017, IMG submission 120492) | Permafrost microbial communities from Stordalen Mire, Sweden - 712E3D metaG | ecosystem: Environmental > Terrestrial > Soil > Wetlands > Permafrost | place: Sweden: Stordalen | collected... | reverse complement strand
GAAAAGATCAAATACCGTCACTCAGCCCGGAGCCAAATCTGAGCTATTTAAGTTGCTGGAGGCCCTGCCGCCTTCTGTCCTCGTTGTCTATAATCACCAGGTACTGTATACCCACGGCGATACCAGCAAGTATTTACAGATGTCGGAAGGCAGACCTTCAACCGGCCTGCTCAACCTGGTTAAACCGGAACTGGAAAGCTTTCTGGCGACCTTGCTCCACGAAGCATCACAGGAACAAAAGGAAGTTGCCACCGGGAATATTCACTTCAAGTATAACGACGCCATGCAGCATGTCAAGATAACCGTGCGGCTGCTGAGCACACTCGAAGGCGATCTGATTATCACCTTCGAAGACTTACCCGGACCGAAACGCCGGAAAAACCAGGGGAAGACGGAAATTGAGGCGCCGCAAAAAGAATTAGAATCAGAATTGCAGCGTACACGCGATACCCTGCGCGGTACCATTGAAGAACTCAAGAGCGCCAATGAAGAACTCCGGTCTTCCAACGAAGAATACATGTCTACCAATGAGGAACTCAAAAGCGCCAACGAAGAGCTCGAAACATCGCGGGAAGAACTGCAGTCGGTCAATGAAGAATTGACCACCTTGAATACCGAGTCCCAGAAAAAGAATGATGACCTTACCGTCCTGAATAATGATATGTCGAATCTGTTGAACGCGACAGGCGTGGCGACATTGTTTCTGGACGAAAAACTCCGGATCAGGCGTTTTACCCCTTCCGCTACCCGGTTGTTTAAGTTTATCGATTCCGATATCGGCCGTCCGGTGGAGGATATATCTTCTCCACTGAAGGATAATATTCTGGTACAGGCATCCCACGGAGTATTGGATAATCTCATCCCGGTGGACCGGGAAGTTCAGACTGCCGACGGCAAATGGTACTCTTTACGGATTCTGCCGTACCGCACCCTGGATAACGTCATTGAAGGCGTGGTGGTATCATTCGTGGATATCAGCCAGATAAAGGCAAGTTTGATTTATGCGGAAAGCATCACGGAAACGGTGCGGGAACCGATGCTGGTGCTGGATGAACAGCTGAAAGTTGTCTCCGCTAATAATGCTTTCTATCTCGCCTTTAAGGTCAAGAAGGAAGACACCGAAGGGCAGGTTATTTATGGGGTCGGCAATCGGCAGTGGGATATACCGGCGTTGAGAGAAATGCTGAAAGACATTATCGACAAAAATTCAGTATTTAACGGATACAGGGTGGAACATGACTTTCCCGGTATCGGCCGCCGCGTCATGCTGCTCAATGCCAGGCGTGTTATCGGCGGCGCAGACATCAAGCCGAAAATTCTGTTGTCCATCGAAGATATTACCGGCCGGGCTGGATTGGAGCAATTTTCCGAGAAAAACACTATCCGATAAGGAGCAGTTAATGAGCAAACGCGGATTTGATAAGCTGCGCACCAAAGCTGAGGAACAACTTGCCGCAGATAACCTGAAGACAGAAGACATGGGGAAGTCTGACCTGAAAAGTTTGGCCCATGAGCTTGCGGTGCACCAGGTAGAGCTTGAAATCCAGAATGAAGAACTCCGGCAGTCCAGAACGGCAGCCGAAGAAGCCCGGGACCGCTATATTGACCTTTATGATTTTGCCCCCGTCGGGTATTTCACTGTGGATGGGCACAGCCGGATAATTGAAGCTAATCTCACGGGATGTACGCTGCTGGGGGTAGATAAACGCACTCTGAAGAACAAACCCTTTACCCGTTTTGTGGCGGACAATGAAACCGATAATTTCTATCTATACCGCAAGAATGTTCTTGAGAATAATACCAAACTAAACTCCATTTTAATAATGAAGAAGGCCGATGGGACTTTGTTCTCCGCCCGGCTTGAAAGTATTAAAGTGGGAGAAGAACAATTACGGGTAACACTGACTGACGTTACCGAGCGCAGAAAAATTGCGGAAGCACTCGAGCGCAGCGAAAAGCTGTATCATTCCTTATTCGAGAATATGATTGACGGTTATGCCTTTTGCCGGATGTGTTATGAAAACGGCCGTCCTAATGATTTTATTTATCTCAGCGTTAATGACGCGTTCGAAAAATTGACCGGATTAAAAAATGTTATCGGGAAGAAAGTCACAGATGTGATTCCGGGTATCAGGGAGTCCAACCCGGAATTATTCGAGATTTATGGACGGGTGGCTTTGACTTGCGAGTCGGAGAGGTTTGAACTTTATTTGCCGCCGTTAGCGAGATGGTTTTTAATCTCGGTGTATTGTACACAAAAGGAATATTTTGTTGCAGTCTTTGAGAATATTACCGAACGCAAGCGCCTGGAGAATTATCAATCACTGACATCGGAAGTACTCGGTATCCTTAACGATTCATCTAAAATTGGTGACAGCATCAGTTCCATCCTTTCTTCAATCCAGATGGAGTTCGGTGTCGAAGCCGCGGGGATTCGTTTGTCAAAAGGCGAAGATTACCCGTATTTTACCCAGAATGGATTTACAAAGGATTTTCTGCTAGCAGAAAACACATTGAATTCGCGTAATAGCGAAGGGGATGTTTGCCGGGATAAAGATGGTAATATCAGTCTGGAATGCACCTGCGGACTGGTTCTTTCAGGAAAAACCGACCCGTCAAATCCTCTTTTTACTCCCGGCGGCAGTGCGTGGACCAATGACGCGTTACCCAATTTAGACGTTCCTATAGACCAGGACCCGAGGCTGCGTCCCAGAAATCGCTGTATTCATGAAGGATTCCGGTCCATCGCTTTGATTCCCATTCGGGCAGATGGCAGGATTATCGGTTTATTACAGCTCAATGACCGCAAAAAGGACTGTTTTACAATTACGACAATTAACTATTTGGAAGGGCTGACATCAAGTATCGGTATGGCCCTCATGCGAAAGCAGGGGGAAGATAAAATTCATGACCTCAATACGGCTCTGGTTGAACATTCTGCCGAGCTTGAAGCCGTAAATAAAGAATTGGAATCGTTCAGCTATTCTATTTCTCATGACTTAAAAGCGCCGTTGCGGAGTATAGATGGATTTAGCCGGATTTTACTCGAAGATTACGCGGATAAGCTCGATTCTCAGGGACAAGACTATCTGCAGCGCATACGCACGTCCAGCCAATCGATGGCGCTGCTAATAGATGATATTTTGAATCTGTCACGAATAACCGGGACGGGAATTCATCTGGAAAGGGTCGATTTGAGCCGGCTGGCGGAAGCAGTCGCGGAGGAATTGAAAAGCCAACAGCCTGACCGCCGTGTGGAATTCAATATTACACCCGGCCTGGCAGCCTATGGCGACAAACATTTACTAAAACTGGTCTTTGATAATCTGCTGGGCAATGCCTTTAAATTCACCGGGAAACGCGCTCTGGGCAAAATTGAGTTTGGGGTCACTGAGGTTGATGGAGAGCAGACGTATTTTGTGCGGGATAACGGAGCCGGGTTTGATAAGGAATATGCCGACAAACTCTTTAAGATTTTCCAACGTCTGCACACTCAAGAAGAATTCCCCGGAACGGGAATCGGGCTCGCTTCGGTTCAGAACATAATTCGCCGGTTGGGCGGAAAAGTTTGGGCCGAAGGGGAAAAAGGTCAAGGCGCCACTTTTTACTTCACATTAAGGCAGTCCCAACCCCCGGTGCCGGCAATTAAATCAAAGGGCCTCACGCTGCAATAATTATGTAAAATTTTTCTAATTGGGGACTCAAATGGTTAAAGAAAAACGGGCAGTGAATTGTCATGGGCGTTTTTGATAGGGCAATCGGCATTGAGCATTTTCTCTTCGATACCGTGCCCGAAAACCTGCCTTCGGTACCGCCGAAACCGCGCAAGCATAATCCCTGGCTAAAAGACGGTAAACCGGTAATTTCCCGGGTGACCGCCGGCGTAAACATCCGGCAGTCGGTTGAACATTGCCTCAACTCTTTGGGGCCGCTCAACCTCGCCATATCCCGGGGTGACCGCGTCATGGTGAAACCGAATTTTAATAGCAGCGACCCGCCTCCGGCCTCAACCGACCTTAATTTTTTGAAGGCCGTATTGGAGATACTGATTGAGGCCGGCGCTAAAGTTACCGTCGGCGAGAGCTCCGGGGGTATCTGGCGCCCCACGTCCGGGGTTTTTAATAAGCTGCACCTGCAGAAACTTACCGCCGCGCTCGGCGTAGAGCTAATCGCATTTGAAGACCATAAAAATGATTGGGTCAGGATCCCGATTGACGGGGAATATCTTCATAATGTCGTCATGCCCCGGTCAGCTTATGAAGCCGATAAATTGGTCTATTTGCCCTGTCTTAAAACTCATCGGCTTGCGCGCTATTCGGGGGCGCTGAAATTAGCTTTCGGTTTTGTCCACCCCGGCCAGCGCCGCGGTTTCCACCTGAGTTACCGCGAAGAAAAACTGGCTGAAATCAGTTTATGCTGGCAGCCCGACCTCATCGTGATGGACGGCAGAAAAGCGTTTGTCACCGGCGGCCCTCAGAACGGCCTGGTTGAATCGCCGAATGTAATTCTCGCTTCAGAGGATTTGATTGCGGTTGATGTGGAAGCGGTCAATATTCTCCTGAGCTACCGGGCTAAAAATTTATTGCTGCAGGACCCATGGCAAATACCGCAAATAATCACCGCGGTTAAATATCAACTGGGCGCCGGCAAAGGCAGCTATGTATTGGTGGGGGAATGAAGGATTGATAGAGGTTTACTAAGAAAATAACAATAATAAAATAATTAACGAAAATATTCAGGAGACTTTTATGGGAATCAAACATGTCCACAGTAACCTTACATCGCTGAACGGCTGTGAAGTTGAAGTAGATGGTGATGTTGAATATTCACTTATCCCTTTACGCGTGACGGGTTTTCATGGTGCAGTGCATATCAGCGGCGGGGAGGGTTGTCCGAACGGAGATTTATATTTCGGCATTGAACCCGAAGATAAAAAGATAGCAAACACAAAAAATAATTCAAAAACGTAAAAAGAACCTCGAATCACTCTTACTGCGTAATATTTAAAACAGATTGTGGTTTTCAGCGGTCATGGCCGGGGCGGTAATGGAGATATTTGGCGCTTTGCCAGCCAATCCATGATGTCCGTTAACACTTGGCTTTTTTCCGGTTCGTGAACCAGGTCGTGTACCAGGCCCTGATAAAGTTTGAGCGTCTTATCAGTTGACTTGGACCGTTCGGCCAGTTTTTTGCTGCCTTCGGGATTCGCCAGTTTATCCGCCGTGCCGTGTAGAATCAGAACAGGCGTCGCGAACTTATCCGCCTTTGTTTGTATTTGAGCCATTGCGCCCAATAGTTGGGCGGCTGTCCTCACCGGGCCGTTTTTATTAAGAATCAGCCGGTCGGCATACATTGCCTTTACAATTTCAGGGTCTCTGGAAAATTGTTCATTCGGCAATTTCATCAGCGGCAGGTTGGGAATCAGCATACCGAGAATCCCTGTTATCTTTATCAATAAAGGTGAAATGCCTTCGCCCGGCACGAGCGCCGGCGCCGATAGGATAATACCCTGAAATTCGATAATATTATTCACTGCAGCCAGCGTAATCGTAGTGCCGCCCATGCTGTGACCGAATGCAAACACCGGGGTATTCGGGTTTTGGCTTCGAAGGTTTTTCACAAACGTGTCCAAATCATCCACCAGGTCGGAAAATTTGTTGACATAGGCTCTTTTGCCGCCGGAATTACCATGGCCCCGTACATCATAAGCGTGCACTGCGAAACCGCTCCGTGCTGCCATTTCTGCCAGTTCCGAATAACGGCTGGAATGGTCTTTTAAACCGTGTAAAACAACCAGAATCGCCCTTTTTGGCGCGTTTTTACTTTGCCATGTTTGCGAAAACAGCGATACCTCATTTTTCCCTTCAAATCTGTCTTCGGTATGTTCAATTTCGCCTGTCCTGTTATCCATTATTTACCCCCTTCTAATAAATCGCGCGGCTGGTCAAAACGGCGAACGAAATCAATGCATCGCCGCCATCATAATTTCCCGTTACGTATTAATCCGTTTTAAATTCTGAAAATGTCTTGACAATATCGATTTTCGCCGCAAGAATTCCGGCCCAGAGGTCCCCTGTTTTTGCCAGCCGGTCGGGAACTGTTTTGATCGTAAATTCCGTCGGATAAATCTTATCCAGTTCGTCCCACCGTACAGGCACTGAAACGGTGGCTCCGGGCGCGGGGCGCGGCGAATATATTGAAGCTAAGGTTTTTCCGCGCACATTCTGGTTGTAGTCTAAAAATATTTTGCCTTTCCTTTTTTCCACCGCCCAATCCGTCGTCAGCAAGTCCGTATGCTGCTGCTGCAGGAACTTACTCAGTTTTTCCGCCAGTTCATGCGTTCCGTGAAAATCCAGTTGCCGCATTATCGGGATAAACACATGCAGCCCTGTTCTCCCCGATGTTTTGACAAACGAAGGGCACGACAATTTATCCAGCGTTTGCTTTACCAGCAATGCAGCCTCGCAGGTTTTTTTAAAGGCTGTTTTGTTCAATTCGGGTTCTGCTCCGGCCGCTTCTTTCCCCGAATATACATATGGGTCGATATCAAAAATTAAGAAGTCCGGATAATCCGCGTAATGATCCGCGCTTTTGTCTTTTTTTGACTCAGCCTTAAAATCTGCCCCCGCCTTTACCCGGGAAAACCACGTGTGGAGCTCAATGTCCGCGATTTGTCCCAGCCACAACAGGGTAGCCGGATTATTGCACAGCAGGTATTCCTGCTTCGCTGTTTCATGTGATGATAGTGATACCGTCTCAACAAATTCCGGCACAGGCTGGTAATGCTTCTGAAAAAAATGCTCCCCCGTAATGCCGTTCGGATACCGGCTTAATGACAGCGGCCGGTCTGCAAGGTGCGGCAGCAGGTAAGGCGAAATTTGCACCAGATACTTCATCAATTCGCGTTTGGTGACAGGCTTGAATCCCTGTGATTCGGGCCAAAGTTCTTTATCCAGATGGCTTAATGACACTTTTTGTCCTTCAATGTCCATCACGAGGTTAGTTTCTTTATTATCTAATTGTGACAGCAAATCTTCCTGTTTTTTTGTGTTTTTCATGGTGCTCCTTTTCGCAGGTTTTGCAATGACTTCGACGGTCCGGGTTGGATGGACATCTTTAATTGGTTTATCGTCCCGCAACCGCAGAAACACCGGGGCCCGCAGCCGATCGTCATTTGTCCGCTCCGCGAATTTTACCTCAGCCACCAGTTCCGGCCGCACCCAGGTTACCCCTTCCGAATCTTTTATTTCGGTCTGAAAAGGAGAGTTTTTAGCGGTCAGGCTGTTCAATTCTTTTCTTATGGATAATAAAAGACCGCTGTCAAAACCGGTGCCGACGTTACCTGCCGGCTGCAGCATATTATTTTTGTCGTAATACCCCAGGACCAGTGCTCCGAATGTTTTCGACCGGTTCCCGGTCCCTTGCGTGAACCCGCCGATTATAAATTCATCGCTGTTGACCGCTTTGATTTTAAGCCAGTCTTTTGACCGTTTCCCCGCTTCATAAATACCGGCCTTCCGTTTCGCCACTACCCCTTCCAGGCCATTCTTGATTGCGGCTTCATAAACAGTTTGCCCGTCTTTTTCAAAATGTTCGACTAAGCGGACATCTTCCGTCGGAACCAGCACGCTGCGCAGCAATTCTTTTCGGGCGATTAGCGGCACCCGCGTTAAATCGTAACCGTCAAGATACAGGATGTCGAAGACGTAGTAAATAATCGCTGACGGCGCCTCCGTTTTATCGTGAGAAAGCCCTTTAATCGACTTCAAATATCCCTGTAAACATTGAAAGCATAACTTGCCTTTTGCGTCCAGGGCGATAACTTCCCCGTCAAAAACAAGTTGTGACGCCGGCTGTTTTCTCAGGCTTTCCGCCAGAACCTTATAATGCGCTGTTACATCCAGTTCGCCCCTGGATTGCAGCCAAACCTTCCCATTGTTCAGAAATGCCAGAGTACGGAAGCCGTCCAGTTTCGGCTCGAAAATCCATTGTTCATCGGAAAAAGGTGCAGGGGCGAGCGACGCCAGCATCGGCGTAATCTTTGCGGGAAAGGAAGCTTTTACCGCGCCTTTGATTTCACCGGGTTTCACCGCCGGTGAAACCGCTTTTGGGGGTTGGCGGCCTGCTTTTAGTTCACTGATTGTCAGTCCGGAAACCACCGAAGTTTCTGCTGCCAGAATATCCCTTGATGGATCGGCATATTCATCATGATGCTTGATTAATAACCAGTTGTTTTCACTTTTCTGCATTTTTACCAGCGTCCAGGAACCCTTCATCTTCTCTCCGCGCAGTGTTATGGAGAGTTTACCGCCGGTCAACCCTTTACGCATTAATTTTTCCGCTTCATTCCGGTCTTCGAAATGCAGCTCCCCGCCTTCGTCCGGTGAATATGTTCCGCGGTCCCAGATAATCACCTGGCCGGCGCCGTATTGACCTTCAGGTATTGAGCCCTCAAAACCGGCATATTCCAGCGGATGGTCTTCCACCATCACCGCCAGGCGTTTGGTTCCGGTATCCAGAGATGGACCCTTCGCGACGGCCCAGGATTTAAGCACGCCGTCGACTTCCAGTCTGAAATCGTAATGCAGCTGCCGAGCTGCGTGTTTCTGGACGACAAAAGTTGATGGGCCTGCTTTAGTTTTTTCCCGTTTAAAGTCAGGCTCCGGAGTGCGTTCAAAATCTCTTTTCTTCTTATATTCCTGTACCATGATTTAATCTCAAACAGCTGCACCGCTATCTTTTGCCTGCGGCGGCTGCCACGCTTTCTTTCAGTGCTGTCATCAGGTCTTCGAATTCAATCTTTGATATTGTCGGCGCTTTGGTTTCTACACCCTTCAATTTGTCATCGACCATTTTTTTAAGCGCTATGGCATATTCATCCCGGTATTCTTCCGGCTTGAAAGTGGTTGTCATTGCTTCTACCAGTTTGGTCGCCATTTCCAGTTCGGCCGCGGTCAATTTCTGGGCCGGCGCCGCCAGGTCGACATCGGGTAATATATCCTGCTTATAATGTATCGTTTGCAAAACCAGGATTTTGTCCAGCGGCCGAAGGCAGCAGAGGTGCTCCCGCCGCTGGAAAGTCACCTTTGCAATGCCGACCATCCCCGTTTTTTCCAGAACGGTTTTCAGCAGCGCAAATGGTTTTATTCCCAGTTTCTCCGGCTCGAGGTAATGGCAGTCGCTGTAATATATAGTATCGATTTCCTTTGTTTTTACGAAGCCGGCGATATCGATGCTGTGTGTGGTTGTCACCGGAACTTTATCAAAATCAGCTTCATCGAAAATTACATACTGATTTTTACTGTATTCGTAACCCCTCACGGTTTCCGCAATGCTGAAATATTCCTTGTCTTCGGCGCAATAAAGTACTTGCTTGGGCCGGGTGTGGCACTTCTTATGTAAATAATGGAAGGCTAAAGTTTTTGTTTCGATGGCAACTGACATTTTTACCGGTATTGCCACCATGCCGAAACTGATGACACCTTTCCAAAAAGAAGTTGCCATTTTTATCTCCTGATTAAATCTTCCGCCTAACTATATTTACCCGATTTTAGTTTGCTGATTCCTAATTTAGCATCGCTGTCGTGCATAAGTCATAACATTAAGCACGCCATTCTTACAAAAACATAACATTTCGCACCGGAAGAATCTGAGCTGGAACCCGGACGGCCGGAAACTTAATACTTTTGTTATGTTTTAAACCGGGATATTATTACTTTTTAATCTCAGACATGCAATAATCCCTCCTGAATAGCTAATCAAAACAGTTTTAACGGAGTCTTAATGCAGCAACCTCAGCCCGGAAATCGCAATTCAACTATCATGTACTGGTTGATTTTTGTTTTCGCGGTAGCACTGATATTGTGGGTGTTCCGATCGCCTTCTGCGCCTCAGCCGCAGCAAATTCCCCTCAGTCAGGTTGTAACAATGTCGCAGTCCGGTCAAATCAAACAAATCACGGTTAACAGCCAGTGGTTGAATATCACCGCTCAGGACGGAACAGCGTATAAAAGCTATGCCGGCAATATCGGGATTTACGATGTCAAAGATCTGAATTTTACGGGGGTTACAGTTTTGATCCAACCCGCGGGCATCGACTGGGTCAGCCTTATTTTCACCTGGGGTTTGCTGGTTGTGGTCGGCATATTTATTTTCTTCATGTTCTTCCGGGCGAGGGGCGCAAACGCACAGATCATGAATTTCTCCCGCAGCAATGCCCGGCTGGTTACGGGTGATAAGCCCAGAGTTACCTTTAACGATGTGGCCGGGGTGGATGAAGCCAAACAGGAACTTCGCGAAGTGGTTGATTTCTTGAAGTCCCGTGAGCGTTTTACCGCCCTTGGCGCGCGGATTCCTCACGGTATATTACTGGTGGGGCCTCCCGGTACCGGCAAAACTTTACTAGCAAAAGCCATCGCCGGGGAAGCCGGGGTGCCTTTCTATTCGATTAGCGGCAGCGAATTCGTGGAGATGTTTGTCGGTGTCGGCGCCTCCCGGGTTCGAGACCTGTTCAATCAGGCTAAAACCCACACCCCGTGTATCGTCTTCATCGACGAAATAGACGCTGTCGGGCGCCACCGCGGGGCCGGTTTAGGCGGAGGAAATGATGAACGGGAGCAGACCCTGAATCAAATTCTCACGGAGATGGACGGTTTCGATACCAATACCAATATCATCGTGCTGGCGGCGACTAACCGTCCGGATGTACTTGACCCCGCCCTGCTCCGCCCGGGCCGCTTTGACCGGCGCGTGGTTCTGGATTTACCGGACGTTGTTGGACGTCTCGCTATTTTAAAAGTGCACACCAGGAACAAACCCCTGGGAGCTTCGGCGAATCTGGAGACGTTGGCTAAAGAGACGCCCGGTTTTAGCGGCGCCGACCTTGCCAATCTTGTCAATGAGGCCGCAATTCTGGCCGCCCGGAACGGTCAAAAAACGGTTGAAATGAAAGACCTCGAAGAATCTATCGACAAAGTAATTGCCGGACCGGAGCGGAAAAGTAAGCGCATCAGTCCTAAAGAAAAAGAAATTACGGCTTATCATGAAGCCGGTCACGCACTGGTTGCCAAAATGTTACCGAATGCCGACCCGCCGCACAAAATTTCGATTATCGCGCGGGGTATGGCGCTGGGTTATACCAAGCAAATCTCGGAAGACCGTTATCTGCTCAGTCCCTCCCAGCTAAAGGATATGATTACCGTCCTGGTCAGCGGGCATGCCGCGGAAAAACTGATATATAATGAAGCTTCTACCGGCGCGCAGGATGACTTGAAACGCGCCACGAGCATCGCCAGAAGAATGGTTACCGATCTGGGTATGAGTGAAAAACTGGGGCCCCGGACATTCGGGGATAAACAGGAGCTGGTATTCCTGGGAAGGGAAATCTCGGAACAAAAAGATTACAGCGATAAAACGTCGGAAATCATCGACAACGAGATGGACACAATCATCCGCAGCTGCTACGAAAATTCGCTCAAGATATTGTCTGACAATAAAACCAGGCTGATTGACCTCGCCCAGGCTCTGATTGTCAGAGAAACTCTCGATTTCGACGAACTGGAAGCGATATTCCGGGGAAAAAAACTTCCGGCTAAATCAACCGTAGCGAATCCGCCTGAAATTGCACAACCTGAAGCCAAGGTATCGGCGCCAGTCACTAAAACTTTGAAGCCCCAACCGCAGTGAAGGGCCGCCGCAGGTAAGTCTTCATTAGATCCGTCCCGCAGCCAGCAGAATTGCAAACAGGACAACCAGCAAGACCAGCCCGATGGGGATGCCCATTTTGGCCCATTCCTTCATGCTGATTTTCAGCCTGCCGGCCGCCACGATGTTGGGGATATTGCCCGGAATCAGCATCCCTCCGGCTACCAATAATCCGACAACGATGGCAATAATCTTGGGAAGCGCCATTTGGGCGTTGATTTCGATGGCGGTCAGGGTGGCATTGTCCAGCACCGCCGAAATCATGTTAATCCAGTACAGCGCCAGTGCCGGAACCTTAATCAGGAACCATTCGATCAGCGGCTGCAGTCCGGCGCCCAGCAGAACCAGCGCGGCGACAAACCCGAACACTTTAACCGCCCGCATGATTACCGACCGCAGCGTTTCAGAATATCCGACGCAGGCCGGTTCATTGACCGGCGGAAGGACTGCGGCAGTTTTCCCACCCAGAGTCTCTGCGACATTTTTCGTGTCTCCCGTCTTGCCAATCCAATACGCCCCAAAGATACCCAAAGCAAAGCAGGCGGGGACAACATAAACGGCAAAATGGGAAATCGCCCAGGTAAAACCGGCATAATACGGCGGCCCGGACAGCTTTTGTATCAGAATCGTGGACATCGGTTCACCGAGCGGGGTCAGCACCGCGCCCAAACCAATGGCGAAGCAGGCGCAAACAACTGTTTTGATGCGGTCGTTTCTGTTAAGCGGCAGGGCGGCAACGATTTCCGATAATACCACCGAACTGACAATCACTGAAATGACACTGGAGATAATCCCTAAAAACACGATCAGCGCAAAGACAAAGAACCTGACCGATATTTTTTTAACCAGGGAATTAACCGCGCGATAGAACGGCTTGTTGAAGAAATGTATCAGGAGTCCGAAAATCAGCACGACCTGAAAGATGCCGACGGGGAACGAGCCGATCATCACCGGCGCTTTCAGTGCTTCAATAATCAGTTGGCCGTTCCAGAGATTATGTCCGAAAAGGGCTGATACGGATACCGCCAGGAGACCCATAATCAGGAAAAAGAACTCCAGGTTATGTTCGCACCATTTCAACAGGAAAGGCAAAATCAGCACCAGCAGGGCAATAATTATCAGCCCGGCTGCCCATCCCCAGATCGGCGCAACCGGCACGGCGGCTATGACGAAATCAGGCATTTTAACCTCTTGTCAAAAAATCTCAACGGCAACAATATGAGCCGGCGGTGGCACAAAAATGACCTCTTCGGTGTGTTACTACCGTTCCTTGCTTTGATAATATCGATGTAATAAACAAAGAATAAAATCGAGCTGTAAAAATCAGTAACTTCTTACCATATTAATACGGATTAAGGCGGCCTGTCTACGTTTCAGCAAAATTTCAGGATGAGGCCTTCCTTGTTATTTGTTGAGGTTACGATTAGAATGATATCAATTATTTATCCCCGGTAACGACGGACTATTCCGGCGCAGGAGGCATCATGGAGCAGATTACCAAGAATGTTTATGTCGAAACTAAATTCGAGGGGAGCAATAACAGTTTTGTAGTGACGAGGGACGGGGTGGTAATGGTCGACACGCCGCAGGTGCCGACCAACGCCGTAAAATGGCGGGATATCATCGCCAAACACGGCCAGGTTAAGTACATTATTAATAACGAACCGCACGGCGACCATGTCAGCGGCAACTATTTTTTCCCGGGCACCGTTATCGCCCACGAGGGGACCAGGCAATCCATCCTGCAGCTGTCCCCGGAAGAGCTGAAAGAAAGATATAAACAGTCGGCGCCGGCGGAATACCCGCTACTGCAAGACTTCTACTACCGTCCGCCGACGATTACTGTAACCGAAGATATAACCGTTTACCTCGGCGACCATACGTTTAAAATCATGTATTTGCCGGGCCATACCCCTTATCAGCTGGCGGTTTACGTGCCGGAGGAAAGGGTAATTTTTACGGCGGATAATATTACTTACAAAGTGCCGGTTTACCTGCAGCACGCCGAACCGTTTGCCTGGATCGAGTCGCTGAAGAAACTGGCAAAACTGGACGCCGATTACATCGTGCCGGGCCACGGCGAAATTTGCACCCCGGCATACATTCCGGAAATGATTGACCGCGTCCGGGAGTGGCTTGACGCCGTGGATGTGTTTGTAAAAAAAGGGATGACTTTAGAAGAAACGGAAAAGAATTTTACTTTCCGGGACCGCTACACAATGCAGCCGGGCCGGGAAGCCAGAGAGCCGATGCTGCGGAAAGCAAACATCACCAGGTTGTATGAGGTATTAAAGAACGGGAAGAAATAGAGATACTAAAGGGTGCGTAAGTAAATGGACACGTCAGGCTGCGATGTAACGCAGATTTGGATCGGCGAAGAAGCCGCGAATCAGACAGGGGAGTTTCTGCAGTCGACGCATAGCAGCAACGGCTT
>Ga0182017_10002425_pt1 | contig 14142 bp, 6 predicted proteins | sample 712E3DmetaG_FD_120492 | JGI IMG/M metagenome (GOLD analysis project Ga0182017, IMG submission 120492) | Permafrost microbial communities from Stordalen Mire, Sweden - 712E3D metaG | ecosystem: Environmental > Terrestrial > Soil > Wetlands > Permafrost | place: Sweden: Stordalen | collected... | reverse complement strand
GTGAATAAACATTGGTAAATCCGGCTGCTTTAGTCTGGATGGCTGTGATTGAACCTATATGTGACACAAGCGCTTTGTCCCATGTTGATCCTATACCGACCTGTGCAGGGAAAAGTGTTGCTCCCGGAAAGCAAGCTCCATAGATACCTTCATTTGTAAAGTCAATGGGTATGCCAAGCCTGGTCTCTTCAATAAACCACCGCTGGACTTCATTTATTGTTTTAACATGAAGGCTGGGCGGCCAGGAAAGAGCCGGGGATCTTACCCCGTTGCAATGTTCATCAATATTTGCCAGTCCGTCTTTCCATATCTTTGTTTTCCATTCAGGTGTCGGAAGGGAGTCCTTTAAGACATTTGGAAAGCCATACAATGTCACCAGCTGACAGGTTTTTTCATCAACGGTCATCTGGCTCAGCAGGTCATTTATGCGCTGATCAATGTCCAGTGCAGGGTTTTCATATGGATCCATTTTCCCGTTCTTGTTGAAATCGATCCAGCCCTTTTTGTACATTTCCTTATTCACATAGGGAGAATATTTATTCTTCCCCTGGGCAAATGTGAATTGCGGTACCATCAGCAGTAATACTGACAAAATGAAAATAGTTCTTGATAATTGTTTCATATTAAGCTTATTAAAGAAATGCTTTTTCTTAGTTGAGATTTATTATTGAAAGTAATATTTAAGCAGTGATTTCTCTGTGTCTCTCTGTGTCTTCTCAGTGGACCTCTGTGTAATATTTTTTTATTTCACAGAGGTCCACAGAGTCCCGATAACTATCGGGATCACTGAGTTCCACGGAGATAATATCATTAATTATCTGCCACTTTATTTATTAAGTGGAACAGACTATTTATTTTCGATTTGACCTCTCACCTCAACCTTAATTACCGATGCAATAGGATCGGGTGCTTTGGAAGGCAGGATTATTGTAAGACCTAATCCTGAGCCGGTAGTCCTGAGCCTGGCTCCTGTAGCAAGGACGGTTGCCGATGAAACACCATTTTTCAGACCTGGGATTGAAAGTTTTCCATCAGCAGGCCAGTTAAATACTGAAAAATAGAGTGTTGTCCCGTTTTTAGATTCCTTTTTGGTACAACGGCCCCAATCGAACAGTCCCCAGGGACTTGCTTTTGTGCCATACACAGCTTCTCCGTTCACTTTCATCCACTGGCCTATTCTGACAAGAATATCAACACTTTCGGGAGGAAATTCTCCCTGATCTGTAGGTCCAACGTTTAGAAGAAAGTTGCCTCCTTTCGAAGCAATATCCAGGAGGTTATGAATCAGTGTCTCAGGAGTTTTGTAATTATGATCATAGCTTTTATAACCCCATGTACCGTTCATTGTCATGCATGTTTCCCAATCTGTTCCATCAAGGTCAGCAAGGTTGGGGATCCGTTGTTCAGGTGTTTTATGATCACCTGCGAAATTTGGACGTTTAAGACGATCGTTTGTAATAATTGCGGGCTGAAGTGCAAGTAATGTCTGTAGTTTTGTAGCTGCTTCGTCAGTCATATCGGTTGGTGTATCCCACCATAATACTGCAACGTCACCGTAATTTGTCAGTAGTTCTTTCACCTCCGGAACTGCAACATCATCAATATATTGCGCAAATGTCTTTTTCTCCTGAGCCGGATCCCAATGTCCCCGGTGTTCCTTTGTATAGGCATCAATTATTACTGAATCGGGATTCGCCCAGCCTTCTTTTGTCACTTTACGGGAAGCTGCACCTCCCGGATTATTCCAGTCCTGCGCCTGAGAGTAATAAAATCCCAGCCTTATCCCATACTTTTTACATGCAGCTGCAAGTGGTTTGAGAAGATCCTTGCCATAAGCAGTGCCGTCGACAACATTCCATTTGCTGGCTTTTGTTTCAAACAACGCAAAACCATCATGATGCTTTGAGGTTATGACAATATATTTCATACCGGCATCTTTTGCCATTTTCACCCATGCATCAGGGTCGTATTTTACAGGATTGAACTGTTTTGCCATTGCCTGGTAATCGGCTACGGGTATTTTAGCCCGATTCATAATCCATTCACCTATTCCCCCGATCTGCCTTCCGTCCCATGTTCCGGCAGGGACAGAATAGACACCCCAATGGATAAACATACCAAATCTGGCTTCGCGCCACCATAGCATCCGCTCATCTTTTGTGAGTACTTTCTGTGCAAAAGCTCCCTGCAAAAGGAGCAGAATTGCTGTCAATGTGATGATTAATTTTTTCATTAATTGAGGTTTAAATACATTGATATAAATCAATATAATAGTTGATATAAATTAATATATAAAAGATGTCTAAATATACAATTTCTTTTTTTCTCTCAGTGACTCTCTGTGTTTTCTCAGTGTCTCTCTGTGAAATAAAAAACTAAGAACTAGCACAGAGTTCCACGGAGAAGTCACAGAGTTACACTGGGCTTTTGCAAATAATTCAAAACATTAAAATTTGTTTTACAAGTTCTTTAAAAAACTTTTTATTCTAACCAGATGATAGGGTTTCGTATCGGCAGGTTGCGTATAACCTCTTCAACCTCAGGAAAATGTTTAAGGGAGGACCAGGTATCAAACCATTGTTTTTCAATGAACTCATTTGCTCCAAATACCAGGAATGGTTGTGCTACCGGCCACTCATCCCAGTACATAACATCATGATTAAAAGGCCATTTACTTTTATCAGCCATATAAGGAAAGAGGAACTCGATACCTTTCCTGATCGACTTTCCATCGGTTGTTTTGTAGTTCCACAGGTCATTTTTTTCATCAGAAAGGATCTGACAGATCATTGTCATTGCATCCAGATTGAATATAGAATACCCGTATGGTTTTGTTCGTCTCAATTCCTGAGGAAAACTTCCATCTGTTGCCATCTGATCGGGGAGGAGGGTCTCTTTATAACGGGTCCGGCAGAATTCAAGAATCTCAGTGTTCCCGATAAGTTTTGCAAAAGAGGCCACCTGCATTACCCAGCAGGTACCGTGATTATTTTTTGCATTCATTTCATCTTTACCGTACTGATGAGTTGTAAGCCATCGGAGATAATCTGAAAACCAGGATTTTATCGCATCAAGAAGTTTTTTATCTATGCATTTTGCATTCTGCATTGCTATGATACCCTGAGCAACCTCCATCAGCTGAATAGTATCAATTATCCCTATGCCTCTTCCGGTGAATCTTCCCTTAATAGCCTGTGAATATAGAAGTGACGGGTTCATACAAGTGGCAGTATCAGAAAACCAGGCTTTCAGATGGACAAATGCCTGTTTTACGTACTTTTCATCACCGGTGATTTTATAGGCAGAGGCAAGTGAACCTACTATCTGACTCAGCCTGATCATGGCTTTTCTATGGTCAATAAAATTATCCGGATTAGTCATTCCATCCTTCTGGATATAAGGACCATCCCGGTTTGCCGGATCGGGCCACCAGTAATCTCCTTCTGAATAGAAATCATGTTTTCCTCCAGCGCTTCGTTTGCACAGGAACATAGTTACGGTCTGGGGAGCCTGGTTTAAAACTTTATCAGCCCTGGAAATAATTTCACTGCGCAAAAGCTTTATGATCTCCTTTTCATATCCAGTACCGGCCTTTAAGTTTGAAGAAGAAAAGAAGAAAGACTGAAAAACTATTAATAGTATTAAAGTCAAAATGTGGTTTTTCATTTAATTGATTGTTAGTTTTTTAATATGGATTGGGGCTGTTGAAAAAGTCCTTTGTGCGCCTTTGAGACATCCTTAGTGCCCTTTGTGGTTAAACATAAATCACTTAACCACAAAGGTTAACAAAGGATAACACAAAGGACACAAAGTAAAGATTTCTTATTTTTACTACTTTTTCGACAACCCCAATAATTGCACACCCTCATATCGTTATTAAAGTATATTTCTTCCCCTTTTCAGTCATAAAATCAATTATATATTTCTTCTGAACTAAAATTTTCTGTAGAGGAACTTTACTATTGTTTATAAAAGGTGGTTCGGGATTGAGCTTATAGAACGGATTCGGATTTGATCCGACGGCAGTAACTGATTTTGTCTCAACAACTTTCATTGGAACTTTTGTACAGATTCTGCAATTTCCTCCTAGTAATGAAAAGATTTCAGAATTTTTTAAAGCCCCGTTTTCCCATTTCATATTTACTCTGAATCCTCCTTTTGCCATCAGCCCTTTTACCTCACCATTTGGCCATGCTGATGGCAAAGCAGGGATGAGACTTATTTGTCCGTCGTAGCATTGCAGCAACATCTCTGTAATACCCGCCGTTCCGCCAAAATTGCCATCTATCTGGAATGGAGGATGACCATCAAAAAGGTTGGGGAATGTTCCTCCTCCTTTATATGATGGATTTTTTGGACCAATATAAGTCAGCCCAGCTTTAAGTATTGAATAGGCATGATCGCCATCCTCAAGCCGTGACCACCAGTTTATTTTCCATGCCATTGACCAGCCTGTGCTGATATCACCCCGATGTATAAGCGATTGTTTTGCTGCGGCAGCCAGTTCAGGAGTTCTGACCGGGCTGATCTGCGTACCCGGAAATAGTCCAAATAATTGAGAAATATGTCTGTGTGTATCCTTTGGATCATCCAGATCGAGAAACCATTCCTGGATCTGTCCGTATTGCCCTATATGATAAGGATATAGACGCTTGACTGCCTGTTGAAGTTTTTCCTTGTATCCGGGTTCTGTATTCAGTATTTCAAGTGTCCTGATACAGTTATTAAAAAGATCGCGTGTGATTGCCATATCCATAGTTGTAGCCATGCTTATCTCATAGGTCTTTCCATTTATTTTGAAAGTATTCTCAGGTGAAGAAGAAGGATTCGTGACAAGATAGCTGTCAGGTCCTTCAACCAGCCATCCAAGAAGGAACTGTGAAGCCCCTTTCATCAGAGGCCATGCTTTTTCGCGAAGGAAAGTCTCATCACCGGAGTATTCAAAATGACGGAAAAGATCCTGGCAGAGCCATGCTCCTCCCATCGGCCAGCAGGACCATCTTACCGAGGCGCTTTTATCCCAGTCGCCTCCACCGGGAGGAGACGTTTTGGCCCATATGTCTGAGTTATGAAACACGCACCAGCCGGCTAAACCGAAATTAACTTTTGCAGTTTTTGAACCATTGACTGAAAGGCTGTTAATAAATGTAAACAAAGGAGTATGGCATTCCGCAAGATTTGTATTCTCGGCGGGCCAGTAGTTCATCTCAGTATTTATATTTGTGGTATAATTACTTCCCCATGGCGGCTGAACATTATCATTCCACAGTCCCTGAAGGTTTGCCGGGTTGTCCTGATCGCGCGAACTTGAAATCAGCAGGTATCTTCCAAACTGATAATAAAGAGCCTGCAACTGCAAATCACTTTGCCCTTTATTGAAACGGATCAAACGGTCGTCGGTAGGAAGTTTTACTGCTTCCTTATCCAGACCCAGATCAAGACTCACCCTGTCGAACAGTTTCCTGAAATCAGATATATGAGCTGATTTCAGCTCTTCAAAAGTTTTATTACAGGCCGAATTAATTATAGCTGTTGCTTCAACTGAAGGATCTTTCCCGTTGAGCCCCGGAGACTTGTCGAAACCATTATAGCTCGTTGCTCCTGCAACATAAAGTATAACATTATCGGCTCCTTGGATGATAAGCTTTCCATCTGAAGAGGAAATAGTTCCACCAGAAGTCATTACCTTTAGTCTGATCTCAAAATTGGTCCCTTCTCCTTCTTTTTCATTATAACCAACCTGTACCGGTTCTACGCTTCGGTGAGCAACATGATATGGAGCCTTGCCCCTGAGTACAATAGTATTATCCGAAGATACTTCAGTTGTAAAATGAAGTTTACTCGAAAGCGATGCTTCAAAAGAAATTGATTTTCTTCTGTTTGAAGTCAGTTTAATGGCAAGGATTTTATCAGGATAGCTGATAAAAGATTCTCTCCGGTAATTAATACCTCCAGCAATATATCGGACCGATGCCAGGGCTTTCCGGATATTCAGGTCACGATAGTATTCTGTGGCAACAGTATCATTTAATTGCATTCTTATAAACAGGTCACCCATTGGAAGATAGCGGGCAGAATAGGGGCCGTGGATCTTTCTCCATTCAACAGAGGCTTTGGCATAGTCTCCTTTAGAAATAAGCTCGCGGGTTTTCTTTAATATCTCCGGACCGGAAGAGTTGTTGCCATCTTCAGGAAAACCTGACCATAATGTTATGTCGTTTAACTGATATCTTTCGGAAGTGATGCCTCCAAAAACCATAGCTCCGGTCTTGCCGTTACCTATTGGAACGGCTTCCTCCCAGATGGATGCGGGTTTGTTATACCAGAGCTTTAGGTTGTGATCATCAGTATTGGTTTGACAGGAAGAAAGGAGGAGTAAAATGAAGACTGAAAAGAGAACTAAGAATGAATGTTGCGGTGATCTCATACAAGTTTATTTAAAATTTTCATCCTTTTTTTGATTTCGTCCCTTCAGAATTTCTCATTCTCTGCTACATCAAGCTGCTTATCCGGTATTGAGAGTGAACGGAAAAGGCTTAAGTTCTTCACATTTTTCAGAATAAGTGAAGGAACGCCTGCGGTTTTTGAAGCTTTCACAAAATTAAATTCAGCTCCTTTTACGTCATCAAGAATGAAGGCCGGTCTCTGATCATCCTTCAGTAATGTAACTTCGACATTATTGAACTGAATATCTTTAACATGTCTGACAAAGAATCCATATGATGGCATAGTGCCAAACCGGTAAGGCTCAGGATATTCTTTTTCAAATCCCGGTACCTCTCTGGCTGCCTGTTCCAATGTGCCTCCTCCGTTATAATATATTCTTATATTCGAAAGCCTGATATCTTCAATGTCCTGACCCTGATCTCCGCTTATTATGCATCCATTTCTTGAGTCAGCATTATATACGGTGATATCTGATATCAGCACCCTGCGAATTTTCCCGACAGAGGCTTCCTTTGGTCCGCGCATACGTTCACCAAGTCTCAGGAAGATAGGTGCATTTACTATATCGCGCATCGTGATATTTGAAATTGTCACGTCTTCAAGAAGTGCGCCATCAACACTCTCAAGCGCCAGACCACGGCAATAGATAAATACGCAGTTGGAAATAGTGATGTTTTTGAATCCTCCGTTAGATTCCGTACCAAATTTTATTCTTCCAGTTGGACCATTGCCGCCGGTTCCTTCTATTCGTTTATAGGTTCCGTCAAGAAGGGTACCCGCGACAAACCCTGAGACCTGGCAATTGGTTATAGTAACATTTTCAGTCACTTTTGCCACACCCAGTCCATAACAGCTTTTAAGACAGATACCATCATCGCTGGGGGAGTTTACAAAGCAGTTTGATATCCTGACGTTTGCACAACAGTCTATATCCATTCCATCACGGTTGGTATCAATTTTAAGGTTGTCAATGGTAAGGTTATCGACTCCGGTTGCAAGAATTCCAAACCAGCCGCCCTGAAGAATAGAAACGTCACGAATAATAATATTGCGGCACCATTTGAGGCTTATGGATTTGTTACCACCACCGGTAGAATTACCGGAACCCCCGGTGCCCCTGTTAAGTCCTTTACCCCAAATCATTCCGCTGCCAAGGATTGAGGCGTCATGAATATTTTCTCCCCAGATAAGGCTGTTTTGCCAATGGCTATGTCCAAAATCCTGGTACTGAAGTGAGTCGCCCCATTTATTCGGCTCAGGATCATCGTATTTAATTGTTTCCGAAGGAGATGCAGCCAGGATAGTTGCCCCCTGATCCACAAATAAACTAATATTGCTTTTAAGACGTATTGATGCAGAGAGATATGTCCCTGCAGGAAAGTAAACTGTTCCGCCCCCTTTAGTTGCAGCCTCCTCAATAGCTTTATTAATTGATGGTGAATCAAGTGTTTTCCCGTCTCCTGTTGCGCCAAAATCCATAACATTATAAACTGTTAAAGCTGGTTTATTTATGACAGGTTCTTTTTTATTCTTGTTTTGTCCCTCCATACAATGTGAGGAGATAAAAAGGATGATAAATGCAATAAGAACTGTTTTCATCACATTTTGAATTTGAGTTGAAGATTTTTTTTGATTCATAGCTGGTAAAATTATTTTGATTAATAAATATTCTTGATTTTTGTTTTTGTAGCCAAACGCCTTCTGCCTTCTGCCTTCCGCCTACTTAAACTGTTTCACATACTCCAGAAACGTCTTAGCACATTTATCAAGATTTTCAATTGAGCCGCCGCCCTTGAGGACTTCGCAAATTTCATAGCTAATATAACCCTGATAACCAATCTCTTTAAGTGTGTTAATAAAGGTTTTATAGTCGAGGAATCCTTCACCCATCGGCACAGCTCTCATCTGCGGAAGTGTCGCAACATAATTGGTCTGTTCTGATTCATACTTAAAGCGGGGTAGTTTTTCATAATCAGCTGTTGTGGTATGAACAATATATGGCTTCATTGTATATATTGCCTTTTTAAGCTCTTCAGAAGATAATCCTTCCAGGGTAGGGGACCAGCAATCGAAAGCTGCCTTTACATTTGGCAGGTTCACTTCATCAAGGAGCCACCTCATTGCATCGTGATGAAGTGCAATATCGTGATGGTTTTGAACAGCGAGTGTTACTCCATATTTTGCGGCTATTCTTCCTGCCATCTGCAGACCTTCCACTACCATAGCATACTGTTTATCATAAGTAATATCAGGTCGTTCATAGCCAGTATATATCCTTACCATATTGGTTCCAAGATCGTGAGCAAGCCGTGCCAGTTCTCCCACATAGACAGCCTGTATTTCGACATTCGGTATACCGGCTTTGTCGATACCTGAGGTAAAGTCAGTATATCCGGCAAGGCAGACCAGCTCAAGACCCAGTTCTTTTATCCTTGCACGGAGCTTAACCCTCGCGGCATCATCATAATCTATCAGGGAGACATGAGGGCGTTTTGCAGCAAGCATCACTCCGTCAAATCCAAGCTCTTTTGCTTTTACAAGAAACTGATCAACTGTGAGAGTTGCCTGACCGCGCCAGATACCCATGTAGCTGACAGAATGAAGACATGTCTTAAGTTTGAATTCTTTGGGATTACCTGTAGGAACATTTTGTCCATTGGTTGTTAAAAGGCAAAAGATCAAACCGGAAAAAGAGAGGAGGAGATTTTTCATAGCAGGGATCAAGGTTAGTTTGGCCAATAAAATTAGAATAAACCTGTAAGAACTGCAAATGCAAAGATTAGTTATAAAACAGGTATTTGGTGGAAACAGGCGTGAGCCACCTTTGCTAAAGCTTCGGTGGCCAAAGGGCGTGAGCGACTGCATGGTCATTACGATCCCGACGCAGTTAGGAGATTCCTCACCCCGATAAATCGGGGTTCGGAATGACAATCTATATTTTGTTAAGTAGGGAGGGTAGCAGAGAGCGGGCATCGCCCGCTCTCTGCTACCCTCCCCAATGTGGCCAAAAAAGGAGCTGTCATCCCGAACGAAGTGAGGGATCTCCCTATTCCATCTCGGAGAAATCTTATTCACACTATTTATGGTCAATAACATAAGTGTTTAATAATGTTTATGTTATAAAATATTGTCATTAATAACCGAATCCCAGAGCTAAGCGAAAGGGCAAGCGAGGAATCTCTCTATTTGCTGGAAGGATAAACATATTAACACCTGTACCTTCATTCAACTCTTCAACTCTTCAACTCTTCAACCTTTCAACTTTTAATTCCTTTCATTCCTGCCAAAACCATACCATTAATATATATAGCAACATTTAAAGTCCCGATTGATAAATTTCAAACGTTTTCTCTGTCATTAAACATATTTGTGAAAAAAAGTTAAAAAAAAACTAAATATTGTTTTGATTTATTGTTTTTTTATTTCTAATATTGTTTCGGGATTTCTTGTAACCCTACCTCGGAATACAGCTAACCTGGTATTTCCGGTCACATAAATCCCTGATTAGATTAACCCTAACCGACCAAATGAAGCAACTAATCTTAATTAGTGCATTTATTTTCAAGATTGTCAGAACAGGTTCCAAGGTAGCAACAAACCATGAGCTTGTATTTTTCCCATTATTTTCGTTAACGTTAACGCCTCGTTGCAGGATTTTAATACCTGCTTTATAACTGGCTTATTATGAAATATTTATATAAAATAACCTTAACTAACCCGACTGACTATGAAAGATGGAACCTGAAAAAAAATGGAAAACCAATTTATGTTTTCCTCATTAAATCAAACACTAACCCAGAAAAGTATTAATGTTAAATCATTTCAAATGCATGAAAAAATTTAATGACAAGCGATTGCTCTCTTCGAGCAGTTGCTGCCTAAAACTAACGATTATGATTAAATTGTGCGTTTTGTTATTAATCTGCACTGTGACTACAGTCTCTGCAGGTACTGTCTATGCGCCGGTGTCAGGCAGCTCCAGTAAGGAGGTTACTCTGACCGGTTCGAATGATGATCAGCAATATACCGTTACAGGTACAGTTAAAGATGCCGCTACCGGTGAAGCCCTCGCAGGTGTTACAATACTTGTTAAAGGCACAACCACTGGCCAGATAACTGATGCCAACGGTAAGTTTTCAATCAGAATACCTGACAGGGAAGCCGTTCTTCAACTCTCATTTATCGGTTTTACCCCTCAGGAAATAAGAGTACAACAGGGTTCTGTTGTAAATGTCTCCATGGTGACTGAAACCAAACAGATAGATGAAGTTGTAGTTGTCGGATACGGAACTCAGAAAAAAGAGAGTATCGTAGGCGCTATCACCCAGGTGAACAATGCAGCTCTTATGTCTTCAGGTGCTACAACTGTGACGAATGCAATTGCCGGTAAACTTTCCGGTGTATTGACCATTCAGACACAAGGTGAACCTGGCTCCAACGCAGCGAATATTTATATCCGTGGCGTATCGAGCTGGAACGGTTCAGCTCCTCTGGTTCTGGTCGACGGCGTTGAACGTGATTTCACGACACTCAACCCGAATGAAATCAACACAATATCGGTACTGAAGGATGCTTCAGCTACGGCTGTTTTCGGCGCCAAAGGTGCAAACGGGGTTATCGTGGTAACCACACAGCGCGGTAACCTTGGAAAACCAAGCATGGATTTTTCAGCTTCCTATGGTTATGAGAAAGCAACAAGGATTCCCGAGTTTATCCCCTCTTCCACCACGATGAATATGCTGAACGTGGCATATATGAATGAGACGTTGTTCACGAGCCTTACTCCGCAATATGCACTGGATCAATACGCTCATCCATCAACTCCTCTGCTTGCGCTTCAGTACCCGAATGTCAACTGGTTCAAAACCTGTACGAATTCAATGGCTCCAACCTCTGTTGCTAACCTGAATATACATGGAGGTACCGAATTTGCAAAATACTTCCTGGCATTCGGCTATCAGCATGAGGGCAATTTCTTTAAAGGGACAAACCAGGACTATTATGATATGAATTATCACGACGATAAATTCAACTACAGGATCAACGTCGATTTCAGTATTACAAAATCAACCCAGTTATCTTTAAATGTCGGTGGCGCTCTCGACTGGAAAAACAACCCGAACAGCTCATCCTGGAGGAACCTGTATTCCACCGGACCTGCAAGGTTCCCCGCTTATTATCCTTCATGGGTGCTTGACCAGGTCCCTGATATTGACTACTCAAATGATCACAGTGACAGGCTTGCCGCTCCGTTCGGAGAATACACTTCAAACCCTTACACTACCTTGAAATCAGGGCAGTTCAATAAAGACATGGGTTCAACCTTGTTTTCTGACCTTATTCTGAAACAGGATCTCAGCTTTATTACAAAAGGTTTATCCCTTAACGGTAAAGTCTCAATAAGCAGTTATTACAACATGAGGCAGTTGACAGGTTCTCAGACTTTTCCGGAGTATCTGTTGTATTTTGCCAAAATCGGCACATGGAATAATGGCGTTTATACTCCAAAGCCTGACCCTGTAACAGGTCTTCCTATGAATGCATGGTTCAGAAATAATCCTGCTCAGGGTAATGAGACCTGGGCGTTGCCTCCTTATGATGCCAATGTCGGCGGAATGAACGGTGGTTATTATGGTAACCTCTATTATGAAGCTTCATTGAATTATGGGAATTCTTTCGGCAAAAACAATGTCAGCGGTCTCTTCCTTTTTAACCGCACACAGAAAAACCTCGATACTCAGTTCCCATATTATAATGAGGGTCTTGTAGGAAGAGCAACCTACGATTATGATAAGAAGTATCTTTTCGAGTTTAACGTTGGTTATACCGGTTCAGAAAGGTTTGCCCCGGGTAACAGGTTCGGGTTATTCCCTTCAGCTGCAATTGGATGGGTGATCTCTGATGAGGATTTCTTTAAGAATGCAGCTCCATGGATGAGCAAATTTAAAGTTAGATATTCCAATGGTATGGTTGGAAGCGATTATGCAGCCAACCGCTGGCTTTATACCAGCTCTTATTACAAGGATAACAGAGGGTATATCCGCGAAGACTTTATGGCAAACGCAGATGCACAATGGGAAAGAGCCAATAAGCAGGACCTTGGATTCGAAATGGGGTTCCTGAAAGGTGTCTTTAACCTGAATGTCGACCTCTTCAATGAGTATCGTGATAAGATGCTTTTACAACCAAAGAGTATAACATTTCTGATCGGTAACAATATTAAGATGCGTAATCTTGGTAAAGTGAAAAAACACGGTATTGAGATTGAACCTGAATACAGGAAGAGGATAACTCCTGATCTTGAGATCTTTGTAAAAGGTATTTTCTCCTGGAACGAGAACAGGGTTCTGTTCAAAGATGACCCGGCTTCATTTCCTGATTACATGAAACTGGCAGGAAAACCACTGACTGAAATGTTAAGTGTTGAATACGGACTTGAAGGTTTGGAAATCAACCAGGTTCAGCTTACCGGTAATGGTCATTTTAATTCTATTGACGAAATTCACAATAATCCTTCGCCAATTGCCTTGAGCAGCTTATTTGTAGGCGACTATAAATACCTTGATTATAATAGTGACGGAACTATTAATGTCCTTGATAAATACCCGGGGAAAGGTTTGACCTATCCTCCTATTGTCTATTCATTCTCGGGTGGATTTACATGGAAAGGATTTGATTTCAACTTCATGTTCGCCGGCAACCAGGGTAAGTATGTTCAGTACAACCAGGCATGGGAGATTGAGTTTATCAAAGGTGACTGGCGCGTTCATGAATCACAGCTGGACTACTGGACACCGACCAATCAGAATGCTGTGCATCAGACACTTCATTATCCGGGAAGCTCCAGTGAGAATAACCTGGTGTGGGGTGGAGGTGAAGCTGACAGGGGTTATCAGACCATTATTGAAGGTCGTTTCTTCAGAAATGCCAGTTATCTGCGTTTAAAGGATGTCCAGGTTGGATATACCTTTAAAACACCATCTTTAAGCAAGATAGTCGGCATCACTCAGGCTAATGTATATCTTGCCGGAAGTGACCTGTGGACTGTTACACCACTTATTGAAGGCGACCCTGAAGCTACTAACTTCTACCAGGGTTATTATCCTCAGATGGCCGTCGTCAGATTGGGTGTTAAAGCTTCATTTTAATCTCAAAGACAGAAATTATGAAAAAAATTATAATTCTATTAATGATTGCGGGCGTGAGTCTGGTGTTACCAACCTCATGTGTTAAGAATTTCCTTAATGATTACCTTAACAAAGCTCCCCAGTCGGGACTTGGCGAAAGCGATGTTTACACAAAGCTTGATAACTTCAAAGCATTTTTCGATGCTATTTATGCCGGTACAACCTATGTTGCAAGTGGTCCTGCATGGGACGATTATAACTATAAACCCCTGTTGCCGCTTTATTTCGCAGTATGGGACCAGAAGTACACATGGGAAGGTGTTACCGATGCTGAAGATGGTGGCCGTTATATGGAAGGACACGCATGGAGGAGCGGGAATATGTCTGAAACTATCGTAAATAAAATGACCTACGATGCTGTCAGACGCCCGATGCTTCAGTCAGCATTTATGGATATAAGGATAGCCAATATAGCTCTGCAAAATGTCAGCAGAATAGAAGACGGGACCGATGTTGACAAGAATGACATAAGAGGCCAGGCTTACTTTTTCAGAGCATTCTGCCATCT
>Ga0182017_10002422_pt1 | contig 14150 bp, 12 predicted proteins | sample 712E3DmetaG_FD_120492 | JGI IMG/M metagenome (GOLD analysis project Ga0182017, IMG submission 120492) | Permafrost microbial communities from Stordalen Mire, Sweden - 712E3D metaG | ecosystem: Environmental > Terrestrial > Soil > Wetlands > Permafrost | place: Sweden: Stordalen | collected... | reverse complement strand
GAATTTGCGGTCAACCCGGACGTGTTTCGAGAGCGCGGCGCGTGAGTGGTCAGTCAGGGAGAGCGATCAGGGGCGCAGGAGCACCCGACCGCCGGCCACCCGGCCGCCCGGAACAGACGACAGGCGCTGCGCTATCCGGTTAAGGCTTCCCGCGTGCCTGCGCATTGCCGTGTTCTTGTGATGCGGCAACGAGTTCGTCAGCAATCGTTTGCGGTCGGTCGAGATTGTCCATCTCCAACCGGCTCGATTCGCCCGAGGTCTCGATCGAAATGTCGCCCACGCCCAGGATGCGCTGTCCGATCGACTGGTCAACTCGCACATCCTGAATCTTCGAGAGCTGGACGTTGCGCGTGGTCTTCGAAAGCAACCCCTCTTCGTAACGCAGCTTATCGCCGGTAATGGTCATTTTCACCGATTGCCGGCGGATGTGGCGGCGGATTGGCACAAGGATTATCAACGCGGCAATCGCAGGCAACCACGGCAGGTGCAACCCAGTAGGTTCTTCGCGTGGGATGAGGTACTGCACATGCACGAGCACCGCCGCAACGATCCCGAGCAGGGCCAACCAGTACCACGCCTTGACCAGCTTCATACTTGGACGAATCACTCGATCGGTCATGGCTCAACTCCAGTTCGGCGCACTTTGACGTGCCGCCGGCAGACGGACACTGTCGAGGGGCGCCGCTCCCTTCCGGACGCGAGAACCAACATGACGCTGCCATGGGCGGAGGACCGGCGTCAAGCCAAACGGAGTGCCGCAAATGCTCAGGCCGGAGACGATCAGGAAGCGCCACCCAAGGCATACCTGAACGCCCGCCCCCCTTCTGGGGAGATTCCGCAGTGACGCTTGGCGGCGAGAGACTCGGATCGATTGTGGCCGTGGACGCGCCAGAGCCCGAAGTGGGTCAGAAAGCGGAACCACTCTCCTGTCTCGCCGACGCCACCCTCTGAGAACGGAAGTGCTCTCCTAGATTCCTCGGTTCCACTTTCCCTCGGGTTCAGCTCGATCCTCCCGATGTCAACGCATTCCGCCGAACAGGTACACCACCACCACCACGAGCACGACCGTGCCGACGATCCCCAGGCCCCCGCCGGTCCCCCATCGGGAATACCCGTAATAGCCACCGCCACCGCCAAACAACAGCACCAGCAGAAGAATGAGCAGTAACATCGAACGTCTCCTTCCCGCGTGTGAAGCCGGATCCCCGAATTGCCTGTCTTGTATACCCCTCTTCGTTTCTGGTAGATGCAAGAGCAGATCCACATCCCCCTTCGCGCAGCTCGCCGCGGGGATCCGTCTTGTGAAAACAACTGGTTGGACGGGATGCAGCGCCGACACCTCTGCGGATGGACCCGCAGGAACCGCCCGAGATTTCGGAACGGCTCCAATATCTCGGATGGCGTGCGGCGCTCAGCGGAGGGCCGGGGATACAGACCCATAATCAGGGATAGGGAGGAGACTCGCGGCTCCTCCCGTGTAGGCGCTGGAGATCCAGGCACCCCGGGCCATTCCACAAGGAACTGCACCAGGTTTCTCCCTCGTCTGAAACAAGACTGGCAGGGGTTGCGTAACAAGGGAAAAATAGGTGAGAAGGAAGCGCAAGATACGGCAGCGCGACCACCTCGGGAGCCGGGGGCGATAGCCGAGCGCACTGTGGCGGCGGTCCCCGTTGTACAACCGAGCGATCGAATACCCACATACCGACTTCCTGGAAGTGTGCTACTTGTGGCACCAGTGCTTTGGACGCCGAGTATGCGTCCAGGCAGTGCACGGCCGGACCGGCCCGCCCGTGTTTCGGTGCACACTCCGCGAAGGCCCCCGTTTCCCCGTGCTGGAGATCCCGCAGTGGATGTGCGAGCCGGAGGCCGGCACCATCGGTGCCGTGGCAGACGCTGCTCGCGTGGGCCTCCCCACGCTGCCGGCCCCGACCACCCTGCTCGCTGACGCCCAGCCTCGCCGGGACCTTGATGTGGTAGAAGCTCAGCATCCACCTTTCACGCGAGGAGGTGCTGATGCCAACGCCATCGCGGTTACGGGATCCCCAGTTGAAAGTTATCCGCTATCGCACCTACGACCGAGGCCTCGATCCGCTCGGCCCTGCCCCTCGCGCTTGCCATCCTGCTCCCGCCGACACAAGACGCAGAGAGTATACCGAGAATGCTCCGTGGCACAGGTCGCGGTTAGGCTATGACACAGCCTGGCGTAACGTGGTATGACTGGACGGGGAGTGATCGTTCCATCAGGCGTGGAGCCGTGCCGAGCCATGAGCGCCTTTGTTCTGTCCCAAATCCTCGCAGGCATCGCCTTTGCGCTTGGCGTGATCTCGTTCCAGTTTCGGGAGCGGCGCGCAGTCCTCCTGTGTCTGTTCTTCCTCACGCTCTTCAACTCCGCCCATTTTCTCCTGCTGGGGCGCCCCGGTCCCGCCGTGCTGCTGATCCTCATCGGGCTGCGGTTCCTGACGGCGATCCTCTCGACCAATCGCGCCTGGATGTACCTCTTCCTGGTCGCCTCCCTTGGCGCCTTCCTGGTCACCTTCACGAGTCCGCTCAATCTCCTGGCGCTGACGGCCGTCCTCCTGGGAACCTATGGCAGCTTCCAGCCGGATGGCCGAATCATGCGCATCATCCTGATGCTCGGCAACGCGCTCTGGCTCATCCATAACCTCTTGGCCGCCACACCCGTGGCGACCCTCATGGAGGCGTCCTTCCTGATCAGCAACCTGCTTGGCTATTGGCGATTCTACCATCCGCGAGGTTCGCCCCAGCACTGAGCGCCCGGGTTCACGTATACGGCGCCTCGAAGATAGCCGCGACCGCATACGCACCAGGCGTCCTCTTCTCTGGATGCCCCGATGCGCCCCGCTGGGGAGCCGTAAGGGACTCGAATAGTATGCTCGTGCTTCAGTCGCACTCTCGACTTCATTCCTATTGGCCGCCGAGAACTTGGGTTCGAGTCGCAGCGTTACTTTCTTTTGTAGTGCGCGCCCGAAGTCAAGCCACCTGGGAGGAAGCAACGAAGACAGTTTCTACCCTGCCCACTCGACGCGCTACGCTGCCCGTAGGTTTGCTGGCGTTGGCGACAGGAGGGGATCGCTCCTCCGGCGCGTCCGTAGTTGTCTCGTCAGCCGACGGTTCACGGCCGGGGCGGACCCATTTTTCCGTATCATCCCCCGCCCGGCTTTGATAAAAGAGAGCCATGCAGCCTCGCGAACACGAGAGGATCATGAAGTATCGTCTCGCCCTGCTCTCAGCCGGACACTTGGTCACCGACGTCAACCAAGGCGCCCTGCCCGCCCTGTTGCCGTTCCTTATCTCGGAATACCATTTGTCGTACGCGGCGGCCGGGGTGATCATCTTTTCGACCAACATCGTGTCCACCATCGTGCAGCCGCTCTTCGGGTATCTCGCCGACCGAGTCTCCTCCCCGTGGCTGATGCCGGCCGGCATTGTCCTGGCGGGTGTGGGAATGGGGGCCACGGGGGTCGTTTCCGGGTACGGCTGGGTCCTCGTCTGCGTGATGGTGAGCGGCATCGGCGTGGCGGCGTTTCATCCGCAGGGCGCGTTGATGGTGGATCGCATCCCCGGCGAGAGGAAAGCCTCGGCGATGAGCCTGTTTGGCATTGGCGGCACCATCGGCATCGCCGTCGGGCCGGTGATCATCACGCCCGCGCTGTTGGTGTTTGGGCTCCGGGGGACCCTGGTGCTGGTGATTCCCGTCAGCATCCTGGCCGCCGTCCTCGTGCACGAACGGGCGGGGCGTGACCCGGGCCATCCGCGGACGGACCGCCGGCCTGCCGTCCCGCCATCCGTCCGCGAAGACTGGAGCGCGTTTGCTCGGCTGACCGGGGTCGTAGTGGCTCGGGCGGTGCTCTCGTATGGGTTCTACACGTACCTCCCGCTCTACTGGATCAACGTGCTCCATCAGTCGAAGGTCGCCGGTGCCCTCACGCTCACCCTCTTCGCGCTCTCGGGCGTCGCCGGCAATCTCCTGGGAGGGCGGCTGGCCGACCGGTGGGGGTATACACGGGTCACGATCGTCGGATTCTGCGCCCAACTTCCGCTGGTGCCGTTGCTGCTCATCGTCTCCACTCCCGCCATGGCGCTGCCCCTGGTGGTGCTCATCGGCGGCTGTATCGCCGTGATGTACAGCCCGTCAATCGTCCTGGGCCAACGCTACCTGCCGCGGCATACGGGATTGTCGTCAGGGGTCACGCTGGGAGTGGCGGTTTCCATCGGCGGCGTGGCCATCCCGATTCTGGGCCGGGTGGCCGATCATTCGGGGTTGGGCATGGCATTCGCGGTTCTCGGGATCGTGCCGGCGGTTGCTGCCGGATTAGCCTGGAGCCTGCCCGAACCGCGACTCGTTCTGAATGGAAGTAGGGAATAGAGCATACCGTCCGCATTCACCTGCTGCGGGGGCCTGGCGCCGGCGGGTGGGTGAGGGGGCCGAGGAGGATGGCGCGATTCACGGGAAGGGCACGGGGCTGCCCCGTTCTATCAGTGTCGAAGTGTCCGCGTTCTCACGAACACCTTCTAATCTCTCTTCTCCCTGCCAGAGAGCAGGCTCTTGATTGCCGACCACGATCGCGCAAAGCCGCTTACGCCATGCTGGGCTTCCGGCCCTGTGCATAGAGCTGGCGGTAGGCCTTCCGCACGCCGAGTTGGGTGAAGCAGGAATCCTTGGCGGCATCGAGCGAAGGGCGGTTCCTGACAGCTTGGATCGTGCGCTTCAGAATTCGCCTCGGGCTGTAGCCTTTGGTCATGACTTCGGCATTGCGGTCGAACATCTCCTGGTCGGACATGGTGGGATGCCGGTACACGATCTGCGCGGTACCGTAGTCGTCCCAGGCGCGCTCGGCATAGATCCGCCCCTGCTCCAGGTACTCCCCGTAGAGCTGACTGCCGGGCATGGGCGTGAGCGTAAAGATGAACGGCGTGATGCCGCAGTCGTCGCAGAATGCGAGCGTCCGGCGATACGTCTCGGCCGTGTCGGCGTCCCACCCGACGACAAAGAAGCCGCGCACCTCGATCCCCAAGCTCTGGATCGTGCGGACATTCTCCTTCAGCTTCTGGAGGTCGAAACTATCCGGCGAGCTGTAATGCAGCTTCCGCCAAGCCCCGGACTGCTTCTGCCCCTGCGCGGAGATGGACTCCAAGCCCGCCGCGATGCTGCACAGGCCGCTCGCGGCCGCGCGTTCCAGGATCCGCCTGCCATCCCGGTAATTCACCGCCGCCAGCCCGCCCGCGCCCGTCCAGCAGCGCTGGGGGCGCAGGCGCGCCAATTCGCCATAGAGATCGAGGTAGTATTGATTCTCCTCGGGCCGATCCACCATCTGGGGATGCCCGAAGACGCTGTCATCGACGTTGAAGTAGCGCGGGCCGAGGGTGGCAACTTCGGCCACCACCTGGTCAATGGGCCGATGGCGAATCTTGGCCCCGAAGATGTCGGTGACGGGGCAGAATCGGCAATGGTTGGGACAGCCGCGCGTCGTGAAGATGGAATCCATCATATAGCGCCCGCGCGGCAGTAGGTCCCGCCGCATCCGCGCGGGGGTGTTCAGCGCGGGCCGTTGGGGGACGTGATGGATCGTGCCGGGGAGGTTCTGGGCGGCATACGGCCCGCACACGTAAAACTGTTTCAGCGCATTCCGTTCGGCGTCTTGGAGGATTTGCGGCCAGAGGTCCTCTCCCTCACCGATGGCCACCGCGGTGGCATGGCGCTTCGCCTCGTCCGGACACGCGAAGATGTGCGGCCCGCCCAGGATCACCGTCTTGCCGCGTTGGAGGAACTTATCGGCAATTTCGTAGGCGATCGTCGCCAGCGGGGTGCGGACGGTGAGGGCGACCATATCGGCATCCGATTCGTAATCGACCCGGTCGCCGAAGAACATGTCCACCAACGCGATCTCGTGTTCGGCCGGCGTCAGGGCCGCCAATAAACACGGGGCCAGCGGCATGACGGCTGCCGTCGCCTTCGCGGTCTCCAGGCTCCGTCCGGGAAAGACGATGGTGATCTTCATATGTCCCTCCTTGGCGGGAATCCGTATGAAGTGCCAAGCCAGTGGCGTCCCGACCCGACTGCTTTTCAATCTTGGGTGCTTCCATCGCCCGCGTACGCCTCTTGAGGCGCTTCCACCGCGTGAAACAGCCGTACATGATGATCAACTACCTCGCTGTTGGCGTCTTCGCCTTCAGGGGGGCGATCTCGTCCAGGATCACTTGCTGCGTCAAGATGCCTTTGCGCTCCAGGACCGCCACCAACGCGGCGATCTCGTAGGCGTTGGAGGCGGCGAGTTCCTGGAGGATGACCAGTTCATCAGCCTCGCCTTGCTTCGCCATGCGATTCCCCCTTAACCCGTCGCGTCGTTCTGGGCCAGATATGCTTTGGCGAGAGCCTCCGCTTCCTCCACCGTAGCCCCGAAGAACACCGTGCCCTTATCAGTTCGCCTGGCGCACACAGATCGACCCGTGGTCGGGGTTGCGGTGCTACCGCGCCTCCCCGGTCAATTGATAGGCTGCCCAATAGTAGGGGTGGGGGTACTTCGCTAGGGTCGCGATCTGGGCGTCCCGTAGCGCCTCCGCCTTGCCCCTCCCAGCCTTGAGGTTCCGGTAGAACTCCTGCATCAACTCGTAGGACGCGCGGTCGTTCACCTGCCACAGGGTGGTGATGATGCTCGGGGTTCCGGCGTAGATGAAGGCGCGGGTCAGCCCGGTCAGTTCGTCGCCGCTGGTCAATTTGTCCAGTCCGGTTTCACATGCCGAGAGGACCACCAGGTTCGCCTTGAGAGCGAGACCGAAGACCTCCTGCGCCTCCAGGCGACCGTTATCCCCGTTAGCGGGTGCCAAGAGGAGAGCCGACCCCAAGGGGTCGGCCTCATCCAGCTCGGCGTGCGTGGCGAAATGCAGGAGGTCAGAATGCGATCCTTCGTCGCGGTACTTCGCCTTGGTCGCATCCTTTCGCGTGAATACGACCGAGCCCGGAAAAAGGTCCGCCACCACGCGGACCTCCCGCTCGGCATACCGGAGGTTGAGCGCCGGATTCTGCAGATCCGGGTTCCCAAAGGCCAGCGTGCTGGACGACTGGGCGTGTCCTTTAGCGCGGGTGAACTGCATCAGGCTCGCGCTGCTGTAATAGGAGAGGGGGGTATCTTGAATCAGGTAACGATCCGGACCAGACATGAGGGCCTGGAATGGCAGGTAGTGAAGGACGTCGTGGGGAACGATCACCAACTCCTTCGGCATGCGCCCCTGCAGCCCGGGCCGGAGAAGTTCGTCGTACAACCGCTGAGCCATCCGTCGCATCTCGGGCTGCTCGTCGCGCGCGGCGATCACACGCCGGAAGGCCTGTACGCGCTCCCGCACTCGCCGGCGGTCCAGGGGAAGGCTTGTCGCGGCGACCCGATCATGCTCGACGCTCCACAGAATCGTCATTCCCTGGTCGGTCACGAAGTACTCCAAGAGTAGCGTGCCCTCCGGCAGAAGCTCCTGGAGCTGCGGCAGTGTGAGCGGCTCGACACTCATGAGGGACGCCTGCTCTCGATCCGTCTGCTGGAGTCGCCGCAGAAAATTCTGATATGCCACCCGCGCGGCTTCCAGCCCTTGGCGCTGCGCGGGCGACTCGTCCGACGCCGCCTTCAAGGCACTGATCTGCTCGCGCAGTCCGCGCTCTTCAGCAATCAGCGCTTCGTCTTGTCCCCGGCTGAGGGTGACCCGGTTTCCCATCTGATCCAGGAAGGCCCGGGCCCGGGCCCGCTCACTCGTATCGAAGGCATCGATTACCTTCCCGCGCTGGTACAACGTGAGGACCAGGTCCTCGTAGGCGCCGATCTTGTCTTCAAAGAAGCTCTCCCGGAGCTCTTCGGATTCGAGCAGGCCCCGCAGGTCTTCGATCCCCGCCATAGCCTTGCGGAGAGCCTCTTCCGCCTCGGCCAGCCTGCCCATCTTGCGATACAGCCGTCCGAGCGCCCCCTGGATCGAGGCCGCGAAGACCGGTTGCGGGTTGGCCCGACCGGCATCCTCCAGATGGCGGATGGCGGTGCTATGCTCTCCCATGTTCATCGCCACGATGGCGAGGCCGCGGTGCGCCGTGGCGATTAGGAAAGGAATCTGGAGACGGCTCCCCACCGTCAGCGCCTTCTCGAACACGGGTCGGGCGTCGCTCCATTGGCGAAGGGCGAGATAGGTCCCGCCGAGGTCATTGAGCGCTCGGGCGTAGTTACGCTCCCGACTCACCTGGCGGTGCTGCGCTTGAGGTGACCATTGCCGCCGCCTCCCGGTCGAACCGGGCTGCAGGGTCGCCTCGGAGGATCCGACCGCCTTCTTGGCGCTTTCCAGGGCCAGTTCAAGCCGTGCCGTTTTGCGGTAGGCCTGCGTGAGACCGGTGTAGAGCAAGATTTCCGCATTCGGGTTGCGCCCCTGGCTTGCATACGGGAGGGCACGCTCAAACGCGGCGATGGCCTTGCTCTCGGAACCGAGGGTGATCTGAACGCTTCCATAGCGATACAGGATCATGGCAAGATCGAAGGGCTTGCTCCCATGCTCGGCCATTTCCACGGCCTTCTGGCCCAAGCCAAGCGCTTCCTGCAGCCGACCGATGGCCCGAGCCGCGCTCGAGGCATTCGAATAGGCGATGGCCGCTCCCGGAAACTCGCCGCGCTTCTCAAGATCACTCCCTATCTGGCGATACGCCTGAAAGGCCTCGCGCGCCTTGTCGGGCTGATACGTCGCTTCCATCCCGGATTGGAAGTCGAGGGGGAACTCCGGATCCTCCGCGCTCGCCCAGAGGGGAAGCATGGTCAGACAGGCGACGATCGCCAGCCAGAATCGCAGACGGGCAACGAAAACGACCGAGAACCGGGACGAGATCGAGATCGCCATGGAGAGCCTTCCCCTTTCAAGGCCGCGATGCACGAATGCCGACCACGACAGCGATTCGCCTCTGCCAATCTGGCCTGCCCCATTGATTGGTCCACCTACAATGTTAGTTCAAGCCGAAGTAAGGTGCCCCCGAAAACTGGTCCAAGAATAAGTTGAGTTCTTGGTCAGGCCAAGTGCCTCAGCGTTCGAGATAATGTCAAGAATGCTGAAGATGGCCCGGCTCCGAGCAGCCAGAGGCAGGGAGATAGAATCCTTGAACGGGTGAAGGAGCACTGGCGATCTCCTTCGGACTGCTGGAACAAGAATCAGCATCGGATTCTATACGAGGAATTGAACGGGATCATACTCCCAACTCGAAAGATATGTCTATATCGGGCAAGAGAGAGTCTGGAGATCGGGTTGGCGAGCAGCGATTTTCGGATTTCCGCCCCGCCCCTATGGAGGCCGGACGGGATTGAAATTCAGTAGAGCGTGTGCCGAGATGTCGTAAACAACCGCACGGTTGTTTACGGAGGAGACTGTTGTTTGCGGGTGACTTCGTTCAGGTAGCAGGATCTGCCCTGGGGGCGGAGACGCGGGTTCGAATCCCCAGGGGAATTTCTCCAAATATATACCCTGGGACGGCTTGCGGCAGCTTAGATTGACGATTCGGCTGGAGGGTTGATAGCTGCGTGAGGGTTGGGACCGGGGGAGCGGACCCCTAAGGGAGACATGGATCACCTCTTCAGACGACTGCTGCATGAGTCCCTGGAAAGTAGTAGTCAAATCCATTCGATAGGAAACATGAGGAGAGTATAGACGGAGATCCTACGCATCACAGCGGGGCGGAAAATCTAAAAATAACTCTCCGTTCGTCAGCCCAATTACGCTCGAGAGAATCGAAGCGGACGTGCCTTATTCACGGCAACATGCGGAGAGCCTTGCGTCGGAACCACTTCTTAGGCATACCCTGCCTCCTTTGGAAGAAGGAACCATTACTCCTTTACCGCTGGACCAGTTTCCGGGGGCAAGGTCATTCCCAGGGGAATTTCTACTGAGCGCTCTTATAGTAGGCCCTAAGAAGTGAATGGGCCTTCTCTTTGGCCACGGAGACCTCCTTCATGGTCTTGTCCGCATCAGCGGATCTAAATACCCTGACGAGCGTACACCATGAATCCATTTTAACATTCACGTCGCTTATCGCCTGCTTGAGCGCCGCCGCTGATTTGTCCCCAGCGATGTCCTTATTCGGGAAAGCTTGATCTAGCCGCAAATAGGCAGCAATTGCACTTTTGTCTAACTTGGTCCCAGAGCGTGAGCAGGCATCCGCATTCATACGACTGTAGGTCTGATCAATCCCAATAATGGCCTCATCGGCCAGTCTCACGAAGAGTCTTCGATCGAAGGCTTCGGATCCAACCGCGAATACAGCAATAAGAAAAAAGGCTAAGGCGAAACAGGTCGCGCGCATAATTACCTCCTCGACGGGGCCTCCAGAGAGGAACGGTCTATAGAGGACGCGCCCCACGGCGGGGCGGAAGAGGCGAGAGATCAAAACAAGAAACAATTATCACCAACCTGGGCAGGCGTCAAGGAGGAATGCGAGGAGCAGCGTCGTAAAGCACCAGGCCGGCCCGGATCAGGGAGCGGCGGTAGAGCCGGAGGAGGTGAACAATGCCTTGATTTGAGAATGCCTCTGGCCACACGAGAGCGGGTGACGGAAGAGTCATCCCTTGATCAAAAGGGATGTGCCCCTATGCGAACCCGGATCACCATCTGATCCGGGTGGACGAATAGAGAGCAGCTCGATGGGGCGCTTTGGTTTGCAGACAAACTGCACGCCGGTGATTCTGTAGCATTGTTTGGTTCTGCTGCCTCTCAGAAACTCAATGATTAACAGCAGTTCGTAGCGTGCTCATTCTACGAAGTCGAGAGCAGAAGACGCGCGAATGTCCAGCCTGGACCCGGAGCGTTCTCGTCCTTACATGGCCCCCTTACCGGAACCGGGGCAATTCCTGTTCCGCCATGGCGTCTCGGTCCAGACACCGCGCCACGCTGGCTGCAAATGCGGAGGCTAATGGTGACGGTCCCTCTGGAGCGGAAACGGCTACTGCCGGGGCATCGGCGGACCACTCGGGCCCGGCATCCCAGCTCCCATGTGCGGGCCTGGGCCCATCATGCCCGGGCCACTCATTCCCTGCATCCGATGGCCGATCTGCTTCACCTTTTCGAGCTGTTCCGGGGTGAGAACCATGCGTCCGGCCTCGAGCGTCTTGAGTCGCGCCAAGCGGATGTCGGCCTGTAGGCCGGCAATCTGCTTGACCTTCGGCTCGATCTTCGCCAGATCCCACTGCCCCTGTTCGAGGAGAGACTCCAGCTCGATCTCCCCGACGCGAATCTCGGCGGTCCGCCGGATGGACTCCTTTGCGAAGTCCGTCCGCAGATCGCGGAGTTTCTTCTCCTGCTCCGGGCTGAGCCCCAGTTCCTGTCCGTGCTCGAGGACGATGCTGATGAGCGGGCCTTCGTGAGACCGGCTGCACCCTCCCCACCCTTCCCGCATGTCAGGTCCCATCTCCCGGCCCATCATGCTGCCCGCCATGTGGCCCATCGGCCCACCCTGGCCGGCTTGGCCCATCATCTGGCCTGAAGCGGGCAGCGCCAGCACCCCACTCAAGACAGTCGCCATCAGAATCCCTAGCCGGGTACGCATGGTCGCTCCTCCTTCCACCCTACCGGAATCCCCTCAATCTGCACAAGGATACTCGTATGCGTAACACGCCCCTTCTGCGCAGTCAAGCTACAAGAAAGTCCTCCGTCTCGGTACCACGGGGGCTGAATATACAAACCGATCGCTCTGGAAGATCTTTGGGAGGGCCGGATCGAGTCCTTGCTGCCTCCCCAGTCGGACCAAAAGTGGGCACTGGCGCGAGGGGATCTCGGTGCGCTGAGGCCGCCTATAGTGGGAGCATCTCGAATCGAGAGGCTGGGGAGCCGTATTCGCATCGGATCGGAGTCCCACGCCGATCATCGCGAAACTCCGCGAGGCAGACGTTCTGCACGGCCAAGGCAAGACGGTGGTCGAGGGCGTCAAGGCGTTGGGCGTGACGGAGATCATTTACACCCGCTATCAGCAATCGTGCGGCCGTATCACGGTGAGTTGGGCCAGGTTGGTGAAGAAGCGGGAGAACACATTCCGCTGGTGTTTCTCTTCAGGACTGTCCAGCCCATGAAGGTTCACATCCTGGGAACGGTCCCACAATGGGACGAACCATCCGGTCCGCCACCGGCAGGCTATGGAAGGTGGTCGGCATAGGTTAGGGTCTCGGTGGGAGCGGACCCGTAACGTCAGAAATAAGCTGCCTGGGTTGGAGCGCGGCAAAGCAGCGTGGAAGCCCAGGTCAGCTTCATTTGTTTGTTGGGCGGTCTGTAAGTAGTGTTCTACTTCGACTCCTCGATTGCTTTTTCGACTTCCTTGGCGCCTTTTGCATAGAACTTCTTTTCATCTGGAGCCAGCTCGTGGAGCAGACGGAGGAACTCTCCGGCGTGAACAAGTTCTTCACCGGCGATGTCCTTAAGCACCGCGATGGCGAGCTTGCTGTCCGTTGACTCGGCAAGCTGTGTGTACAATTGAGTCGCTTCGTACTCCGCAGCGATCATGAACCGGATTGCCCGGATGAGTTCCTCATCCGTGAGCTTCCTGTCGTTCGCCAACCCCGAAAGAGACGATCCAAAATCTGGCATGATTATTCTCCCTTTTTCTTGTTTCTCTGATTTTCGACTAAACGAAAAAGCTCACGGGCGCGGAGTGGCAACGCTAGTACGAAGCACAAAACCGCTGGCACCCGCCTCCCGTGCAGCGCCAGGTCAACCCTTGAGGAAGGCAAGCAGATCGGTGTTGAGTTGGTCCTTCTGCGTGTCGGCCAGACCGTGGGGGCCGCCCGGATAGATCTTCAGCGTCGCGTTCTTGACGAGTTTCAACGAGAGCATGGCCGAAGCCGCGATCGGCACGATCTGATCGTCATCGCCGTGGATGACCAGCGTCGGCACGTCGAACTTCTTCAGGTCCTCGGTGAAATCCGTCTCGGAGAAGGCTTTGATGGAATCGAGTTCGTTCTTGAGACCGCCCTGCATCCCCTGGAACCAGAACGCGTCCCGCATGCCCTGCGTGACCTTGTGGCCCTTGCGGTTGGCGCCAAAGAACGGAGTAGTCAAGTCCTTGAAGAATTGCGAGCGGTCGGCGGTGACACCGGCGCGGATGTCGTTAAACGCGCTGATCGGCAGTCCGCCGGGATTGGCCTTCGTCTTCAGCATCAGCGGCGTCACCGAGCCCATCAAGACAGCTTTGGCGACGCGGGACGTGCCGTGGCGGCCGATGTAACGGGCGACCTCACCGCCGCCGGTGGAGTGGCCGATCAGGGTTGCGCCTTTCAGGTCGAGCGCTTCAAACAGTTCCGCCAGGTCGTCAGCATAGGTATCCATCTCGTTGCCATTCCACGGTTGGCTGGATCGGCCATGGCCGCGACGATCATGAGCAATGCAGCGATAGCCATGGGAAGCCAGGAAGACCATCTGGGACTCCCAGGCGTCCGCATTGAGCGGCCAGCCGTGACTGAAAACGACGGGCTGACCCGAACCCCAATCCTTATAGTAGATTTGCGTGCTGTCCTTGGTGGTGATCGTGCTCATTTGAATCCACTCTTTCCTTGTTGCCATGCGACGCACGAGTGCTCGCAGGCTTGGCTTCTTATGTGGTGATTTGATGCGCTTATGGCCCAACTACGCGTATCTGGTTTCCAGACGAAGTGCTTATGGCACAATGCCAGATAAGACCCCATCAGGTAAACCTCAGTATAGTTGTGTAATATCAACTGGTTACGCCGCTATTTTCAATTTCATTGGGGTGTTATCTGGTTTCGGTCTATTACCCCCGTGGCCGGTGATCCCCCAGGGAATCGCCCGGGCTGCGCTCGCTCTGCTCCTGTCCGGTAGTCCTTCCCAACATTCACACGCAATTGCTCACGCCCCGATCCCTTCTTACGCCTGAACTATTCCTTGCCCCGGCTCTCTCTAAAAATACCGGATAGCCCGGGAGTGCAGTGGTGACAAGTGTACGCGAGCGTCCGCTCCCCACCCAAGAGATCCGACCCCGCCCTGCGTCGCAAACCGAAATCGGACTTACTGAACCTTCTTTTCCTCGGTGGTCGTCGTCGTGGTGGATTTGGTCTTTTCCGCGCCGGCCTTGGTGGTCTTCTTCTTCACGACCTTCTTGGTCGTCTTCTTCTCGACCTTGACGT
>Ga0182017_10002421_pt1 | contig 14152 bp, 10 predicted proteins | sample 712E3DmetaG_FD_120492 | JGI IMG/M metagenome (GOLD analysis project Ga0182017, IMG submission 120492) | Permafrost microbial communities from Stordalen Mire, Sweden - 712E3D metaG | ecosystem: Environmental > Terrestrial > Soil > Wetlands > Permafrost | place: Sweden: Stordalen | collected... | reverse complement strand
TACATGATTGGGGCTTATATCTGCTTTATTTTAGCCACAACAGTCGGGCTAAATCCGTGGCTTGCTATGTTCGTCTCCGTAATTGCATTGGGTTTGTTCGGCATACTCCTGGAACGGTTTGTTTTTCGTCCTTTTTTGGGGAACATTAACTTGATAATAGTTGTATGCATTGGTATTATTACTGTTCTAAAAAATGCTGTATCTGTTTCACAGACTTATAGTGTTCAGATGACACCTCCCTTTGTACAAGGTGTCATCAAAGTGGGAATTGTTTCGCTTAGTTGGGAGCGATTGGTAATCTTTTTCATTGGCGTTGGTCTTTTAATTTTGGTACTTTTATTCATCAATAAGACAAAACAGGGGTTGCAAATGCGGGCTGTGGCGCAAGATAAGGAAGGCGCTATTTTACAGGGTATAAACGTCAATTTTATTTCTGCCCTTGCCTGTATCATCGCTTGTGCGTTGGCGGCAGTTGCGGGTTCCCTGATGGGTTCTTATTTAACCGTAAACCCATACATGGGAGACGATATCATGATAAAAGTACTGGAGATACTGGTATTGGGTGGCATCGGTAGCATCAATGGTGTTTTATTTGCGGGTTTGATTGTTGGTGCTATGGACGCCTTCTTGCCCATAGTGGTTAGCGGTACACAAACCCAGGCCATCATGATGTTCGTAATTGTAATTATTCTGCTATTCAAACCACAGGGATTATTTGGTAAGGAAGTAAGGGCATAGGGGGATTTTTGTGGGGTTGATGATAGCGACGCGAGATTTTATAAACCGCCGGAAAAATGTAACCCAAATATTTGTTTTCGGGACATTGACATGCTTGTTGGCCTTCGTTCCGATGATAACCAATTCACCCTACAATCTCCATATCTTCATTTTAACCTTAATCTATATTATCGCCGCTGCCAGCATGCGATTTATCATCACATCAGGGCAAATTCCTTTAGCGCACGGCGCTTTCATGGGATTAGGTGCTTATGTTTCCGGAGTACTTTCAAAACATTTTGGAATATCGCCATGGATTACTCTTTTTGCTGCAGCATTAGTGTCTATGGGTATTGGTACATTAATCAGCTTTCCTTTTGCCAGATTAAAGGCATTTTACTATTCCATGATTAGCCTGTTTTTCGGCGTAGGAATGTTGCAAACAATAGAATCATTTGGCAAAATAACCGGAGGTATCACCGGCATTACGGGAATTCCCACTTTATTTAACTCCGCTTCGAAAGTGCCCTTCTATTATTGCTTTTTAGCTTTAATGCTTATCAGCCTGTTCATTCTTTACAGATTCGAAGTCAGCCGCATTGGTTGGAACTTAAAAGCCATTGAACAATCCTACCTGGTGGCCGGCAGCGTTGGCATCAGTGTGGTCAAATATCGGGTGCTCGCTGTCGCTATCGGCTGTTTCTTTGCAGGTTTGGCCGGTGGTATGTATGCAACTTACAACGTAACGGTGTCTCCCGTTTCTTTTGATATGACTGCCACGCTCTGGTTAATTATTTACGTGACTATCGGGGGTATGGGCAGCTTTGCCGGTCCGATTATCGGCACACTCGTGCTGTTCCTGTTGCCCCAATATTATCGCGGATTGAAGCAATACACTCCTTTCATTTCGGCTGCCATATTGTTTGTGGTGCTCTACACGTTCCGTAATGGGTTGGTAAGCGTTCCGGGACTAGTAGTGTCGTTTTATAAAAAAAGAAAAAAGGTTAAAGTAATTGATAATTCTTGAAATAACCGGGCTGACCAAAAATTTTGGTGGTTTGACCGCCGTTTCCAATATTGACATGAAAGTCAATGACGGAGAAGTATTGGGTTTAATCGGTCCGAATGGAGCCGGTAAAACGACCTTTTTCAATTTAGTCACCGGCGTAATACGACCGACAAAAGGAAAAGTCGTGTATAAAGGGAAAGATATCACCGGTAAAAAATCCCATGAGATTGCTGAATTGGGGGTAGGTAGAACATTTCAATTAAATCCCCTTTTCCCCAATTTTACAGTGCTCGAGAATGTGTTATATTCATTCCAGCTACGGCCGTGCTCAAGTTTGCTGGATACTTTTTTCAATTCCCCCACTTACCGCAATAACGAAGCTTATATTATGGAACAATCGCTGGAAATACTAAACTTGGTCGGATTGTATAAAGTAAAGGACGAGCTAGCAAAGAATCAACCTCACGGATATCAAAAAATGCTCGGTGTTGCCCGGGCTTTAGCCATCAAACCCGAATTACTTCTTCTTGATGAACCGATTGCCGGCATGAATCCTGATGAAATAGATAACACTATCGCAGCAATTAAAAGAACGTCGCAACTTGGAGTGACTATTATATTAGTTGAACATAATATGAAGATACTGGAAATCTGTGATCGAGTTGTCGTTATTAACTTCGGGCAAAAAATCGTTGAAGGCTCACCCCAGGAAATCAAGGAGAATCCTGAAGTAATTAAAGCCTATTTGGGTAGTGGACATGATACTAAACATTAAAAACATCTCGTTGTATTATGGCAAAGCCATGGCATTGGATAATGTCTCTTTAGAGATATCTGAGAGGTCAGTAGTCACTATGATCGGTGCTAATGGTGCTGGTAAAAGTACTGTTTTAAGGGCATTGTCCGGCTTGGCGCCAATAAGTTCGGGGGAAATATGGTTTTCCGGCAAAAGGATAGACGACGTAAGTCCTACTCAGATTGTAAAAATGGGTATTGTTCATGTTCCTGAAGGCAGGCGGCTGTTTCCTGCCTTATCAGTCATGCAAAACCTGGAACTCGGTGCCAGTTTACGCAAAGATAAGCTTGGTATCAAGAACGATCTAGATGATATTTTTGAGCATTTCCCCAGGTTGTTGGAAAGACGTAACCAAAGCGCGGGAACTTTAAGCGGGGGCGAACAGCAAATGGTCGCCATCGCTCGAGGTTTAATGGCCAAACCAAAATTGTTGTTATTGGACGAACCTTCGTTGGGGCTATCTCCGCTAATGGTGGACGAGTTGGTTCCGATAATCAACAATATTAATCAAACAGGAGTTGCAGTTCTTTTGGTTGAGCAAAATCTGGGCCTCGCTCTCAGAGTTGCCACAAAAGGGTATGCTCTACAGGTAGGCAAGGTTGTGCTGCAAGGTGACATCGATTTATTCAAGTCGGCCGATGTTGTTAAAAAAGCTTATCTCGGTGAATAAGTGCCTTCTTTGTTATTCAGACATCGTCTGTTTTCTAAATATTGCGCCACACGCGCATCGGGAAATTGGAGAATAATCATGATAAACAGTAGATATCCAAAACTCTTCGAACCCGTGAAAATCGGCAAAGTGCAATTGAAAAACCGCTTTGTCAAGACAGCCGCACAGACCTATTTATTTGATTCTGGAGAAAATCGTATCAGCAGCCTCGCCAAGGCTTTTTACGGGGCTGTGGCAAAAGGTGGGGCTGGTCTGATAATCGTGGAAACACCAGCGATGGAATGGCCTTTGGCCGAAACAGGCGACCGACGTTTTCGTGTAGATGACGATAAATATATTAATGATATCCGTGCACTCACTGATGTCATACATCAATACAACTGCCCCGCATTTGTGCAATTCTACCACCGCGGGCCCTGGGGCGGCGCCCTTCAAAAAAATGCGTTCCCAGCACCCAGAGTGGCTGCTTCAGCCGTTACTTTAGGACCTTTGAAATCTGTATTTGACGAAGCATCCGAGGAAGAACCGCCGAAAGCCCTAACTATACCGGAGATTGAAAAAATTACCGAAAGCTATGTCAGCGGTGCTCTGAGAGCGGCTAAAGCCGGGTTTGATGGTCTTGAAATAAATACCGCCGGAGATCACCTTGGTAATTCGTTTTTATCACGTTTCTGGAACAAACGCAGTGATAAATACGGCGCTCAAAATATGGAAAACAGGACCCGTTTTACCGTAGATATATTACGCGGAATTAAAAAAAGATTAGGGAATGATTTCCCCGTACAGATACTCATGAATGCTATGGAAATTGGGGCAGGCGAGGAAGGCTTAAATCTTGGAGAAACAAAGGAAATCGCCGGGATATTTCAAGCGGCCGGGGCTGATTCCCTGCACATTAGGACTCACTGGCTCGGCGTGCACCAGGGCTCTTTCTGTCATGAAGTACTCTTTTATCCTGAGCCTCGTATCCCTTTAAAAGAATTCCCAAAAGAAATGGATTGGAGCAGGAGAGGACCTGGGGCTAATGTGCCGTTAGCAGCAGTGATAAAAGACACCGTTTCCGTACCTGTTATGACAGTGGGCGGCTTGGACGCGGACCTCGGAGAAAAGGTTTTACGGGAAGGTAAGGCAGACTTGATTGGTATTAACAGGCGCTTTTTTGCTGACCCTGAGTACCCTAATAAGGTGGCTGAAGGGCGGCTCGAAGATATAGCCCCATGCACGCATTGCAATAATTGCAACAAAGGGTACAACGAACCGCGGCATTGCCGAATCAACGCTTCTTTTGGAAGAGATCAATATGAAGTCATAAAAGCCCCCAATAAAAAGAAGGTGCTGGTTGTCGGGGGTGGGCCGTCCGGCATGCAAACTGCCCGGGTCGCAGCCATGAGAGGGCATGATGTGACGCTTTTTGAGAAAGGGCATTATCTGGGAGGTTCTTTGCCGCTTGCTTCGATGGTCAAGGGAGCGGAAATCGAGGACCTGCCTGCTTTTATCCGTTATTTCAAAGGGCAGCTCAAAAAGTTGGGGGTAAAAATCTACCTGGCTAGAGAGTTTACGCCCGCGGATATCGATAAAATCAAACCTAGCGTCGTAGTACTAGCGTTAGGCGGAATACCTACTCTTCCGGATGTACCCGGTATTGACCGGCGTAATGTGACTAAAAGCTCCGACCTGTATAAGACCCTCAGATTTTTTATCAGATTCTTGGAACCAAGACGATTAAGGTCATTGACTAAAATTTGGATGCCTATTGCGAAAGACGTAATAATCATAGGTGGCGCAATACAGGGCTGCCAATTAGGCGAATTTTTGACCAAACGAGGCAGAAAAGTTACAATCGTAGATACTGAAAAAGCTCTGGGGAAATGGATGTATCCTGAAAGAAAAGCTCGTCTGTTTTACTGGTTCAGGAAGAAAGGTGTTAATCTGATTGGCGGTGTAAAACTCGAGGAGATAACTCCGAAAGGTTTGAATGTAATTATCAAAGACGATGAAATGCGACTTCTGAAGGCCGATAAAATCCTTCCCGCAATGCCGCTGGCGCCGAATCTTGAGCTTATGAATAAGCTCAAAGGCAAAGTGCCGGAAATATATACCGTAGGTGATTGTGTTAATCCTGGGATAATTCCAGATGCAACAGCTGCCGGATGGGAAGCAGGTAATAAGATATAAGTTGACTTCTTGCATTCGATAATTTTAGAGTGTGTCCTACATCGGATAGTCCAAGTAACAAAAGAGTTATTGTGACCTCCATTAGACATTATGTCTTTTTTATAGCTTAATCCGCTATTTTATTACCTCTGAAAAACAAACGTATCAGTGGCCCGTTAACTGGAAGAAAGCTAATAGTAATATACAGCAATATACGTGTAGTACTTATTATAAATTCCATGGCTAGCGGAAGCCCATTGATTATTTGCTGGTTTCTGAGTTGGGGAGCGCTCCATCCCAATTATAGGATGCGGAATATTATAAAAATGGGCGTTTTTAGTCATGATTCAAACTTCCATACATGGAATACAATGTGTAATACCTAATATATACTATCTATGGAAGGGTTATAATTGTAAAACTGAAAGTGTAATGGTATGGGTGCAGGTGTGCAGTGAATAGATATCCACGAGTAAGCTCGTGGTTCTTTGACGATTCAAGCTTCGCTTGACCTAAAGATGAGTTAAACAAGATTGAAAACCACGGATCTACTTTAACTTTACATTCACCCACGTGCAAGCACGTGGAACTCTGCCCTTCATGTTTTCATTAGAGGGGCGATGTGTGTGAGACGGTTTGATTAGGATAAGGTAATTACTTCACAATTATTCACCGTTTGTTGAATCCCACTTTGGTAACATTAAATCTTGGAATTGTAGGATGTTCATGCCGACAGGGCGAGAGTACATTCCGAAGTTGGTGTATACTAACTTTTGCCGGAGGCAATCAACAACCAAGCGATGAGGCATACTTTCTCCGGTGCGGGGTTTGACTGTGAAAATATGGGAAAAGTCCGTCATCGAACAGAGATATGAAAGTATATATAAAATGGAGGAAATGTAATGAGAATCAGGAACAATAACGATGCTGCTCATCGGGTAAAATCTAGAGACCTTTTACTTTGATTACCTAATTTCGAGGCTAAATTGAAATATGCGAGGCACGAGACAACACCTATTGCGTGTGAAGCAAGTGCCATAACCTCCTGAGCCAACCGTCCTTTTTTGTGTAACCCAGCGTAATTATTGGAAACTACCACCAAAGCAAGTGCTTTATTAATGGGTTCTTTTCCCCGTAATTGTTAGTCCGCTGCTTCTCTTTTATAACTCACTATACTTGTTCTGCAGGTTTTGGTTAAAACGCGAGTTTTATCTAACTCATTTTTTGCGTCCTGGAGTAGCCGTATTTCTTAAGTATCCTTTCGCTTTCCTTCATTTTTTATTATCGCGGAGGACTCTTCGGCGTGCTGTTGTTTTACACAGGAAGTTACATCACGCTTAAGTAGTTACCTAGCCATTTTGGTGTTTGCCTTACAGTTCTCAATTTCCGCATCGAGTAAATACGGAACTCCGACCGGGTAAATTAGGTAAATTTACGAATTCCAAACCATCTCAACCGGGTACACAATGAAAACATCGGACCAGAACCTGCTAATGAAAATAGGAGGGAAAGTCGAATATGTTGAAATTGATTTATTTACTAAAAGGAGGTGTGTGCTTATGCTTAAGGTAAGCAGGAACACTCGTTTATTCCCGGGATCATTATATATAATAACAATCGTATTTTCATAACAAAATGTTTAAAAATGGAGGACAAAATGTTCAAGTTAATCAAAAAAACAAGGGGGGCGATATTTGGTGTATGCCTGATATTGGCGATGCTCGTTACCGGTATTTATGCCACCGGTTCGGTGCTGGCTGCCCCGACCGCACCATCCCTGGGAACGGCGGTAAGTTTCGCGGTTCTCGGTCATTCGACTGTGACCAACACCGGCTCGACCTTTATTAACGGAGACCTGGGTCTCTCGCCTGGGACATCGGTCACCGGTTTCCCTCCGGGGATTGTGGTCGCTCCCGGAACGACGCATATAAATGATGCGACAGCGCTTCAAGCTCAGAGTGATGCCAACACCGCGTACCTCGCCCTGCAAGCCGAAGCATCCACTTCCGACTTGAGCGGCCAGGACCTGGGTGGGAAGACACTCACGTCAGGCGTCTATACTTTTACGACAGCGGCTCAGTTGACTGGAACACTCACCCTTGATGCTCAAAATAATCCTGATTCAGTATTTGTTTTTCAAATAGGGACTACTCTTACGACGGCAAGTAATTCGTCGGTGGTCGTGATCAATGCCCCTCCGAACTTCTGTAATAAATACTGGCAGATAGGCAGTTCCGCTACTCTGGGTACTGGCACTACCTTTGTGGGAAATATTCTTGCGCAAGCGAGTATTACCTTGAATACCGGCGCGACCATAAACGGTAGAGCACTGGCGCTAACTGGAGCAGTGACACTGGATACCAATACTATTACTGTCCCTGTATGCGCCACTGCGACTGCTACTCTGCTTTCGGCGAGCTCCATTACTCTGGGTGGGAGCGTCACCGATACCGTCACTGTCGCCGGTTTGAGCGGCAGTTCCCCTAATCCTGCCGGAACGGTTACCTTCCAGGTGTCCACCGACGGCGGGACGACATTCGCTGCTTATGGTGCCGTGAAAACCTTAAGTAGCGGCAGTGCTATTTCCGATTCTTATACTCCGGCAACAGCCGGCACTTATTATTTCCGGGCCGTTTATGGCGGCGCCCCTTATTGGGCCGGTTCTCAGAGCGGCAATATAGCCGAACCTTTGGTTGTAGCAAAGGCCACTTCGACCACGACCACCCTACTTTCGGCTGTCTCCATTGCTCTGGGCGGGAGTATCACTGATACCATCACCGTCACCGGCGGTTCCCCCATTCCTACCGGATCGGTCACTTACCAAGTATCCGCGGACGGCGGGACGACATTCGCTGCCTATGGGGCTGTTAAAACTCTCGACGGCAGTGGTCACGCTATTTCCGATGCTTATACTCCGGCAACAGCAGGTACCTATTACTTCCGGGCTGTTTATGGTGGTGACTCCAACTACAATGGTTCTCAAAGTGGCAACATGGCAGAACCGTTGGCTGTAGCAAAGATCGCTTCGACCACGGCCACCCTACTTTCGGCTGTCTCCATTACTCAGGGTCAGAGTATCATCGATACTGCCACTGTTACCGGCGGTTCCCCCACTCCTACCGGATCAGTCACTTTCCAGGTGTCGACAGACGGCGGGACAACTTTCGCTGCTTATGGTGCCGTGAAAACCTTAAGTAGCGGCAATGCTATTTCCGATGCTTATACTCCGACAACAGCCGGCACTTATTATTTCCGGGCTGTTTATGGTGGTGACTCCAACTACAATGGTTCTCAAAGTGGCAATATGGCAGAACCGTTGGTTGTAGCAGCGGCTGTAGTAAAAAACCCTTCGAACACAGCCACTCTGCTTTCGGCGAGTTCTATAAATTTGGGCGGCAGTATTACCGATACTGTCACCGTTACCGGCGGTTCCCCTGTTCCTAGCGGATCGATCATTTTCCAGGTATCCACGGACGGCGGGACTACATTCACTTACTATGGTATTTTTAAGGCTCTGGACGGCAGTGGTCATGCTGTTTCCGATGCTTATACCCCGACAACAGCAGGCAGCTATTACTTCCGGGCTGTCTATCTTGGTGACTCTAACTACGATAGTTCCCAGAGCGGCAATACGGTAGAACCATTAATCGTTATTGGCGGCACGCCCGTTATCCCCCCGACTCCCCCAATTTGCCCGCCAACTCCATCCATTTCTCCACTGACAGGTAGTATCACAGGTACAGTGACAAGCGCCCCTTCACCCAGCGGTGCCACTAATGAATACAATCTGTTCGTTAATGTCGCCGGTCAACAATATTGGTTAGCGGCCACAACCACTGATTTCCCCAACCTGCTCACAATAGGGTCAACACTTACCGGCACGCTAAACCATTCGCGGGGTTGGTGGATTTTAATTAAGTAAATCTATATAAAGAAATCCTACCAACTGTTTGGAATCAGGGATTAGCCGGAAACGGTTAATCCCTGATTCTTTTATTCAGCAATATTCCACGGTCATCTATAGTGAAGTAGAAACTACAAAATACCAAAGCGGAAAATTGACCATTATTAAATATCATAATGAAATGAAATATTAGCTCTTATTTTACCGGGTCGTCTCTGTGGATAGGTTCAGGTTTTTTGATAAATACACTTATTCCCGGCGGGACCGATTCCGTCAAACGGACGCTTCCGCCGATAACGGACTCGAATCCATTGACTGTTTCGCCACCGGGTATCGTCGCACCCGGATAAATTATCACATCTGCACCAATGACAGGGTGGCGTTATTTGCCACGTAGTTGTTCTACGGTATCCTTAGCAAGGGAAAGGGCACACCGTTAACATCCTGGTAAATTCTCATGCGGTTACCGATAACGGAAATCTCACCAATTACTATTCCTGCGCTGCAGAGGATAATTTCATCATAGTTTCCCGCAGTAGGATCTCTGTTATAGCTACTTGTACGTCTTTTGCCAATCGCAGCCAGAGGGAGGGAAGATTATCCTTATATACAATCTTGTTTTATACAAAGGGCTATTTAACGTGAAAGCATTTCGAAAAGGGAAACGGTTCCTTGCCCCAAGGATTACCGCAGGTTGACCTCGTCGAGTCGTATACGGACAAAACATCCGGGAAAAAAGATCATTTGAAGTTGGTGGATTATTTAGATCATTGAATCCATGGGATGGAATTGACTCCAAACTAATGTGGTCAAAGTTGCCGTCATTGTTGCAAATCTCAATCAATTTCTTTACAACTTCAGGGACATCTTTTCTGTAATTTGCAGATGCGCGATACCTTGTTTGAGATTTATCTTTCTCCCCTTTCTCTTTCACTTTCCACCTCTCATATATTATTTGCATAGTTCCCTAATCATTTCCTGCTTTTACTCAATAACTTGTTTTGAAAATCAACCGCAGGACTTTCTTATTTGTTATGTTAACTAACTAATTGAGTTAATTGTGTAACTGCAAAAAATAGAGTCAAGTTTTCATTTATGAAAGGCTAAACAATGCAGGATAGGTAACTACCTAGGTGTTAGTAGTAAAACCGGTTTTACTACTAACACTGAAATGAGGAAATACGCAGTTCCCATACTCTTATATAGGTGACCTTACGACTATCACGACCAACCAAAGTGTTTTACGATAACAAGTGTCAAAAGAAATAGTTTACGAAACAGGTAAAGAGAGAAATACGTAATTACAAGTCTATTATTTCTAAAACTTTTGATTGAATTCGCGTAAGGCAGTGAAATTATGTGCGGCATTGTAGGGTATATCGGTCAGAGACAAGCAAAGGATATTCTGTTGGACTGCTTAGGTCGTTTGGAATACCGCGGCTACGATTCATCGGGTATAGCTATCCGGGATAGTAACAACGAAATAAACAGCTATAAAGATGCAGTTCGGGTGGCAACACTTCAAGAAAATGCTCCCCCACTTAACGGGAATATGGGTATCGCGCATACCAGATGGGCAACTCATGGACCACCTACAATGGTAAATGCCCATCCCCACCTGGATTGCACCGGTAAATTCGCTGTTGTTCATAATGGTGTAATTGCAAATTTCCAAAAAATTAAGGATCTCTTAATAGCTGAAGGACATACTATTGTTTCAGAAACCGATACTGAGGTAATACCTCATTTGATTGAAAAATACTACAACGGTAATCTGGAAGAGGCTGTACAAAACACTATAAATGTACTAACCGGATCATATTCTATCATCGTATTAAGTCAATATGAATCTAAGTTGATCGTCGCTAAAAATGGTAGCCCATTAGTTATTGGGATTACTGAATCCGATAAATTCATTTCATCTGATGTACCGGCAATAATCAAATACACCGACAGGGTTATTTATCTTGAAGACGGTGATTTAGGAGTGATTGTTGGAGATAATATTAGAATCATGAATTATGGAAAGGAAATTGAAAGAAAAGAACAGCAAGTTGGCTGGTGTAAGGAAGAGATTCAGAAGGAAGACTATGAACACTTTATGCTTAAGGAAATTCATGAACAACCAAGAGTAATAACCAACACCATTTTGGAAAATGTTAAGTTTAACACAAGTTTTGCGATGGACGGCGTGGTACAAGACCTGGGTATATTAGCTTGCGGAACATCCTATAATGCCGGCTTGATCGGAGAGTATATCATCGAGGAACTTACCGGTATTCCGACGAGAGTCTGTTTTGCTTCTGAATTCAATCATCGGCGGACCGTGCATCTGGATGAAGCGATCATATTAACTCAATCCGGTGAAACTGCAGACGTTTTAACGGCGATGAAAACGTTACAATCATTAGGCGTAAAAACTTTAGCGGTTACGAATGTTCCCGGCAGTACGGCAAGCCGAATCGCCGATCGAACCATTTTTATTAAAGCCGGACCGGAAGTAAGTGTGGCAGCTACAAAAAGCTTCGTTGCGCAGTTAATCGTGCTGTATCAAATGGTATTGTCACACCCCTCAGTTGATCCTGCTATGCGCAAATTATTGAGGGCTGAACTGAACCAATTACCAAGGAAAGTAGAGCAGCTGTTCGAATCGGAATCCCAAATTGTTGAGTGTGCTAAATATATATCGACATACGAGGACGCTTTTTTTATCGGACGAGGTATTAACTACCCGGTAGCCCTGGAGGGAGCTCTTAAATTAAAGGAAATTTCCTACATTCATGCGGAAGGTTTTGCGGCCGGAGAATTGAAACATGGTCCTTTCGCTTTACTTTCTAAAGGTGTACCGGTTATTGCCATCACGGCTCAAGACGCGAATTACGAAGCGATGTTAATCAGTATTAAGGAAGTGAAAGCCCGGGACGCATATGTTATCGCGTTAGCTAACGAGAATGATGAAATCATCGGCAAATTTGCCGATAAGGTTTTAAAAATCCCCAATACTCACAAATTATTGTCCCCGCTAATGAACACAATTCCTTTACAATTACTCGCTTATTACACAGCCAAGTTTAGAGGTTGTCCTATTGACTTCCCTCGCAATCTTGCAAAAAGCGTCACCGTCGAATAGTTCAGTAGATCAAATATTGATAAAAGTAGTGGTAAAAATGGACCAGGATATGAGGGAAAATAGCCTGAGTGTAAACAATCAAGTGGCAGCTCAAAAAGGTGATCGAGCAAAGACCATAACAGTGTTGTTAGCTGAAGATAAGTCCGAAGTCAGGCGGCAACTTCGGTTATTGTTTGAGGCCGAGCCTGATTTCGAGATTATCTGTGAGGTTAATAATGGCTTCGACGCACTGGATAAAGTGGGGATCCTTTCCCCGGATATTCTGATACTCGGTTTAAACGCCAGCAATATCATTGAAATTGTCCGCCGACTTAATGAAAGATGTCCAAATACCGTAGTTGTTATTCCTCACCGAAATGACAACGAACGGTATGTGAAGGAATTAGTAGGAAGTGGGTTAAAGGTATATGTATTTAAAAAATCTTCCCCGGCTAAGTTTATTGATACCATTCGGGAATTAAATCTCAATAAAAATCATACAAGTTCATCTTTCTCCAACCAAAAGACTGGAAACATCGCCTGGCAGGAAGAAAAAGTCACAGTTGATCCCTACGAAATATTAACAAAAAGAGAGCGCGAAGTTTTAAATCTGGTCGTGACAGGATTGACCAATGCCGTGATTGCGTCCCGGCTTTCGATTAGTTCTCGGACCGTTGAAATCCACCGTGCTAACATGTTAAGAAAACTAGGACTTCTTAACCAGCATCAACAATTGACAAAATACGCAACGGAAAGACATATATTGCAAACTACCAATCAAGGAAAGCAGGAAACTAATGGATATTAAACAAATAAGAACAAATTTTCCTGCGATTAAAAGAGGCAGGATTGTCACGAATAATGCCGGTTTTATACGCGCCCTGTCATAAAAGAAAATTATGTTTTTATAGAGGTATAAATGAGGTTAATATGGCGATGATGCTACAAAAAAATACAAATTCCGCCTCGGGATTCTTCAATAGGCGTCCGGCCTTTTCGTGGAGGCTCGTAATTAAAGATTGTTTGTATTTTATGGTCCTGGCCATTCTGCTGGGCGGGTTATTGAATTATTCGTTACTGCTTAACGCTTTTAACGGCGCACTGATACCCAGGATTCAACAGAATCAACTGGCAATTTTAAAGTCGAAAGCTGCACAACTCTACGGAATTTCCGTTATCGACATAGCCTCTTCTAAAAAGCTGTTTGATGATAAACTGGCCATTTTTGTGGATGCCAGAACGCTTCAGGAATATGAAGCAGGAAGCATTTCCGGTGCCATCAGCCTGCCAGCAAGAGAATTATTACGCAAGGATATTGATCCAAGCGCATTATTACCGAACAAGGAAACTGTTTTAGTTACTTATTGTGATGGTGGTGATTGCGAACTTGCTTTGGACGTGGCAACAGATTTAGCCGGAAAAGGATACCAGAATATTTTTATCTTTGGAGAAGGATATCCAGGCTGGGCAGCCGCCGGTTACCCGGTGAATAAGTAAGGGTTGTAAATATGAAATTACTACAAAATGATTACTTGCATCTGATGGTCCGATTGTTAATCGGCGCTATTTTCGTGTATAGTGCAGTCCCACATATTTTGGATACTATGGGGCTTGCATTATCTATTTACAATTACAGGCTTTTCCCATCTTCAATAATCGGGATATCAGCTGCTATTATTCCATGGATAACATTACTATCAGGTCTGGCACTCATCCTGGGAGTAAAAACTAGAGCGGCATCGCTTATTATTTCCGCATTATTGGTGATATTTATTAGCCTTGCCGTAACCAGC
>Ga0182017_10002417_pt1 | contig 14170 bp, 14 predicted proteins | sample 712E3DmetaG_FD_120492 | JGI IMG/M metagenome (GOLD analysis project Ga0182017, IMG submission 120492) | Permafrost microbial communities from Stordalen Mire, Sweden - 712E3D metaG | ecosystem: Environmental > Terrestrial > Soil > Wetlands > Permafrost | place: Sweden: Stordalen | collected... | reverse complement strand
GATTTACAGGATGTTCAAAGCCAAGGGATTCCCGTGCCGGCTAGTAGGCGAGCCTCTGGCGATGTCCAATGGCTGTATAGCGGTAGCGGCGATGATAGACTTTAGAGAGCTTGTTTTGATCAATACAGTAAAACGGCCAGAGTTTACAAAATGGTTTACTCAATACCAATCAACCCTTTCTCGATTGCCACAGCAACAGCTTGAACTCTACTCACGGCTTGGAGCTTCTGCATAATGTTTTTTATATGAAACTTTACCGTATCTGCACTTATAGAGAGTATTACTGAGATTTCCCACGTGCTCTTGCCGTCTTTTGCCCATTTCAGGACTTCTTTTTCTCTTGACGACAGTTGTATCGCTTCGTTTTGCTCCCCTTTACCGGTGTCTGAGATGCGGGCCAGGGCCTGATGCAGATGGGGAGTGATATACTCCAGAATGCGCGCTGTTCGGGCGTGGCGTTCCATTGACCTTCCCGCAAAAGAGAATAGGGAGGTTTTATTCCCACTGTAGGTTCTCAGTCCATACGAATACCCATTTTTCAGCCCAAAATCCTCAGCACTTGAGATAAACGGTTTGGAATCCCCGTGTTTCCTGAAACTATCGGCCCAGTACTGCAAACCAAAGTTGAGGAAGTTTTCGGTAACGATGGGGCCACTCCTTTCCAGCCCCCGAGAAACATAGGCCTCAATCCAGTCGGACGGATAACTTACGTTTACGAGTTTGTACGGTTCCTTCGTACTACGATCTATTTTTCCGAATCCACACAAGGCAAACTCGTATGGAATGAGGTGTTTAAGATTATCTATGAGCGTTTTTAGCTCTTCTTCCTTCGTGCAGGAAATACTTGCGTAGATGAGTTCCAGGAGATAATTGGCGTCCCTTTTGGATAATGTATTTCCTTTCATCTTCGCAAGTTTTCTCCCATGTCATTTACGGGCAAAGAGAGCAACACGTGAAATGACCAGACGTAATCGATACCCTTCATAATTTTTTCTTCTTTTACATCGGCCATCTTCAGACCACCTCTATAACAAACCGGTGCGAGCAACAGGACCACTTCTGTGGCGATCTTTTTAGGAGAAGCCACAGCTCCTGTCTTGATGATGAGGTAAGATTCCGGAAAGAGAACACGCTGTACAAAAGGGGTATCTAATAATGGTGTCTTTGACAAAAGATTTTGGGGGAACACTATCTTGTATAACTATGAGGAAAAAAAAATTTCTTGGTATCATATGTAGGCGACTCACCAACGCCTTTCTGTCTAACATTGTAATCTTTTTTATTATAGACATACTGAGCAACACTATCAATATTTTTTTGGGATTTTTTTGGGAAATTTGTCATCATCGATCCAAAAGTGAACACTGAACGGCCGAAAGGGGTACGTAATATAGATTCACAGGCAGCTTACCGACGAAACTTTCAACTACACCTCAGCTTCCGGGAGGAATACGGGTAAACAAAAGTCAGGGAAGCCAGTTTTCATTGACAATGGCGGCGTAAAACCCTATAATATAGTGATATTTTTCACTTTTATTAAGGAGGCTCATAGTATGACAAGTAGGCAGCAGGGTTATTCGGGTAGCGTTGACTATATAGCGTCAAAACCCCTCATGGAAATTGTCAATGTGGCTGTAGCGTTAAAAAAACCCCTTGTGGTAAAAGGTGAACCGGGTACGGGCAAGACACTGCTTGCCCATAGTATTGCCGATGCTCTCGGTAAAAAACTTTTCATCTGGAATGTTAAATCCACAACAAAAGCTAAAGACGGTCTCTATGTGTATGATACGGTGCAGAGGCTCAATGATGCACGGTTCAAGGATAAAGATATCGGCGATATCAGGCAGTATATAAAAATGGGGAAGCTGGGGCAGGCCTTCATGACCGATGAACAGGTTGTTCTCCTCATTGACGAGGTCGATAAAGCCGATGTTGAATTCCCCAATGACCTCTTAAATGAACTTGACGAAATGTCTTTTCATATCCATGAGCTTGACGAAGAGATTGCCGCAAAGCACAGACCGATTGTGATCATCACCAGTAATTCTGAGAAAGAGCTTCCCGATGCATTTTTAAGAAGGTGCATATTCTCTTACATTGAATTCCCCGATGATGAGATGATGGAAAGGATCATCAAAGTCCATTATCCCGACATTGAGAATAAGCTTGTCAAAGAAGCGCTCAAGCGGTTTTACTGGATACGCGAAATAGACGGCCTACGGAAGAAACCCTCCACCAGCGAACTTCTTGACTGGATAAAGGCGCTCGCCCTGGGGGGCATCAATATTGAGAAAGTAACGAATGAGATACCCTTTTTGGGAACACTTCTCAAAACCGAGCAGGATACAGAGCGGTTTGTCAAACTTTCCCATGCCCAGGGAGGACTCGGGTTTAAGAGAAGGTACTAAGGTACTGATGTTCATCGATTTCTTCTATCTTTTGCGCAAACAAGGCATCCCTGTTTCCATAACGGAATGGATGTCATTTATCGAGGCGCTCTACAACGGGTATTTCCAGGCGAGCCTCAATCATCTCTACTATATCGGCAGGGCTTTTCTCGTCAAAAGCGAGGCATATTACGATATGTACGATCTTGCCTTCCAGGAATTTTTCGGCGGGGTCAAAACAGAAGGACTTGAACTCGATAAGGTCCTCGATTGGCTCGAAAACCCACTCAACAAACTACCGAAATTAAGCCCCGAAGAGATGGCTGAATTCCAGAAACAGATCGAGGAATTCAGAAAGACCCATGATATGGATGAACTGATGAAGCAGTTCAGGGAACGGTTGAAGGAGCAGAATGAGCGCCACGATGGCGGGAAGAAATGGATCGGCACAGGTGGCACCTCCCCATTCGGAGCATATGGTCACCATCCGGGAGGCATTCGGATTGGCGGTGAATCATGGATGCAGTCTGCTGCAAAGGTGGCGAGTGAGAGAAAGTTCAAGAATTATCGAAACGATATTATCCTCGATGTGAGGCAGACAAAGGTGGCCCTCAAGAAGCTACGGGAACTTAAACGGGAGGGCGCACAGGAAGAACTTGATATTGATGAAACCGTCGACAAGACAGCCAAAGAGGGCGGCGAAATAGAGCTTGTTTTCAGCAGGTCCCGGGAGAACTCCACCAGGCTTATCCTGCTTATGGATACCGGCGGTTCAATGTATCCTTATGTGGAACTTTGCGAGAAGCTTTTTTCCGCAGCCTCACAGATGGAACATTTTAAAGAGTTCCGGTATTATTTCTTCCATAACTGCATTTACCAGGATGTTTACGAAGACATATCGAACTATAAGAGGATACCGACAGAAAAACTCTTTTCCAATTTCCATAAAGGCTACAAGGTGATTCTTGTTGGTGATGCGAGGATGGCGTATTCGGAATTATTCGATATCAATGGCAACATAGACTATTTCTACACAAACGATAAGCCGGGAATAGAATGGCTGATCAGAATTAAAGAACATTTCCCGCACTCGGTATGGCTCAATCCGACCCATGAAAATTTCTGGGGTCACTATACCGTAGATGCGATCGGCAAGGTATTTCCCATGTTTGAACTTACCCTTGACGGTCTCAAGGATGCAATAAAATCATTGAAATCAAGGGCAAGCAAGCCGATACACAATTGATACGATTGAGCGAGGGAGTAAGAGACGGGCGCTCGTCGGCGTGACAAAATAAGTGTTACTATTTTTGAAAATATACTTTATAATTTTAGGTGCTCCCGGGAAGTTATTGAACATTTTTTTTGAGGCGATAACATTATGGAGAGAACAATCGGGGGTAGCTTGGATTGGTAGGGAAGGTTTATAGATGACGGCAGCGATGGATAGAATTTCTTCATTGAAAAATACAGAGCTTTTTAAGGCTTTTGATAATGAGGATCTTGAAAAACTCTCCGATAAGCTCAAGGAAAGGGTTTATCCGCCGAATACCGCTATTGTGAGGGAAGGCGCCTCGGGCGATGCGATGTTCATCATCAAAAACGGCAAAGTCGAGATACGAAAGAAAGAGCAGACCCTTGGTGTTGACCTTACCATTGCCACGCTCGGAAGCGGCGCATGTTTCGGCGAGATGGCGCTTCTCACCGGGAAGCTTCGATCGGCGACCGTCATGGCCGTTCAGGCGACAGAAGTCTTTGTTCTCGAGAAAAAAGATTTTGATGCCCTCCTGATAAAGCATCCCCCAATGTCCATGGCGCTCAATAAGATCGTTGCAGAGCGTATCGAAGAGATGAACACACAGAAGAGCATGGGTGTTGTTTCACTGAATACACTGCGACTGGATCCTGATGTGATGGGTTTGATCTCGGAACAGCTTGTGTTGAAACATAAGATGATTCCTACATCACGCTCCAACAATACATTGACGCTTGCCATGGTGAATCCCCATGATCTGCTCGCAATGGATGAAGCGAGAAAGTTCATCAGAGGCATAGCAATAGACCCCGTTGTCATCTCCGAGGATGATCTGAAAAAGTTTATGGATACGGAATACAAAACGATGATGAAACCGGTGAAAGAGGAACAACCGGAAGTAAGTCTTGACGATGTCCTCGACTCCATGGACAATATCCAGTCCGATATCATGAAAGATGCCGAGTTTGAGGACGGCGCTGACGAAGATCTCGGCGTCACCGACCTTGCACGGGAGGCCGAAGGCGCGCCGATCATACGGCTCACGAACAATATCATTGCCGTTGCTTTAAAAAAGGGCGCCAGCGATATTCATATCGAGCCCATGGAAAAGGGACTCAGGGTGCGATACAGAATCGACGGTGTGTTACGGCAAGAAATGATGCTGCCGAAAAAAGTCCAGCTCCCACTCGTAAGCAGGGTTAAGATTATCTCCAAGCTTGATATTACCGAGAGAAGGATGCCGCAGGACGGAAGGATCACGCTCAAGCTCGGCAATAAGTCCATTGACTTCAGGGTGAGCACGATACCGACAAAATTTGGCGAAAAAATTGTTACAAGAATTTTGGATAAGAGCAATACAACCCTCGGTCTCGATAAAATGATTACCAACATGCCCACCCTTGACATCGTAAGAGATATGATCAAAAAGCCGTACGGGATCATCTACGTTACGGGCCCTACCGGTTCCGGGAAAAGTACATCTCTGTATAGCGCCCTTTCCGAGATTAACAACATTGATGTCAACATCTCCACCGTCGAAGACCCTATAGAGTATGACCTCGCAGGCATCAATCAGGTGCAGGTAAACTCCGACATCGGTCTTGATTTTGCCCGCGTCTTGAGAGCCTTTTTGCGGCAGGACCCGGATATTATCCTTGTCGGTGAGACAAGGGATACAGAGACGGCGAAGATTGCCGTTGAAGCTGCCCTCACGGGTCACCTTGTTTTTACGACACTTCACGCGAACGATGCGCCGAGTACCTTTATGAGGCTCTCGGAGATGGGTATCGAGCCCTTCCTTATTTCTACATCGGTTATCGGGATTGTTGCACAGAGGCTTGTGCGAAGGATATGCACACAATGTAAAGAGCAGTATACGCCCGATCCGGTTGCCTTAAAATACCTCGGATTGAAAGAGGGTATGCAATTGTTCAAGGGCAAAGGATGCGATTATTGCGGTCATACCGGCTATAAAGGAAGAGTGGGCGTATATGAAGTGCTGACGGTCAATGATGAGTTGCGACATCTCATCGCCGAGGGAAGCGATACCCAGGTAATTCGTCAGGCCGCGATAAAAAATGGGATGAAGACATTAAAAGATTATTGCCTCATCCTCCTTGAAGAAGGGTTAACCTCAATGGATGAAGTGCTCAGAACAGTCATAGTGCCAACTTGATTAAAACGCCTCTCGTCAAATCAAAGGCCCTCTCAATATTTCTCCGATCGCTCCTTGGAGCATCAATTCTCGCCCTCATTTTTTTGATATTTTATGTCTATCATGAAGGGGCGTGGCGGGATGTATTACGCTACTACAGATTTTTTATCAACCCGAAACAGTTGAAATTATTTCTTGCTTCCTTTGGGCCGTATGCTGCTCCTGTATTTATTCTTGTTCAAGCCCTGCAGGTTGTTCTTGCTCCTGTTCCCGGTGAAGTAACAGGCTTTGTCGGCGGATATTTTTTCGGCAGTGTACGGGGGGGTATCTATTCTACTATAGGCCTGATGTTGGGCTCCTCTGTTGCCTTTGGTATTGCAAGGACGCTCGGCATGAAGTTTGTCGAGAAAGTAGTAAAGAAAAAGTATATCGAAAAGTTCAATTTTTTTATTACCCACAAAGGTCTTTACATCGCCTTTATTCTTTTTGTCATTCCCGGTTTCCCTAAGGATTCTCTTTGCTACTTACTCGGCTTGACGCATATGAGGTTTCTCGATTTTTTTCTCATGAATCTTATTGGACGCCTACCGGGTACATTAATGCTCACACTCCAGGGAAGCGCAGTGAAGAATGAGAAATATTTTTATTTTTTTGTCTTGACGGGCATCAGTATTATTTTGTTTTTTATATTCTACCTTGCCCGAGAGCTTGTACTCCAAGGGTTTTCACATATTGCCCGCAGCATATTTATTTTTTTGAAGCTTCGAAAAATAGATAAACACTTGCCATGATCCGGTAAGAGCCACCCATGTGGAACTTTCAGTTGTGCGGACCGTGACCGGTATCCGTGCTCACGACCAGCCATCGCCCAGGCTCGCCTCATCACGCTCTTCTTCGGTGCGCCTCCGCTCGAGTTCTGTCCTCGCCAACCTCCGGGAAAGATCAAGGAAGAACCATTGATCTATTACCTTTTCAAGACCAGTAATGAGCTTATCGCGCGGTATGGATCGTTGATGCACGATGAACCAGAACTCGTTGCCATAGCGCGTTAGTTTGTCGGAGTCTTTCACGATCTCATCATTGAGCGAGAGGGGGGATGTCCGAGTATCATGGCCGTCTATTATCGCTATGATTTCCATGGCTGTTGCCGGATCATACCCGATTTCTCCCAGGATATGCGACGCTATTTTTATCCCTTCTTCCTCATGTAATCTCAAGAGGGTCATATCAGGGTTGGGCCCCCACGCTTTGAAGATCTGGTCCTTCGACATCCTGCTCCACCCTACGTCGTGCAGTATCATCGCGGGGATCACGACCCCTCTTTCGGCCTTATAGACATCGAGAAGGCCTGTCGCGAATACCAGGGTGCTTCGAGTGTGCCGTTCATTACTTCTTACTTGAAGATAGGGCTTGGCGAGTTTGAAGATCTGTGCTTCGATAGGCGTCAACAGCCCTGTTCCCGAATCATTGTTTCCCATTAATGCTTTCCGTCCCTTATCTCTTTCTTCAAAATACCACCTGCCATATCCGTGGCGAGTCTCAATGTCATGTCAACTGAAAAGTGTATCGGTTATGGCAAAGCAAAAGTGTACATATTGTCCCTCAATTTCGATTCAATTTCAACCTGAAAGCATTCAACTACGATATGAATGCCGGTTGAAGTATTTTGTACGCCCGGAAAGAATGACAAATGTTCAACTACAGAGGGTTTATTACCAAAATATAAGAATATGTGATCGGAAGAATCTTCGCCGGAGCGTCCTCGAGGATGGTTTTTGATGGTTCATATCACTAATCGGTCAGGGGAAAGAGGAGTTTAAAGGTGGTTCCCTGTCCTATCTTTGTTACGACCTCGATCTTGCCGCTGTTTGCTTCAATAAGCCTTTTACTGAGCGAGAGGCCCAGTCCTGTGCCTTCACCTCTTGGTTTTGTGGTAAAAAAGGGTTCAAAGATTTTGTCCAGGATTTCCTCACCGATGCCTTCGCCCTCATCGCTTACGGAAATATAGCCTTGGCCGGTTTCGACGCCGAATTTTATCCGAATCGTTCCTCCACCGGGCATTGCTTGAGCAGCATTATTGATGATATTTACCAGGGTCTGTTGGATATGAATTTTATCGGCCTCGACATGAGCCGGTTTTTTCTCTTTTTCCACTATAACGCCTACATTTTTGAAGCGCGTGAGATGATGTTCCATAAAAAGAACCGTGTCATCAACAATTTCCCCCAGCTCGAGGTGTTCTTTTTTGGGTTCATCCATTCTTGAAAAGTCGAGAAGCTTCATGAGGACATTTGTGAGCCTCTCCGCTTCTTTATCAATCAGCTTTGCATATTGATCGATTTTATCCATATCTTTGGTTTTTGCTATCCTTTTTGCAAACCCCTGTATGGATATAAGCGGATTCTTGATTTCATGGGCGATGGAGCCTGAAAGCTCGCCCAGGGCAGAAAGTTTGTTGGCCCTTACGAGTTCCGCTTCAAAACCCCTGATCCTTTCGTCTTTGTTGCGCAGGGATTTCAGTTTCTCGTTTAAGACGACATAGATATCCCCAAGCTCTTTGATATTGGCCTCGAGAAGGGTATTTCTCGCTTTGGAGAGACCTCGCTCTTCTTCGAGGATGATCTCAAGTTCTTTCAAGCGTTTTTCGTAGGATTCTTGTTTTCGGGTCATATATTTAGTAGAGGAATACCTCAAATTCACAATAATTGTAACCTACAGACCAGCTCTTTGTCTGTGTTGATTTTGCCTTTTTCTTGTAGATTGTTTCAAGTATCCCTGCGATAATGCCGCTTTCCATATCGCAGAACATCTCTCCGGTATAGGTAAATCCTGCACAGGTAATGCATTCATAGAGCTTAACAGTGAGGTGGTCTTCGTCAATGATATCAACTTCCGGTATACCCACCCTGAGTTCTTTTATTTTTGAGTGAAAATCTGAGAGGTCTTTTGCGCCGATCATATTTCCGACGCGTTTGCCCATCATATACAACGTCGCGCCAGAACTTTCACCGAGGATCTGTCTGATGCCGATGATCCTGAGAATCCTGAAGAGAAGCAGGGGAACATCTTCCCCGAGTTCCGGCCTTACTATGGTTTTTATCTCTTCAACAGAATACTCTTTCATGCTTCCCCCTTTGGTTTATTACTGGGGCTCGTCAGCGCCCCCTCCGTCAGCAGAGCTCGTGGAACCTTTTTCTTCAGGACTTTCAGCATGTCTTGATGTATGAACCCGTTAGAGACAGCGATTTCGCTTTTATAAATACTAAATTTTTTTCCTGCAAGATCCGTTACCCTTCCCCCCGCTTCTTCAACCATCAATGTCCCTGCCGCCATGTCCCAGGGGTTCAGTTTCAACTCCCAGAATCCGTCAAACCTTCCACATGCCAAATAACAGAGATTCAATGCCGCAGAACCATCCCTGCGCACTGCCTGGGCCTGGAAAAGAAAGTTGATAAAATGGTCTATATTATTTTTGTTGCTTATCGCAATGTCGTAAGGGAAGCCTGTGCTGAGGAGAGATTGTTTGAGGTCTCTGATTCCTGATACATAAATCTTCCTGCCGTTCAGGTATGCACCGCCTCCCTTTTGTCCGGTAAAGAGTTCTTTAAAGATCGGGTTATAGACAACGCCGAAAGCAACCTCTCCCTTCGTCTCGTATGCAATGGAGGTGCAGAAAAAAGGATAGCCGTGGGCATAGTTTGTCGTGCCGTCGAGGGGATCGATAATCCACTTGTTTCTTTTACTATCGAAACGGTTCGATTGCTCCTCGCTGATGATATCGTCTTTCGGGAAGCGCTCCCTTATGAGTTTTATGATTCGTTCCTGACAGGCAATGTCTACATCCGTTACGAGGTCAATATCCCCTTTGTGGTGAATATTAAAGGATTTTTGATAGTGTTTACGCTGTATCTTGCCTGATTCGAGAGCGCAGTGAATTGCGAATTCAAGGATATTATGCATGAACTTTATTGTAATCATATACACTGGGATTTGCAAGGAGTCGGTACGTTGACAATAAATTCTTTCTGGTATAGTATAGAAAAATGGCCGAGTTAAGAAAAGACCCTCTTTCCGGTTCTTGGGTAGTTGTAGGGTACGGCGCTACAAAAAGCGGTGCTGTGGGGTTGTGCCCCTTTTGTCCGGGCAATGAGTCTCATACTCCAACAACAATCAGGGAATATAAAGGATCAGACGGAAACTGGCTTGTCCGTTGTTTTTCAGCCATTGCCCCTATATTTATGATCGAGGTCGAAGAAGACAAGAGGGCCGAAGGCATCTACGACAAGATGGGCAATGTGGGGGCACATGAAATCATTGTTGAGAATAGATCACACACAAAAACCATGTCAATGTATACTGAGCAGGAATTCTTATTTTTAATGGACATGTACCGGGAACGAATTATCGATTTGAAGCAAGATAGGAGGTTTAAATCCGTTCAGGTATTCAAAAACCATGGAGAACTGGCTGGTTCCTATATCTTCCATCCACACTCACATGTGCTTGCAACACCGATAGTGCCTTCAAGGATTGCCAGTGAAGCGATACATACTCGGACACATTATTTACAGAAAGAACGGTGCCTTTTATGCGATATAGTTAACCAGGAAATACGCCAGGGGATAAGGGTAGTCAGTATAAACAAAAACTTTGTTGCCATATGCCCTTTTGCATCGCGATTTCCTTATGAAGCTTGGGTTGTGCCGAGATCTCATGATGCATATTATGAAAACCTCCATGATCAAAATGTCAAACATGATTTTGCAGTTATCATGCTTGACCTCATGAAAAGGATTGAACAGCTTGCAAATGCGTACACCATAGAAATTCATACTGCACCGACCGTGCCTCCCGGAGATACCCATGGCGAAGACGTGCGTATAGTTGATCATTACCACTGGCATGTAGAGATACTCCCGAGAGATTTCAGGTCCTCTAAATACAAACGGGAAGACGAATTCCAAGTTATTTCCATTACTCCTGAGCAAGCGGCTGATGCATTAAAGATGCAGGAAAGTTAGAGGCTATCCATGAAATGGTTATGGTTCTGGTTTGTTTTTGGCGTCTTCTTCACCCTTTCCATAATAATGGTCGTATTTGGAATACTTTTTATCAGGGACGTTTATTATAGCAGGGGAGAGGTAGCCTTTGGTTCGTTGGTAATAGGGGTTATTCTTCTTCTTGCAGGGGGAGGTTTGCTCTCTTCCACTGTTGCCGAAACAGTGAGAAAGTTCTTGAAAAAATAGTTCTATGTTCAAAATAATCAAAGATTTTCCATACTAACAGAACATACAAAAAAATGTAAAAATTTCTTGACAAAGCCAGTGTCTCTCGGTTAAATAACTACATGTAGTATGGATATTTAGTGAACATACTACATGTAGTGGGGACTGGGGGTATGTAATCAATGGTAATTGCATAAGATTTTGCTGATAGTGTCTTGCAATAAGTTAGCAGGAGACCATTCATAGAAAAAAGGGGGTTTCATGGAAACAACAGATCTAAATCTTTTTGTAAGGACGTCAGAAGAAAGCATATCGGATTGGGATCGCTCAAAAATAACCGACGCCCTTATACGTGAGACCCTCATTGACAGGGATACGGCAAACGAGATCAGTAAAGAAGTCGAACATATGATGCGTAAATCCGGTATCCAGGTCATTACTGCGCCCCTCATCAGGGAACTTGTCAACGCACGACTCATCGAAAAGGGGCTTGAAAGCACCAGAAAGATGCATACAAGGCTTGGAATGCCCCTCTATGATGTGGATAATCTTATCCTTCATCCCAACAAGGAAAATGCCAATGTGCCTCATGGCCCCGAGGCGACGAACCTTACCCTTGCGGAGGGAATCAAAAAGGAGTACGCGCTCCTGTCTGTATTTTCCCAGGATGTTGCCGATGCCCACATGAACGGCGATATCCACCTCCATGACCTTGGATTTATCGACAGGCCGTATTGCAGCGGCCAGTCGCTTGAATATATCAAGAAATTCGGACTTGATTTGCCCCATTCGCTCTCAATGGCGAAGCCTGCCAAACACCCGGAGGTACTTCTCGCGCATCTCGTCAAATTCGCGGCAGCACTGCAGAGCAATTTTGCTGGCGCCATCGGGTGGGATGCCATTAATCTCTTTTTCGCCCCCTATATTGAAGGCATGAGCGACGATGAAGTAAAACAGCTTTCGCAGATGCTTATCTTTGAATTTTCACAACAGGCCGTTGCCCGTGGCGGGCAGGCAATCTTTACCGATATCAATATCTATTGGGAAGTGCCTAAACATTTTGTCAATGTTCCTGCCATTGGTCCCGGTGGTAAATTTACCGGCAAGACATATGGTGAGTACGAAAAAGAGGCGCAGCGCTTTGCCTGGAGCCTCTTCGAGGTTTTCAAGGAAGGTGATGGTGCGGGCAGGCCCTTTTTCTTCCCGAAGCCTATCGTCCATATCACCGAGAAGTTTTTCCATACTGATGGATATATGGATTTTCTTAACCTCATTTGCGATGTGGCGTCCGATAAGGGCAACACGTATTATGTCTTTGACAGGGGCGAGACGGCGAAGATATCGGAATGCTGCCGCTTGAGCTTCAAGCTCGAGGAACGGGACCTCATGGACGCCAAGGAACCCTGGAGGATGCGCTACTGCGCGCTGCAAAACGTCTCTTTGAACCTGCCGAGGTTGGCATATATGGCGAAGAATGATGACACAAAGCTCCTCAATCTGGTAACTGAACGGTTTCTTCTCACGGTAAAAGCCCACCAGCAAAAGAGGGTTTTTATGGAGAAGCTCCTTGCCCTTGGTGAAAACGGGCCTCTTGCCCTTCTGACGATGAATCGTGACGGTGCGCCCTATCTCAGGTTCAACCTTGCCTCACACCTTGTCGGTATGGTGGGTCTCAACGAGATGGTCCAGATCCATACCGGTGAAGAGATGCATGAATCGAAAAAGGCCCTCAAGTTCGGTCTCAAGGTCCTGGCCCACATGAACCTCCTCACGGACAAGATGCGAAGACAGGAAAATATGAAGATCGTTCTTGAGCAGACCCCCGCGGAGAGTACAAGCTACAGGTTCGCGAGGCTTGATCTGAGGTATTTCTCTCCCGCATCAGGGAGGGTCGTGAAAGGTGATATTGCCTCCGGTGAGGTTTACTATACCAACTCAACACATCTGAACGTGAAGTATGCCATGAACCCTATCGAAAGGGTGACAACGGAAGGGCTCTTCCATCCTCTCATTGAAGCAGGTTCCATTTCCCACGTATGGCTCGGCGAAGCGCAGCCGTCTAAAGAAGCCATTGCAGATTTTGTGATAAAAACCTTTAGACATACAACAAGCGACCAGATTGCCTTCTCTCCGGAGTTTACTACCTGCAACAAATGTCATCGCACATCGAGAGGCATCGCAGATACCTGTTCGTACTGCGGTTCAGCCGATGTGGATGGCATCACGAGGATTACGGGATATTTCACGAAGGTTTCGAGCTGGAACAAAGGCAAACTGGGTGAATTGAAAGACCGGTACAGAAACAATGAATATTTCTCTACCGCAGAGAAAAGAAAAGTGGTCAACGAATAAAGCGATGAACAATAATTTTGTATCTTTACATGGGTTATTTTGCATATAAAACGAGGAGGGGTTATGGGTATTGTAAAGATTTTCTACAAAGATGATTGTCCGATGTGCCCTATGGCGAAGAAGCTCCGAGACACACTCCAGGAAAAAAACATTGTGGTAAACGACTTCAATGTCGGTACCACTGATGGCCTTGCCGAGGCGACATTCTACAGTGTCATGGCACTGCCCACAATTCTCATTGAAGATGAAGCGGAAAATTCCCTTCAGGAATGGCGGGGAAGCGTGCCCCACATTGATGAGGTCCTCAATGTCGTCCATAGTGCATAATTTGCCCATTAAAGGTCTTATTGAGACAAGCTTTCTCGACTGGAAGGAACACCTCTCGTCGGTAATTTTTCTCGGCGGATGTAATTTTCGGTGCCCTTACTGCCACAACAAGGACCTTGTAATCGGTCATGCTGCCATAGAAGACATGCCCATGGAGTATGTTATTGCCCACCTCAGGAAATATAAAAACTGGATAGACAGAGTCGTCGTTACCGGCGGTGAGCCGACGCTCAACATGAGCCTTTTCGGACTTATAGGCCAGTTAAAGAGTGAAGGAATGCTTGTTAAACTCGATACAAATGGATCGAACCCGTCGGTCTTGAAGGGTCTTGTCAACGACGGGCTTATCGACTATGTTGCCATGGATGTGAAAGGGCCCCTTGACCGCTACTCAAGATGGTGTGGCGTCAATGTGGATACAAAACAGATCAGGGAAAGCATTGATTTTATTTTGGAAGGCAACGTTGAT
>Ga0182017_10002414_pt1 | contig 14175 bp, 8 predicted proteins | sample 712E3DmetaG_FD_120492 | JGI IMG/M metagenome (GOLD analysis project Ga0182017, IMG submission 120492) | Permafrost microbial communities from Stordalen Mire, Sweden - 712E3D metaG | ecosystem: Environmental > Terrestrial > Soil > Wetlands > Permafrost | place: Sweden: Stordalen | collected... | reverse complement strand
GCCTCGGCTACGTCGATGGTGAGTTTGAGCAGCTTGGTGGCGCCCTTCACCGGCTCGGCCGCCAGCACCCGCGCGACGCGCAGGTCCACCTTGGCGAAGTCGTCGATCGAGATGTGTGGCGAGACTTCCGCCGCGGGCGCCGGCGCCACGGTCTTGCCCAGCAGCGCAGCCTGCCGCGCCGCTTCCTCCTCTTCGAGCGCACGCATCTCGGGAATCGCCAGCTTGGCGTCGATGCGCGGGAACACCGGCGCAACCTCGCCGATCTTCTGGCCCGCCGGCAACTGGCCCCAGGCCAGTTGGTCCACGCGCACCGCTTCGAGCGCCTCCGTCATGCCGAGTTGCGCCCAGATCTTCGCGGTCGAATCCGGCAGCACCGGCGCCAGCAGCACGGCCGCGATCCTCACCACCTCGGCCGCGGTGTAGAGCGTGTCATCGAGCGCCTTCCGGCCGGCGTCGCCCTTCTTGAGCAGCGTCCACGGCGCCTGTTCGACGATGTACTTATCGGTGGCCGAAAGCAGCGCCCACACCGCTTCCAGCCCCTTCGAGAATTCGAATTCCTCGAACGCCGCCGTCACGTTCGCCACCGTCTGCCGCGCCTGTTCGGCAATGGCGGGCGCCCCCACGCCGGCGGGCACGGCCCCTGCGTCGTACTGCCGGATCATGGTCAGCGTGCGGCTGGCCAGGTTGCCCAGGCCGTTCGCAAGGTCCGAGTTGTAGCGGCCCACCAGCGCGTCGTAGCTGAAGCTGCCGTCCTGCCCGAAGACCACCTCGCGCAGCAGGAAGTAGCGCAGCGCGTCCACGCCCATCACGCGCCGGATCGGCTCCGGCCGCACGATGTTGCCGCGCGACTTGCTCATCTTGCTCTCTTCGAACAGCAGCCAGCCGTGCGCGAAGATGCGCTTCGGCAGCTCGATGCCGGCCGCCATCAGGAACGCCGGCCAGTAAATGGCGTGGAACCGCACGATCTCCTTGCCGATCAGGTGCAGGTCGGCGGGCCACAGCCCTTCGCCCTCGACGGCGCTCATGTACGCGCTCAGCGCGTCGAACCACACGTAGAAGACGTGCGGCGCCTCGCCCTCCACCGGGATGCCCCACTTGATGTTGCTGCGCGTGATCGAAAGGTCGTTCAGCCCTTGCTTGACGAACGCGATCACCTCGTTGCGCCGCGTCTCCGGTTGGATGAACTTCGGCTCGCGGTCGTAGAGGTCCAGCAGCCGCTCGGCGAACCCGGAGAGTTTGAAGAAAAAGTTCTCTTCCGTGACGGTCTCGGTGGGCCGGCCGCAGTCCGGGCAGGGATCGCCCGGCTTGGCGTCGTTCACGTACAGGTTGTCGTGAATGCAGTACTGTCCGGTGTACGCGCCCTTGTAGATGTAGCCGTTCCTGCGGCAGTGCTCGAACAGATCCTGAACCACGCGCGCGTGCTGCGGGCTGGTGGTGCGCTGGAAATGATCGATCTTCAGCCCGAGCTGCTGCCACTGCCGCTCAAACTCGGCCGCGATCACGTCGCAGTATTCCTTCGACGTCTTTCCGGCGCGCTGGGCTGCGCGCTCCACGTTGACCCCGTGCTCGTCGGAGCCCGTGGTCAGCACGGCGCGGTAACCCTGCATCGTTTTGAAGCGCTTGACGAGGTCCGCGACGATCGTCGTGTACGCGTGGCCGATGTGCGGCGCGGCGTTCACATAGTAAATGGGCGTAGTCAGATAGTATTTGTTCTGCATTTCAGATATGCCAGGTTGGCCTCGGCGACGATGTCCTGGAGCGGCGTCCCCGTCTCGATGGCCAGCCGCCGGCAGTCCTCGTACTCGGGAGCGTAATGCCCGCGGGTCGAGACCTTCATGCGGACCTTGCCGCGTGCGGTTTCGACCTCCACCGTGTGACGCTCTTCGACGCGGCGCTCCGCCGGGTAGATGCGCAAGCCGAGCGTCGAGGTCTCGGCGAGGACGAGTTGGGCCAGCGCCTCCCGGTCCTCGGTGCGCGCGATCACGCGCAGCAGCACGCCCGGCCGCCCCTTCTTCATGATGAGCGGGGCCATCGCGGCATCGAGCGCGCCCGCTTCGAGCAAGCGTTCGAGCGCGTAGCCCAGCACTTCGGGGCTGGAATCGTCGATATGGGCCTCGATCACCGCCACCGTCGCCGCTTCGCTCGCGCCCGTCTTCTCCCCTACCAGCACGCGGAGTACGTTCGCCTGCTCCGCGAAGTCGTGTCCGCCGGCGCCGTAACCGGTGGCCGCGATGCGCATCGCCGGCATGGTCCCGAACCGCACCGCGAGCGTGGTGGCCACCGCCGCGCCCGTGGGCGTGGTCAGCTCCACTTCGGGTCCGCGCGCGTATACCGGCGCGCCCTCGACCAGCAGGGCCGTCGCCGGCGCCGGCACCGGCAGGACGCCGTGCTCCATCCTCACCGTTCCGCTGCCCAGGTTCAGGGCCGAGCAGTGGACCTCTTCCGCACCGAGCAGCTCGAAGCCCAAGCAGGCGCCGACGATGTCGCAAATCGAATCCACCGCCCCCACCTCGTGAAAGTGGATGCGCTCGATGGGTACCTGGTGCACCCGCGCCTCGGCCTCTCCCAGCCGCCGGAACACGGCCGAGGCGTTCTGTTTCACCCGTGGGGGAAGATCCGCCCGCTCGATCGTCTCCAGGATGTGCGAGAGATGCCGGTGAGAATGGTGGTCGCCGCCCGTCACGTGGAATTTGGTCGCGCCGATCCCGCAGCGCCGCGTCTTCTCGAAGGCGAAGGTGGCGCCCGTCCCGAGCGCAGCCAGCGCCTGGGCCAGGGCATCGGCCGGCGCGCCGGCGTCGGCCAGAGCCCCCACCAGCATGTCGCCGCTGATTCCCGAGAATGCGTCCAGGTAGCAGATCTTCATGGGGTCAGTTTTCATTATCGGCTACCTGCGCCCATGGCAGGCGGCTCCGCTCCGTAAGCCGGACCGGCCCCCGATCCGTCGTCGACATCCGCGCGTCGGCAACCGCCAATTGCGGCCACGGCCTTCGGCAGGCCCCAGCCCCCCAATGTACAATGAATATCCGAAGTGACCGACAAAACCAGCCCCGCGCGACGCGCCAGCCCGGACCTAGGGAAGAAGCCCGCCGCGCTTCTCCGCCAGATCGGCATCTTCAGCGCCACCGCGCTGGTGATCTCGAACATGATCGGCACCGGCATCTTCACCAGCACTGGATTTTTGGCCGGCGACCTGGGCAGTCCCGGCCTGGTGATGGGGATCTGGGTGGTGGGCGCGCTGTTCGCCCTGGCCGGAGCGTTCTGCTACTCCGAACTCGGCATCAACTTCCCCAGCTCCGGCGGCGAGTACGTCTATCTGACTCGCGCCTACGGCCCCACCTGGGGATTCATGACCGGCTGGGTTTCGTTCTTCGCCGGTTTCTCGGCGCCCATCGCGGCCGCTGCGCTGGCGTTTTCGAACTACCTGGGCTACTTCTTCCCCGCGCTCAAGCAGGACCACACGGCCTTCACCATCGGCTCCGGCGCCCTGGAGTTGAAGCTGGGCGGCGCGCAGATTGCGGCTTCGGGGCTGATTGCGGCTCTGACGCTCGTGAATTTCATGGGCATCGGCCGCGTGGCGAAGCTTCAGAACCTGCTCACCGCGACCAAGCTGCTGGTGCTGTTCTCGTTCGTCGCCCTCGGATTCCTGGCGGGCCGGGGGAGCTGGGGCAACTTCTCGCTGCCCGCGGTGCGCACCTCCGCGGTCCCGGTGGCCGCGCAGTTCGCCATCAGCCTGTTCTGGATCTACGTTTGCTACAGCGGCTGGAACGCCGCCACCTACGTCGCCGAGGAGGTCGAGCACCCGGAGAAGACGTTGCCGATGGCCCTGACCCTCGGCACGCTGCTGGTAGCCGTCCTCTATCTGCTGCTGAACGTGGTGTTCATTTACGCCGTGCCGCTCGAGAGGATGAAGGGCGTGCTGGCCATCGGATCGCTGGCGGCGACCAACCTGTTCGGACCGGGCACCGCCGGCGCCTTCAGCGCGCTCATGGCGCTTTCGCTGGTGGCGACGGTGAACGCGGAGGTGACCATCGGGCCGCGCGTCTACTACGCCATGGCGCAGAACCGCGCCTTCTTCCAGATGGCGGCCCGCGTGCACCCGCGCTGGCGCACTCCGGTGATCGCGATCCTGTGCCAGGGCCTCTGCGCGGTGCTGCTCACACTGACGCCGTTCCCCGATCTGGTGGTCTACATCGGCTTCAGCCTGACCTTCTTCGCCGTGCTCTCGGTGGCGTCGCTGTTCGTCTTCCGTCGCCGCCCGAACTGGCAGAAGCTGCGGGTAGTCAGTCTCGGCTGGCCCGCGATGCCTCTCGCATTCATCCTGGTGGGCGCCTGGACGATCGTCTACGGCATCATGCTGAAACCCCGGGTCTCGATTGCGGCCATCCTGACCATCGCCGCCGGCGCCGCGGTCTACCGCGCGCGCATCAAGCGGGACTGAGGCGCGGCAAACCGAGTACCCCCCGACGGAGCCGACGGCTTGACATGAGCGCAAGCGGCCGATTGCGGATTCATCCAAAGAGAGATTCGGGACCGTGGACGGACGGGACGTCTTCCGCCATTTCCTGTGCCGGGGTTTGCCTGACGTCGCTGCGCATCAAACGGGGCAGGTTTCGGGACTTGCTTCGGCACCCGCAAACACGGCCACGCCGTCGCCGCCCCTATTCCTTCAGCTCGACGATGGTGGCCCCGGCGCCGCCTTCGTTCTGGGGTGCGGCGTAGAACTTCTCCACGTTTGGATTCCCGGCCAGCAGCTCGGCGATGGTGCGGCGCAGAATGCCCATGCCGTGGCCGTGGACGATGCGGACGCGGTTCACCGACGCCAGCACCGCGCTATCGAGGAACTTGTCCACCAGTTCCCGCGCTTCTTCGGCGCGCTTGCCGATGACGTTGACTTCGCGCACGCTCACGTAGACCTCCGGCCCCGACGGCTTGAACGACACTCCCTGGGGCAGCTTCGCGCCGCCTCCGGCCGCCTCGGGCAGCACTTCGAGCACTTCATCGCGCGAGACCTGCATCTTCATGAAGCCCGCTTCGACCTCCAGGCGGTCGGCGCCAATCAGACGCCGTACGCGCGCCGGCTCGCGCACGTTCTTCAGCCGCACCCGCACGCCTTCGGCGATCTTGGGAGTCGCGAGTTCGCCCTGCCGCGCGTCGGATTGCGTCGAGAGGATGGCGGTCTGCAACTCCTCGCGCAGTTCGCGCTTCACCTTGGAGACATTGCGCTGGGCCTGCGAGGCCGCGCGCTTCTGGTCGCCGGTGAGGGCGATCTTCTCGATGGTCTCCTGGGCCTGGGATTCGAACCGGTCGAGAACGAGCTCGGCCTGGCGTTCGAGTTCCTTGATCTTGGCCGATTCGCGCCGCGCCCACTCTTCACCCAGCGCCTTCTCGCGCGCCTGGAGCCGCTGGCGCTCCTCTTCGAGCGCGCGCTGCAACTCGCCGACCTCGCTCAGGCGGCGATCGAGCTCGGCGAGGAAACGCCCCAGATCCCGCTCGCGGCTGCCCAGCGCCGCCCGCGCCTGTTCCAGGATCTCGGCGGAAAGACCGAGACGGCGGGCGATGTCGAGTCCCGCGGATTTGCCGGGCGCGCCCAGCCGCAGCACGTAGGTTGGCTCGAGCGTTTCCTCGTCGAAACCCATCGAGCCGTTGAGGACGCCGGCCGTATTGGCTCCGTAGACTTTGAGCGCCAGCAGGTGCGTGGAGGCTAAAGTGAACGCTCCGAGCGAGCGGCAGCGGTCCAGAATCGCGACGCCGAGCGCGCCGCCCTCTTCGGGATCGGTGGCGCGCCCCAACTCGTCGAGCAGAACCAGCGAATCCGCGCTGGCCTGCGCCAGGATGTCGCGCACGCGGCTCATGTGGGCGGAGAAGGTGCTGAGGCTCTCGGCGATGGATTGCTGGTCGCCGATATCGGCCAGCACGCCGTCGAAGAAGGGGAACTCGGCCTCGGCACACGGTACCGGCAGGCCCGCCTGCGCCATGAGCGCGAGCAGGCCCACGGTCTTGATGGTGATGGTCTTGCCGCCGCTGTTCGGCCCGCTGATGAGCAGCGTGCGCGTGGCGCCTTCGAGGGTGAGCGACGCCGCCACCAGCGGGCGTTTCTGGCGCCGCAGCACGTCTTCGAGCAGCGGATGGCGGGCATCGCGGAGGACCAGCCGCCGCGCGCCCTCTGGGCTGAAGCGCGGGATGACGCAGCCGAAATCCACGGCGAATTGCGCTTTGGCGAAGAGCAGCTCCAGCTCGCCCAGGATGGCGAGGGTGCGCTCGATGGGTTCGGCGTAGTCGCGCAGCCGGGCTGTGAATTCGAGCAGGATGCGGTGCACCTCGCGCATCTCCTCTTCGGTGAGGCGGACCAGCTCGTTGTTCAGCTCGATGGTTTCGAGCGGCTCGACGAACAGGGTCTGGCCGGTGCCGCTGGCGCCGTGAATCACGCCGTCCACTTTGCGGCGCTGGCCGGCAACGATCGGCACCACGAAGCGCTCGTTGCGGATGGCGACGAATTCCTCCTGCAACTCTTCCTTGTGCGCACGCAGGAAGCGCTGGAGCGAGTCCTGTATGGAGCCTTTCTGGCGCTCCATGTCGCGGCGCAGGCGGCCGAGCAGAACGCTGGCGTGATCGGCGACGGTGCCATCGGGCAGGATCTTGCCGGCCAGGTCCTTGAGCAGCGAGCGGAATTCGCCCATGGCCGCCCCGCGCGCGCCCAGCTTGGGAAAACGGTCGGCGACGGCGAGCAGGACCGAGCGGATGTCGCAGGCGCGGTCGAGCAGCGCAGTGAGCGCGAGGATCTCTTTCGCTTCGAGCGAAGCGCCTTCGATGTGGAGTTTGTGGACGGAGTCGCCGGTATCGGGCAGGGAGGAGAAGCGCAGGCGCACGGCTGCGCCGCGGGCGGCCGGCTGGGGGCGGGCGGCGGAGCCCAGGTACTCGATGGCCTCGGCCGCATCCGCGAGCGCGCGCTCGGCGGCCGCGCGATCGGCGGCGGGGGTGACGCGATCGAGTTCCGCCTGGCCGAGCGGGCTCGACACGTAGCGCCCGAGCAGGCGGCGCAACGCGTCGAATTCGAGAAGCTGGCCGCTGGTGTTCATCGAAGAGACCTTTCAATGACCGCGAGGGTGCCTTCCGTCATGCGATAGGAGGCCAACTCCTCACGCGGCGTCCATACGGCTCGACGGGCGTCGCTCGCGGCGTGCAACTCGCCGCCGGTCAGCTTGCACAGGTAGTCGATCACCACGTAATGATACTCGGTCCGCCCGTCCGCGCCGGGCAGGATTCGCTCGAAGATTTCGGCGACGGAGAGGGGCTCGATTTCGAGGCCGGTCTCCTCGCGCACCTCGCGGCGGATGGCGTCGTCTAAGCGTTCGCCCACCTCGACCGCGCCGCCCGGAAGCGACCACACGCCCTGGAGCGGCTCCTGGCCGCGCTCGACCAGCAGCACGCGCCCGCGGTCTTCGACAATGGCGCCAACGCCGAGAATGGGGCGGTCGGGATAGCGGCGGGAAGTGGACACAGAATCAGTATGGCAGAGGCGGTGCGGAGCCTCACGCCTCCGCGTAAAAGCTCAGCGCATTATCGCCCTGCCGCACCGTCCGCCGGCGCCGCAGGCGCGCGTACTCGTCGCGCAGCTTGAGCCGCACGGTGTGCTGGACGATCGCGAGCGGCGGCGGGGCCGCGCCGAGCAGAGCCAGGGCCGCCGAGTATTCGGTTTCGCGGTCGTAGGGCGGGTCCAGGAATACGATGTCGGTCTTGATCCGCTCCAGAACCGCCAGCGCCTTGCCGCTGAAGACCTGGGCGCGCGTCTCGAGGCCGAGCGTCTTCAGGTTTTCGCGGAGCACGTCCGTGGCCGCCCGGCTCACCTCGACGAAGACGGCCTCGCGCGCGCCGCGGCTCAGCGCCTCGATGCCCACCGCGCCCGTCCCGGCGTAAGCGTCCATGAACGTCGCGCCCTCGATGCGCGGCGCCAGGATATCGAACAGCGTCTCGCGCAGCCGGTCCGGCGTGGGCCGCAGGCGCGTCCCCGGAAGCGACTTCAGACGGCGGCTTCGGAATTCTCCGGCAATCACTCGCATAGTGCCCAAGTCCGATCTTCTCACGCCCTGTGGGTGCGGAGCGCGGGCTACCCCACCTGCGCCAGGCCGTAACGGGTCTGCCAGTGGCCTTGCAAATATTCCAGGGCGCGGCTCCGGTCGTCGTCGGTCTCCGGCCGGTCCAGCAGCGTGGCCGCTTCCCGGCGCGCGATCTCCAGGATCTCGGAATCGCGCAGGACGTTGGCGATCCGCAGCGCCGGCAGGCCGGATTGTTTGGTCCCGAAAAACTCGCCTGGCCCGCGCAGCTTCAGATCCATCTCCGCGATGTAGAAGCCGTCGCCGGAATCCACCATGGTTTGGATGCGCTGGCGGCCGATGTCGCTCAGCTTGCCGGTCACCAGAATGCAAGTGCTCTGGGCCGCGCCGCGCCCCACGCGCCCGCGAAGCTGGTGCAACTGCGAGAGGCCGAAGCGCTCGGCCTGCTCGATCACCATGACGGTGGCGTTGGGAACGTCGATGCCGACCTCGATCACGGTGGTCGAGACCAGTACCTGCGTCTCGCCGGCCTTGAACCGTTCCATGGCGGACTCCTTCTCCGCGGTGGTGAGCCGGCCGTGCATCAGCCCGATGCGGAGTTGCGGGAAGACTTCGACCGCCAGGTGCCGGTACATCTTTTCGGCGGCCTTGATGGCCTGGGTCTCCGACTCCTCGATGACGGGGTAGACCACATACGCCTGGCGTCCCCGCTCGATCTCGCCCTTCACGAAGCTCCACACCTGCTCGATGGTGTCTTCGTGGGCGTGGCGGGTCAGGATGGGTTTGCGGCCGGGCGGAAGCTCGTCGATCACCGAGACGTCGAGGTCGCCGTAGAGGGTCAGCGCCAGCGTGCGCGGGATGGGCGTGGCGGTCATGACCAGGACATCCGGGTGCAGACCCTTCTCGATCAGCTTCAGCCGCTGCATCACGCCGAAACGATGCTGCTCGTCGACGATGGCCAGGCCCAGCTTGTGAAACTCGACGTCCCGTTCGATGAGCGCGTGGGTGCCCACGGCGAACTGGACCAGACCCGCCGCCAGCGCGCGCTTGAACTGCGCCTTCTCGCCCTTGGTGTTCGAGCCGGTGAGCAGCGCCACGGTGTAACCGAGCTTGCGGAACAGATCGTTGAAGTAGAAAAAGTGCTGGGCGGCGAGGATTTCGGTGGGCGCGAGCATTACCACCTGGTACCCGTTCTCGAGGGCGATGATGGCCGCCTCGGCCGCCACCAGCGTCTTTCCGCTGCCCACATCGCCCTGGAGGAGGCGGTTCATGGGCGCGGGCGATTCCATGTCGTGGGCGATTCCCGCCAGGACGCGCTTCTGCGCTCCCGTGGGCTTGAAGGGGAGCATGCGCTTGATCTGCTCGCGCACGCGGTCCGTGAGCTGGAACGCGACACCGGGTTCGGCGCGCGCGGTGTTGTGCTTCAGCGCCAGGCCGCATTCGAGCCAGAAGAACTCTTCGAAAACGAGCCGGAACTGCGCTTGCGAACGGAATTCGTTAAGCAGCCGCAGGTCCTCGTCCGGCGGCGGGAAGTGCAGATGGCCGATGGCGGTCCAGAGGTCCGGCAATTTGAGCTGCGCGCGCAGGCGTTCGGGAAGCGGGTCGTCCGGCGGCGGGAGCGTTTCGAAAACGTGCCAGACGAGCCGGCGGAAAACGCGCGTCGTGATCTTCGCCGCGGCTTCGTAAATGGGAACGATGCGGCCGGTGTGCAGCCCCGCCTCGCCCTCTTCTTCCTCCCCGAGAATCTCGAACTCGGGATGGAGCATCGACAGCTCACCCGAGTAGCGATCGAACTCGACCTTGCCATAGAGCGCGATCCTCTGGCCCGGCTCGATCACCTTTTCGAGATAGGCGCCGTGGAACCACTTGGCGATGAGCGTTGCGCCAGAGGCGTCCGTGAAGACGGCCTCGAACAGGCCCAGGTTGCGGCGCCGGAAGCCGGCCACGCGCGCCGAAGTCGCTTCCGCGATGACGGTGGCCATCTCGCCGGGCGCAAGCTGGCCGATGGTTTTGACGTTCCTGCGGTCTTCGTAACGGAAGGGCGGGTAGGCGAGCAAGTCCTCGACGGTTTTGAGGCCCTTGCTTTCGAGCATGGCCGCGCGCGCCGGGCCCACGCCCTTCAGGTACATCAGCGAAGTGGAGAGTGCCAGACTCATGTTCGGACCGCACGCGAAGCCACTCGCGGCCGCTCGGGGCTTCCGGCCGGTCGCCGGCGGCGGCCCGATCCGGCGGCCCCGGAAGCCCTGGCTGTCGCGCGTTCCGCCCACATTCTCGCAGCGCGCTCGCTCGCCGTTCTCTGTTTCATCCGGGCCGGGAACGTGATATAAAGCGGAGGAGACGAATTCCGTTGAGACGGGCCGCTCCGTTCCCGAGTATACGCCGCTCTTTTCGCCCTCCGCTGGCCGTTTTCCCGGAGAGTCGCCGCGCCAGGGACCGCCCACCAGTCGCGAGAAGCCGGCTGCGCGCGCAACCTTGCACTGAGGAGGACTGCGGATGTACTTCAGCGCCTTCATGATCTTCGGTCTGCTGGGCGCGGCCCTGATGATAGCGGGGGACGCTTATCGGCTGCGGCGTTTCTGTTGGGCCGCCCCGGTCATGGTCCTGTTTCTGCTCGGTACCCAGCCAGCCTTCAGGCTGCTGCCCACAGTCAGCTATGACCGGGTGTTGCTCAACTTCGATTACCGCCTGGGATATGACTTTGCGATCGGCAGAGCGTTCTCCGGTCCCGCTCCACTCTTGCTCGTGCACATGTTTTATGCGGGCCTCCCTCTGGCGGTCGCCTTCGTCTACTCGCTCCTCGATCCACCGTCGCGCTGGCGGTTCGGACTTGCTATGCTGCTGGTTGGTGTTGTGGCGCTGCCGGTTTACGCGATCTGTCCGGCGGCTGGCCCCATTTACGTCTTCGGCCAAGCCTTTCCCTTTCATCCGCCCGTAGCCGATCCATTGCCATTCGCCGGCCCGGGCCTGACCATGAACGCCATTCCGTCGGCGCACGTTGCCTGGGCCTTGCTGCTGTGGTGGCATTCGCGGAAGTGCCTGCTGGGTGTACGAATCGCCGCTGGAGTGTTCCTGGTGGGGACGGCGCTGGCGACCCTGGCAACCGGAGAGCACTACCTCGTCGATCTGGTGGCGGCGGTCCCGTTTGCGGTGGCAATCGACGGCGCGGCGCTCCGCCGATGGGTCGGTGCCGCTTTTTGCGGGGCGGTGGTGTTGCTGTGGTCGCTGGCGCTGCGAGTGGGCCTTCTGAACGGTGTCTCTCACCCGCTGGCCGTGTCGTTGGCTGTTGCCACGGTGGCGATTCCGCTGCTTCTTCACCGGCTGGCGGTCGGACCGCGCGCCAGCGCCGTGGCGGCGGGATGATGGTTCGGGCCCGCCCCCTCCAGTTCGATACGGCATCCTGGTCGAAGGGCGCCTGGGCAGGACGGGTTTCGCGCCCCGCCCCTGGTAGGCCGCAGGCAGTGCAGGGACCGTGTACATCCTGACGATCCCGGCGGCTGTGCTCTTCATCTGCTGGACTGCGGGGCAAGCCATCGCCATCGACTTCTGCAAATCGGACGGGAGGTTCTATCCGGGCGACCCGCGGCCGCCCCCGGCCCTCACCCCATCTCCACCAGAACTTCGTTCTCCGCCCGCAGCTTCTCCACCGGAATGAAGTTGCTCTCCAGCGCGTCCCCGTTCAGAACCAGCTTCGCCACGCCCTTCTGAACCCCGGCCGGGTTCCGAACCTCCACGTCGATCCGCTTCCCCCGGAAGGTGCGGGTCGCTTTAAATCCCTTCCAGTCCGACGGAATGCAGGGATCGATCGTCAGCCCGCCGTACTCGGGCCGCAGGCCCAGGATGTATTGGGTCGCGGCGAAGAAAGACCAGGTGGCGGATCCGCTCAGCCACGGAATGCGCGAAGCGCCGGCGCGCGGGCTGTACTTGCTGTGCGTGAACTGGCAGTAAACGTAGGGCTCGATCTCGCGCACTTCGGCCCTGGCGTTATACGCTCCCGGCAGGTAGGCCCTGAAATACTGGTACGCCCGCTCGCCGTGGCCGAGCAGCGTTTCCGCAATCACCGCCCAACCCTGCGTGTGGCTGAAGATACTCCCGTTCTCTTTCATGCCCGGATTGAACAGGGCCGCGAGCATGATGTGAAAGTCCGTCTTGACGAAGGGCGGGTCGCAGATCATCAGGCCCCACTCCGTGGCCAGCCGCTCGTGCGCGGATTCCATTGCCTGGAGGGCTTTCGCGCCATCGGCATGGCCGCTGAGCACGGACCACGACTGCGGATTCAGGAAGATCTTCCCCTCCGGGTTCTCGTCGGAGCCGAACCTAGCGCCGTCGGCCCCGTAGGCGCGTAGGTACCACCGCCCGTCCCAGGTGTGTTCGGCGAGGTTCTTATCCAGGCGGGCGAGTTGTTCCTGCGCCCACGTCTCTTCGTCCGCCTGGCCGAGCAACTTACAAACCTCCAGATAGACTGCCAGAGCGTAGCGTAACTGGAAGGCCACAAACACCGATTCGCCCCGCTGCCCCAACCGTATGCAATCGTTCCAGTCCGCGTGCAGGCCGCACGGCAGGCCATGCGCGCCGGAGCGCTCCAGGCTGAACTCGATGGCCCGCCGCATGTGCCCCAGGACGGTCGCTTCCCCCTGGTCCGCGTATGGCAGCACCTTGCCGTAGAAGGAGAGATCGCCGGTCTCCTTGACGTAGGCCGGGATCGCGTTAAACAGCCACATGCAATCGTCGGAACGGTATTCTTTTTCGAGCGGCCGGTCCTCGGATCCGGGCCGATGAGCGAACGCCTTCACGACGGGAATCGCGCCGCCCGTTGAAACCTGGCCGGTAATCATCAGCTCCAGCCGTTCGACGGCTTCGCCCGCAATGGCGTGCAGCACTCCCAGTATGTCCTGCACCGTGTCGCGATATCCCAGCCCGTCGCGCTCGCCCGCGTAAATCAGGCTGGCGGCCCGCGACCACGCGTAAGTCATCAGGCAGTTGAATGGGCTCCACATGTTCAACATGCTGTTCAGCTCGGCATCCGGCGTCTCCACGGTCAGGCCCCGTATGCGTCCGTGCCAGTGGCGCTTGAGCCTGGCCAGCTCTTCGCGAGCCTTCTCCACGCTGCCGAACTCCGCCACGGCGCGCTTCCCGGCGTCGTAGGCCGCCCCGACGCCCAGCAGCACCAGAAACTCCCTCGTTTCGCCCGGATCGAGAGCGATATCGACCTGCAAAGTACCGCAACCGTTGTCGCCGGCCGCGAGCGAATTCGTGCATTGTCCCCGCTCTACCACAACGGGATTGGCGTAGCCCCGGTAAGTTCCGATGAAAGCGGCGCGGTCCGTGTCATAGCCCGAGACATCCGCGCCGGCCACCGCCAGGAAGGTGTGGCGTCCCTGGTCCTTCTCCCCGGGGTTGTCGGGCATGTAAGGAAGGTTGACATTAGTGCCGTGGTCGATGATGTTACCCACGACATCCATCTTGAGGATGTGCTGGGTATATTGCAGATTCACCTGGTCGTCGTAGGCGCTCCAGTTGCCCACATACTCGACATAAGTGAATGCGCGCAGCCGCCGGGGGCTTTCGCCGAGGTTGGCCAGCTTGACGTGCCAGCACTCGTAGTTCTTTCCCAGGGGAACGAAGTAAGTCGTGTCCGACCGGATCCCGTCGTACTCGGAGGAAATGACGGTGTACGCCGTTCCGTGCCGGCACTCGGACTTGTACCGGTCGAGCGGCTTGCCTACCGGCTGCCAGGAAGCGGACCAGTAGTCTTTGCTGTCGCAATCGTGCAGGTAGATGTAGCGCCCCGGCTGATCCATGGGCAGCGAGTTGAACCGCAGCCGCAGGAATCGTCCCTGGGCGGCCGACTGATAGAAGCTGTATCCCCCCGCGTTATTCGTAATGATGGCGCCGTATTCGGTGGTGCCGAGATAATTGCTCCACGACCTGGGGGTGTCGGGACGCGTAATCACATACTCTTTGTCGTTGTCGTCGAAATATCCGTATTGCATCGGGGATCTCCCTTTCCGCCGGCTGAAGCTACTTTTCCGGCATGGCGGCGGTTACGATGAACACCAGCGCCGCGTTCCAGTTAATCGCAATCTCGTTGGTCGAATAGGACGCCAGGGAATCGGCGTAGATCTTC
>Ga0182017_10002412_pt1 | contig 14181 bp, 12 predicted proteins | sample 712E3DmetaG_FD_120492 | JGI IMG/M metagenome (GOLD analysis project Ga0182017, IMG submission 120492) | Permafrost microbial communities from Stordalen Mire, Sweden - 712E3D metaG | ecosystem: Environmental > Terrestrial > Soil > Wetlands > Permafrost | place: Sweden: Stordalen | collected... | reverse complement strand
TTCAACCCCAAGGGCGGCGTCGGCAAGACCACGATCTCCATAAACCTCGGCACGGTCCTCCAGATTCGCAAAGGCCAGCGCGTGCTGCTGGTGGACTGCGACACGATCACCGGCCACATTGCCTCGTCGCTGGGACTCGAGAGGCCGCGGACGCTCGCCAACGCCTGGCGCGAAGACGCGCTCGGCGGCGCCGAGGAATCGGTGGAGCAGATTGCCACGGTCCACGGCAGCGGCGTGAGCGTCCTCGTCATGGCCGAGTCGCCGTTGCACACCGAGCTGCTGGATCCAAAGCGCGTGGCCGAGCTCATCTGCGGCGCGCGGCGGTTCTACGACTGGGTCATCCTCGACATGCACCCCGACTATGGGCCGTTGAACCAGGCTCTCTTCGAGCAGGCCGACAGGATTCTCGTGCCTGTGACGCCGGATGTGCCCTGCATCCGGGCCGCCGTCCAGTTCCGAGAAGTGGCAGTGGAACTCGGGATTCGCGAGCGGCTGACGATCGTCATCAACCGCTCCAACAGCGGCGTCGGCGGGACGGACGTGGAACGGGTCGTGGCGGTTCCGGCGCTGGCGCGCATCAGATCGGCGGGCATGCTCTTCGTCCGCGCCGCCGACGAGGGCAAGTCGGCGGTCGAGCGGTTCCCGACGGCCAAGGTCGTCGGCGACATCGACAATCTGGCGGACCGTCTCCTGGATGGCGGGGGATCGGGCAACGGCACCAGGCCCGGCACCTCGTCACGCAACCGCCTGGCGGGCTCGTTCAAGGGGCTCTTCGACCGGCTCACCGCCGGGGTTTCCTGAGCGCGGGCGGCGGCTCAGGCGTGGCCTAGCCGTTGCGGCCGGAGACGGACTCGAGTCGGTCGACGAGGCGCAGCAGCTCGCCGGCTTCGCTCTTCTTCAACTCGCCCGTCTGAAGGGCCATGAGGAGAAGCTGGCGCCGCTCGAGTTCGTCGGCATCGAGGAGCATCTCCACGAGCGAAGACTGCTTGTCTTGCCGGGACTGCTCGGTTCGAGGCGGCTTGCGCTTGAATACCACTGACTGATCCTCCGGGACGCGCCTCCGGCCCGCTTTTCTTCGGGTCCGGCACCCCTCGTAATCATCGGCTCGAACGCCCCCCGCGAGCCTTCCCCGATTGTACGGGTACGTGATGTCCGAAAGGACCACCTCCAGGCCATGCGAGATGTCCGTCAGATGTGAATCTCTCAATGCAAGGCGGTTTTCAAGGCGATTGGGTGGCCTTCGGTGGCGTCTGAATGGGACGGCGAGAGGTGGCGGCACCTCGACTGGGGGAGCGTCAGGCGGTTCCGCGACGCGGAATTCGTGCCCTCGCCACGGTCGCGGCCTACTATTCCGGTCAAGAAAGTTGAGGTCGCAACCATGTCCAGCAACCCAGGTCTCCAGCCCCTCCAGGTCGTCGCCTACCAGCCCGGTGTCTGCAATATCGGACCCGCCGAGATCGCCCGGCGGCGCAGGACCGGGCACGCCGGGCTCATCGTTTCGGTCGCGCTGCTGATTGTGCTGCTTGTTGTTGCCGCTCCCCACTGGACCCGGCTGGCGCTCGTGCTGACGGCCGGCGCATCGGCCTCGGGATATCTCCAGGCGTGGCTCCACTTCTGCGCGGGATTCGGTTCGGCGGGCGTGTACAACTTCGGGCCCCTGGGCACGGTCGAGCGCGTGGACGATTCGGCGGCGCGTTCGCGAGACCGGATGCGGTCGCTGCAGATCGGCCTCGGGAGTCTCGCCATCGGCCTGGTCGTCGGCGTGGGGGCGGCGCTGCTCCCGATTCGCTGACCCCGCGCCGCATCGCTAGCTGGCGGCGCGCCTCTGATCGATCGGAACAACGTCGGCGGGGAAGTGGATTTCCAGGCGGTTCCGGCCGTTGGCCTTGGCTACGTACAGGGCCTCGTCGGCGTCGTGCAGGGCCGAGTCGACGTCGGTGCAATTTGCCTGGGATAGCTCGGTCGCGCCGGCGCTGGCGGTGACGACACCGTACGGCATGTTGTCCGGATGGGCCATTCCGGCTGCCTCGATGGCGGAGATATAGCGCTGTCCGGCGGCCTCGAGACCATCCTGATCGCAGTCGTGGAGGATGATGAGGAACTCCTCGCCGCCGTAGCGATAGACCCCGTCGCCCACGCGGCTGGTCTTGCGCAGCACCTCCGCCACTCCCCTCAAGGCGGCGTCGCCGGCCAGGTGGCCGGATGCGTCGTTGAGCCTCTTGAAGCGGTCCAGGTCCATCAGCAGCAGCCCGGCCGTGCCGCCGCTGCGCTCGATTCGGCCGGCCAGCGATGCCAGGTCCTCGTTGAGGCGCAGTCGGTTGCCCAGGCCGGTAAGGGCGTCCAGGCGGGCGATCGATTCCAGCTCCTCGTTGAGTCGAAGCAGCTCGGCCTGCTGGACGACGAGGGTCTCCTGCTGCATGAACAGGAACTCGTCCTGGCGCCGGAGATCGAGTTCGTGTTCCTTCATCCTGCCGTACAGCCCGCGGACGGCCAGGAGCTGATCGTTCATCTGCCGGCGGCGCCGCACCTGGATCTCGTTCGCGCCGACGCTGAGGCCTGTCGATAGCGCGGCCGAGACGATCAGGGCGATGACCTCGGCCGGGTCGGTTCCACCTGTTGCCATGGCGACCACGACCCCGAAGAAGACGATCCCGGCCAGCGACAACCAGACCAGGTGCGGCCTGCGTTCCAGCGGCACGAAGATCGCGAACGCGACGGGGATGAGTCCGAGGGTGCCGAGGGCGATGAACTCGGTCGGCCTTACGAAGACGATCGAGAGCACGGTGTTCAGCAGCGGCAGCAACCCGACCAGCATTCCGAGCTGGACGACGTAGCGTCGCCAGGTTCGGCGAACGTTCATGGCCGCCAGGACAGCGGCTATCACCAGCGGCAGGACAAGGACGGGATAGGCCAGACCCGCGGCCGGCGCGGCAACGATGCCCGCCACGGCCGCAGCCGCCATCCCGGCACTCACGATGAGGGCCGAGACGAAGACACTGTTCTGGAGTTCCCGGCGGTACACCGCCCGCAGGCGGCGATCCTTGTGGGCGCTGGCGTCCGGTTTCTCCGTCGCCCGTGTTAGCACGGCAGGCTCCAATACGCGGTATGCCTAACCGCGCGAGGTATCGGCCGCTTGTCGAGTCAACTACAGGGCCGCGGGGGTGTCCGGGTCAATCGCCGAACGGCGGCGCGCCGAATCGAGGTCGGCGGGTCAGGTTCGGCTTGGGAGGGGCGAGGTGGGTCGTGCGAGCCGGATCAGGCGACTTCGACCGCGGTCGGGCCGACCACAACGTGTGCGAACTCGATGTCGATCGCCACGCGGTGCTGCTGTGGATGTCCGGATTCCCGATACAGCTGCAGGAGGGAGGCCTCAGCTGCACGAAGTCGGGCGTTGGCCTCCCATTCGGGAAGGTCGGGCTCGGCGCATTCACGCGCTTCCATGGCTTCGACCAGAGCGCGCAGAACGCCGTCCATTGGGGATGGCTCAGGCACCGGAGTTTCCTTCCACTGGCTAGCGGTTCATGCGAGCGGATCTCGGAACGAAGTCAACCTTACTCCGGGTACGGTTGCGTTTCTATAGGGGAACTGTGCTGAAAACGAAAGTGATATGCGGAATCTATGGTTCGGTTGGGGTGGCTTAAGTGCACTCGGGTGATCAGCCACCTGCCGAGTCACCCGACGCCGGGTTCCGCCCTCAGGTGGATACTCCGTCGACCGGCAGGGGATTGCGTGCGGGCCGGTCGGCGGGCGCTTGCGCCGCCACCATCTCGGTCGTCCGCTCGAGGAACCAGCGGGCCGTGCCTCGCGCCGCGATGTTCAAGAAGGCCTTGTCCAGCACGGCTCCAAAGTCACCGCCGGGTGGGGCGTAGAAGCCTTCGAGGCTCAGGCTCGTCGAGGTCAGCTTGAGGTGGCCGGCGAAGACCGGGAAAAGCGGTGCCAGTGAAGATGACTGCCATCCGATCTCGATCTCACAGCCATCGGCCGTGCGCCGGGCTTCTCCCAGGTCGACGAAGGCGGCCTTCTTGAAGACCAGGCTCGGGGCGTGCTCCCTGATGGTCAGGCTCAGGTCGATCAGGTAGCGGTGATAGCCGGGACGCGTCGAGGCGACAGGGGTGCCGAGCCAGGAAAGGCCCTCGTCGCCGAACATCGGCAGGGCACGCGCCAGATCCACGCTCGCGGGCTGGGTGAGTCGCAACGGTGTGACGTGAGAGGGGACGCTCGTCATCCGGTCAAGCCTAGAGGCGGGGCGGTCGCGGCGACATCGGACTTGGTCGTGCCGCCAGGTGACCAACGGCCCGACCTTACCTACCCCGACGGGTCGGTGGCGGGCCTACCGGACGGGTCGGTCCTCGTGAGCGGCAACGGTCGTGACGGGGCAGCTGACGTCGTCGCGGATGCCGGTCAGCCAGGCCACGCGATCGCGATGGCGGGCGGCGACGCGATACACGACGTCGGCGGCGGCAGCCGTGGCCGGTATCGCCGCCCACGGCCGGAGGAGCCAGCCACCGGGCAGGGCATCGAGAATCGCCAGGGCGGCGTGCCCGCCGGAGACGACGCGTCCGGTGGCCTCGTCGACGACGTGGACGGCATCGCCCAGGTGGCCTTCGGCGGCCAGCCGCTCGAGGAGCGGGCGACCGGAGGCGACGGCCACGCCGAGCGGAACGAACTCGAAGCGGCTTTCGTGGTCCCAGCGGCGCAGGCGCCTGACGGTCTCGCGGCAGACGCCGCAGTCGCCGTCGTACAGGACGACCAACGAGCCCGAGCGGGTGGCGGGGTTCGCGTCGACGGGGGCTTGTGGCGGCAGCAGGTCAGTTGCCATGGCGCCGAATGTTAGCGCGCCCCGGGCCTTTGCGTCCGCCGCTCGCGTGAAACCCGCCGGGGGTTGGCGGGCCGCCCCGTCGAACTTACTGGGCGACGGGGCGGTCCATGCGGAGGTGGTCGGATCTCATGTGTTGGGGGCTTCCGGAGTAAGACCGGGAGGCGGGTCGAGACTGGTCGGAGGCACGGTTCGGGTCGGGGTCGCCAACCTAGACGTTGACGGGCCGCGCGGCCGGGGCAATGCGCCGGACTCTCACGGGGCGCCGATGCATATGGGCAAATTCGAGGACGAGCATGACTACCGCGCCGCCCGCCAGCAGCAGGTTCGTGGTCTCGCTCATGGCCGTCGGGGCCAGGTCGCCGCCCGGGGCGCTGGCAAAGCCGGCCAGGGCAGAGACGCCCAGAACGAGGCACGCCAGGCTGGTGAGAAGCAGCCCGATCGCAAGCCAGAGAGTTCGCTCGCGGTTCATGTGGCCTCCGGCGCACGGCCCGCCCTGTTTCGGCAGGCGCTCTGCCATAGGTGTCGTCCCTTAGGGAGAAACCTTGGGCCCTCATTGGTACCATCGTGGGCCCGCAATTCGGTTCCGATTTGGACCCCGAGGGTCCCGGTGGCCTGCCCGGCCGGAGCGCGCTGTATCCTCGCGCCATGGCCGTAACTCGCTCCAATCGCAAGCCCGTGGACCGCGTCGCCGGTGGGGCGGCGCAGGCCGAGCCGCGTTCGCCAGGTGGCGGTGCCCACGACCAGCTTTCGCGCGAGGTCAAGTTGTTGGGCGCGCTCCTCGGCCAGGTTATCGCCGAGCAGGGCGGCCCGGAGTTGCTCGAGCTGGTCGAGCGATGCCGGCTGCGCTCGATCGCATTTCGCGAGTCGGGCGACGAGACGGCCGAGCGTGCCCTCGGCGCCGAGCTCGACTCGCTGGACGTCGACGGGGCCGAAGCTCTTGCCAGGGCGTTCGCGCTCTACTTCCAGCTCGTGAACTTGGCCGAGGAGCGGGATACGGTGCGCCGGCTCCGGAAGGACGAACGGCCTGCCGGAACGCCGGTCGAAGGGACGCCCGAGGCCGCCGTCGATTGGTTGCTCGAGCGCGACTGGTCGCCCGAACGAGTCGTCGGCTTGCTGAACCGGATGCGCATCTCCCCGGTTCTGACCGCGCACCCGACCGAAGCGCGGCGGCGGACGATGCTGACGGCGCTGCGGCGCTGCTACCGGCTGCTCGAACAGCTCGACGATCCGAGGTTGGGGGCGACCGACGACGCCGAGATCCGACGCCACCTGCGCGAGGAGATCAGCATCCTGTGGCGGTCGTCTGCCGTCCGACGCCTGGCGCCGTCGCCGATCGACGAGGTCCGGACGGCCATGACCTTCTTCGACGAGACGCTCTTCCGGGTGGTTCCGCGCGTCTACCGATCCTTCGACCGCGCCCTGGACAGGGTAGGGGACGGGGCTGGGGCCGCGGGCCGGGGCGGTATGGCGGCCGGCGCGTCCGGGGTCGATGGCGAGGCCTTTGCCGGCGACGCCGGTCTGACTGGCACCAGGCCCGCCCGGGTCGGGGCCTTTCTGCGCTGGGGTTCCTGGATCGGCGGCGACCGCGACGGCAATCCCACGGTCACGGCCGAGCTGACGCGGCAGGTGCCTCGCATCCACGCCGACCACCTTCTGCACGGCTACGAGGCCGTGGCGACACGTCTGCTGGCCACGATCGCGGCGTACGTGCCGCGCGACGAGGTGCAGCCGGTCCTGGAGGCGCGGCTGGCGCGCGACGCCGAAGAGCTGCCGGAGACGATGCGCGACCTGACTCACCGCTACCCCGACGAGCCGTATCGGCGGCGCCTCGGAGCCATCGCGGAGCGGCTGCGCCGGACCCGCTCATACCTGACCGAGGAAGGCGGCCCGATCGCCGAACGCTATGAGACCCCCGAGCGACTCGTCGCCGAGATCGATGAGTTGCAGCGATCTCTGGTCGCCGACCGCCTGCCGCGGGTCGCTTACGGCGAGGTCCAGGACTTCCGCTGGCAGGTCGAGACGTTCGGGTTTCGGCTGGCCTCGCTCGAGTTACGCCAGCACTCTGACGTCCACTGCGCGGCGCTGGAGGCGATTCGCGACGCCGCATCGGGGGAAGCGGCCGGCGCGGGCCTGGCAACCGAGATCGTCCCCGGAGTCACGGCCGCCGAGGTCGTGGCCACCTTCCGCGCGGCCGCGGCGATCCAGCGCCGCTTCGGTGAGGATGCCTGCCATCGCTACGTCGTCAGCTTCACCTGCTCGGCCGACGACGTGCTGCGGGTCCTGGAGCTGGCGGAGATCGCCGCCGACCCGGCCATCCCGGCTGGTGCCACGGGCGGAATCGCGCCGGGAGCGCCCGAGCTCGACGTGGTGCCGCTGTTCGAGTCGAGCGACGCCCTCACCGGCTGCGGCGAGCTGCTTGAGACTCTGCTGGCCGATCCACGCTATCGGCGCCACCTGGCGGCGCGCGGCAATCGCCAGGAAGTGATGCTCGGCTACTCCGATTCGAACAAGGAGTCGGGCTTCCTGGCCGCGGTGTGGATGCTCTATCGAGCCCAGACCCGCCTGGCGGAGGTGGCTCGGCGCCACGGCATCGAGCTGACGCTCTTCCACGGCCGCGGCGGTGCCATCGGCCGTGGCGGCGGCCCCACCAACCGGGCCATCATGGCCCAGGCTCCGGGCTCGATCGACGGCCGTTTCAAGATGACCGAGCAGGGGGAGACGGTCGCGGCCAACTACTCCAACCTGGCCATCGCCGAACACCACCTGGGCCTGGTCGGCAGCGCGGTTGCTGTCGCGTCTACGCGCGAACACGATGAGTGTGTCGCGGAGGTCGACGAACGCGGGACGGCGGCGATGGACGAGCTGGCCGAGCTTGCCCGCCGCGCCTACCGGGATCTCGTCTACGAGCAGCCTGGTTTCGAGCGCTTCTTCCGGGCGGTGACACCGCTGGCCGAACTGTCGACGATGGCGCTGGGCTCGAGGCCGGCGCGACGGGGTGCCGCGGGCGAGCCGGCCGGAGGATCGGCCGCGGACGGCCGCGAAGCCGCCGGCGGCGAGGTCGGCAAGACGCCCTGGATCGACTCGTTGCGGGCGATTCCCTGGGTCTTCTCGTGGTCTCAGGCGCGCATCGGTCTGCCGGCGTGGTATGGCCTGGGTTCGGCCCTGGAGGGTTTCGAGAAGGCCCACGGGGCGGGTTCGCTGGCGCGGCTCGCCGAGCTGTATCGCGACTGGCCGTTCCTGACGAGCGCGCTCGACAACGCCGAGCTAATCCTGGGCCGGTCGGAGCCCAAGATCGCCCGTCTGTACGCCGAGCTTGCCGGCGATGGCGAGGGCGCTCGACTCTGGGGCCGGATCATCGAGGAGTACGAGCGGTCGATTCGACTCCTGGCCGGAGTGACCGGCCGAACCGAGCTGCTGGCCGCCGAGCCGCTCGTGGGCCGATCCATCAGGCTCCGCCGGCCCTATATCGACCCGCTTTCCCACATCCAGGTACGCTTCCTGGCCAGGCTGCGCTCGCTGCCGCCGGAGGATCCCGATCGCGAGCGCTTCCGCCGCCTCGTCCAGCTAACCGTCAACGGCGTGGCGGCCGGCCTGCAGAACACCGGCTAGATCGGCGAGGAGTCACGCGATGCCAACGCCACGACAGACGCGCCCGACCTCCGAGGAGGCCGATCGCTATGCGCCGCTGCCTCCTCCGGTGGTGCCGAACCTCCCCGATGCGCCGCCGCCGCTGCCCGCGGACGACCCGGCCATCTTCGCCATGAGCCTTGACGAACTGGCGGCTCACTGGGCGCGGCCGATGGGTTCCGGGGCGATCGGCGCGGAGGCGATGACCGGCGCCGACCGGCGCGCCCAGGCGATGGGTGTGCCCGGCACGCGACTCATGGAGAACGCCGGCTGCGCGGTAGCCGCGGCCGTGAAGGCGCTGGCGGTTCAGACCGACCGCTGGGGCAAGGGGCCGATCCTGGTCCTGAGCGGTCCGGGCAACAACGGCGGTGACGGCTTCGTGGCGGCGCGGCATCTGTCGCGCCAGGGCGCTCGAGTTGTGGCGGTGCTGGTCGGGACCGAAGGAAGGCCCACCGGCAAGGACTCACTGCGCAACTGGGACCGCCTGGAGGGCGAAGAGGGCGTAGAGCGGATCCACACGCCGGTCGCCCGGGACGTCGTGATCCTCGGCCAGGGCGTCGAGAAGGCTGCCGTGGTCGTGGACGCACTGCTCGGCACCGGCGTCCAGGGGCCGCTGCGCGACCCGGTCCGGAGCGCCGTGGAGTTGATCGGGCGGGCGCGGGCGGCCGGCGTCCCCATTCTGGCCGTGGACACGCCGACGGCGGTGGACCTCACGAGCGGCGATCTCTCCGATCCCGTGGTGAGGGCCCACGTCACGGTCACTTTCCACCGGCCCAAGACCGGGCTCCTGGCCCGGCGCGGATCGGCGGTCGCGGGTCGCGTGCTGGTTGCCCCGATCGGCATCCCGCAGGAGGCGGATCGGGGCTGATCGCGGGCGCGGAGCCGGGGCTTGACACCGACGGCGCATCACTGGGCCGCAGGCGGCTCGCCACCTGGCCTAACTTGCGTGGCGGGAAAGCTGGGCGAGAAGTTGGTGCGCCGTCGGGTGATTCGGGGATGCAGACCGGGACCACCTGTGAGTGCCGAGCGTGAATCGGCGCGAGCGTGGCCGGCGTGGCCGGTCCGGGGCGTCGCGATCTCGCCCAATTTTCACCTGGGGCAAGTTGGTCCAGTTGATGGATCGGGCCGGCGAGTGGCGTGCAGCGTGACCGGCGGGGTCGTCGGTTGCCCGTTCCCGGCGTGCCGGGTACGCTTCGACGGTCCACCACCGCTCCGCAGCGCGAGGCCGCCACTCCCATGGCCGCAGGCTCCAGCCCCGACTTCGACCTGATCGTCATTGGCGCCGGCACGGGCGGCTACACCGCTGCCTTCCGGGCCGCCCAGCTGGGCATGAACGTGGCCCTCGTGGACTCCGGCAAGATCGGCGGCACGTGCCTCCACATCGGCTGCATCCCGACCAAGGCGCTGCTCGAATCGGCCGAGTTCTACGCCCGGCTCAAGAAGGCCAAGGAATTCGGGATCGTCCTCGACGGCCGGCCCGGGTTCGACTACAAGGCAATTGCCGCCCGACGCGACGCGGTCGTGAAGCGGATGTGGACGGGGTTGCGCGGCCTGGTCGACAAGAACAAGGTGACCTGGATCGCCGGCCGCGCCCGCTTCGAAGGACCCACGACGATCCGCGTCGCCCTGGTCGCGGAGGACGGTTCCGCGGCTGGAGAGCGCGTGATCACCGCCAGGGACGTGATCATCGCCACGGGCAGCCGCGTCAAGAGCCTGCCCGGGCTCGTCCCCGACGGCCACCGCATCATCACCTCCGACGATGTCACGACCAAGGCCGAGCTGCCCAAGTCGATCGCCATCATCGGCGCCGGCGCGGTCGGCTCGGAGTTCGCCTCGCTCTTCCACGATCTGGGCGTCGCGGTCACCTTACTGGAGTACCTGCCCGGCATCGTGCCCCTGGAAGACAAGGACGCCGGCGCGGCCCTGGAGCGCAGCTTCACCCGGCGCGGCATCAAGGTCATCACCAGGGCCCGCTTCGACGCGGCTTCGGTCAAGGTGAGCGAGGCCGGCGTCTCGCTCGTGGTAGGGCCGGACGGCGCCGCCGCGGAGGAGCTGCGCGTGGAGCAGCTGCTCGTCGCGACCGGTCGGGCGCCCAACACCGAGAACCTGGGTCTGGAGGCCACCTTGGTCGAGCTGGACCGGGGCTTCGTCAAGGTCGACGGCTGGATGCGAACGGCGCAGCCGCACGTCTACGCCATCGGCGACGCCATCGGCGGGCTGATGCTGGCCCATGTCGCCGCCCACGAGGGGATCGTGGCCGTGCATGAGATCGCCGGAGAGAGCCCGGAAGCCATCGACTACGACCACCAGCCGCGGGCCACGTACACCCATCCCCAGGTCGCCTCGATCGGGCTGACCGAGCAGCAGTGCGTCGAGCGGGGGATTGCCATCAAGAAGGGCGTCTTCAACTTCGCGGCCGTCGGCAAGGCCGTGATCATCGGCGAGACCGAGGGTTTCGCCAAGGTTGTCGCCGACGCGACGACCGACGAAGTGCTGGGCGTCCACCTGGTCGGCCCCGGCGTGACCGACCTGATCGCCGAGGCGGCCCTGGGCATGACACTCGAAGCCACGGCCTGGGAGATCGGCGCGGCCACGCATCCTCATCCCACTCTCGCGGAGGTCCTCGGCGAGGCGGCCATGGCGGTCGCGGGGCGGCAGATCAACGCCTGAGGCGGCTCGAGGCCGCGGGGCCGGAGGCGGCGGGGCCAGAGGCGGCGGCCGGCCTCTGATCTGAGGTACGGAACGGTACGGGTAGTGCGGCGACCCGTGGCTACGCTTCGATCTTCCAGAGCCGCATGCCGTCGCGCAGGTCTTCGACCAGCACATCCGACGGAGCGCGCAGGACGTGCCGGGCGATGTCGACGTCGCCTATGCAGCCGGCCAGATGGAGCCCGAATGGCACGGCCAGGAATTCCCCAAAGGGCAGCAGGCAGGCCGGCAGGCCGAGTGGCGCGAGCACCGCAAGCGGGGCCAGCGCGATAACCAGATACCGGCGCCTCGTGAAGCGGTGGCCCGGGGCGGTGGCGTAGAAGCCCGCCGGAACGCCCTCCAGCCGCAGGACGCCGAACTCCGGTCTGGCCCCGAACGCGAACATGAGGAGGCCGTGAACGGCCTCGTGAAGGGCCGCCAGACCGAGGATCAGGGCAAGAGCCGCGGCGATCTCGAGCAGACCGTATGTGCCGGATGTCGGGTAGTCGCCGCGCGTGGCGACGCCGAGGTAGACCAAGATGCCGACGGCTGCGATGGGCAGCTGGGCCAGCGTCCAGGCCACGATCGTGGTCCGACCCGGTCGCCACTCGGAGATCAACCCTTCTGGTAGTGCCGCCTCAGCCTGTTCCGTCATGCCCACCTCACACGTCCGCCGGTCCGAGAAGAAGTCACTCCGAAGCCTACCCGGTGCCATCCAGTCCCGCCAGAAGCTCGAGCACGCGCTGCCACATCAGTTCGGCCGTTTCCGGATCGTAGGCCGAGGGGAGGCTCGGATCGGCGAACAGGTGCGCGGCGCCCGGGTAGTCGAAGGTCTCACACTCGGAGCCCGAGGCTCGCACCAGCCTGGAGAGCTTGTCGATGGCCGAACTGCTCCGATAGTGGTCTCGAATCATGAAGTGGATCTGCATCGGGACGGACGCCGGCCAGCGGGTGAGACCGATCGATGCGGGTTGGGGAGCGCCACTGAGCAGGATCGCCGCCCTGGCGCCGGGCCGCGTCGCGGCCAACAACGCGGCCAAAGTCGCTCCGATCGAGAAGCCGGCATAGACGAGCACCTGGGGGAGCGGCTCCACGGCGGCTCGGGCCCGCTCGGCCAGTGCGGCCGGGCCGACGGCACGTAGTCGAGCGGCCGCGGGGCCGTAGGTCTCCAGCGGTGCCTCGCCGGGAAATAGATCCGGTGTGTGGACGCGGTGGCCGCCCGCGCGCAATCGATCGGCGGCCACGGTCAGGCCGGGCCGCATCCCCAGAGCTGAGTGGAATAGGACGATCTCGGCCATAGGACTCCATTCGTGGTCTCCCGCGCGCCCAAGCGTAGCCCGAAAGCGGGTGCGGCGGACGGGCTGGCGTGGCCTACCGTCTTCGGCAATTGGTGGAGCGGGTCCTCCGCCGGCGCCACTCTGGTTGCTCAACTTCGCCGGTGGCGATGCTAAGTGCTGCGGTTGTTGCCGAGGCCGCTCGGCACGGCGAGATTCCGCGCCCGTGGCCGTGAGTCTGAGCGTGATCCGCTCCTCGGTTGGCTGCCGGGAAAGGGTCCATCCGGCCACGGACCACGCAGCCGCAACCTAGGATCGCCCGGGGCGAAGTTGAGCAGGTCCGGGCTGCCGCTCCGACGGTTGGCCGACTCCACAGTCCGTAGAGCGCGCCTCGTTCGGCCGTGTCTCCCCAATCCCGGCCGAAATGGGCCAAACTAGGGGCACCTCGCCGGCCGGACCGGCGATGGATCTTGCTCCAGGGCACGGCGCGACGTGCCGGACCTCTCAGGAGGAGCGTTACGTGGCCAAGGTGACCATGCCCCAGCTGGGCGAGAGCGTGGCCGAGGGGACGATCGGCAAGTGGCTGAAGTCGCCCGGCGACGCCGTGGCCAAGGACGAGCCGCTCCTGGAAGTCATCACGGACAAGGTCAACGCCGAGGTGCCGTCGCCGTTCGAGGGGATCCTGCGCAAGATCCTGGTGGAGGAGGGGCAGACGGTGCCGTTTGCGATGGAGATCGCGGAGATAGAGGAAGTGGCGGGGGCCACTCCCCGTGGAGCGGGCACTGCCGCCGCGAAGTCGGCGGCCCCCGGAACCGTGGCCGCAGCCGCGGCGACCACAGCCACTCCCGCCACTCCCGCTACGCAAGCCACTCCCGCCACTCCCCGGGAGACGCCGTTCGTTCCCGTGAGGGACGCCGGGCCGCTCCCGGCCGTCGGTGACCCCGACGCGCGAATGACCCCCGCGGTCCGGATGCTGATGCGCGAATCCGGGCTCTCCCCGGCCCAGGTCGTCGGCACGGGGCACGGCGGACGCATCACTCGCGACGACGTGATCGCGGTCGTCGAACGAGGGCGGACCGGCGGACCCGCCGCGGGACGTGGAGCCGCCGCTGCCGTCGATCTTGCCACGGGACGTGGAGCCGCCGCTGCCGTCGATCTTGCCACGGGACGTGGAGCCACCGCTGCGGCCGGCCAGGCCGCCGTTCTCCCGACCGTTCCCCTGGTTCCGTCGCCGGGAGTCGCGAGCCATTCGCCCGGCCTGGCGTCGGCCGTCCCTTCGTCGCCCGCCGCCGTCTCCTGGGCGCCCGGCCAGGACGAGATTCTGATTCCGCACAACCAGATGCGCCGCGGAATCGCCGCCCAGATGACCCGCGCCGCCGCGATCCCTGTCGCCCACAGCACCTTCGAATCCGACATGACCGCCGTCGTCAACCTGCGTCGCGCGCAGTCCGACGCGTACAAGGCCCGCGAGGGAGTGGGCTTGAGCTTCCTGCCGTTCGTGGTCAAGGCCGTCGTCGAGGCGCTCCACGGCAGCCCCGACCTGAACGCCCACTACACCGATGCCGGCCTGCTGCGCAAGCGCCGCATCAACATCGGCATCGCCATCGCCGTGGAGAACGGCCTGATCGTGCCCGTAATCCGCGATGCCGATCAGCTCTCGATCAACGGCATCAACCGGGCGATCCAGGATCTGGCGACTCGAGCCCGGGAGAACAAGCTTCGAGTGGACGACCTCGGCGGTGGAACCTTCACGATCGACAACACCGGCTGGTT
>Ga0182017_10002410_pt1 | contig 14195 bp, 15 predicted proteins | sample 712E3DmetaG_FD_120492 | JGI IMG/M metagenome (GOLD analysis project Ga0182017, IMG submission 120492) | Permafrost microbial communities from Stordalen Mire, Sweden - 712E3D metaG | ecosystem: Environmental > Terrestrial > Soil > Wetlands > Permafrost | place: Sweden: Stordalen | collected... | reverse complement strand
GGGTCTTTGAAGGGAACAGATGGATATCGGGAGATACACCCGGATGATCGGGAAAGGGTGAGGCACGTGTTTGAGGAAACGGTCAAAACCGGCGTGGGACAACGGATGGAATACCGGCTCATGGGAAAAGACGGCTCCGAACGCACCATCGATTCGAAAGGAAGCGTGATCAGAGATGGCGACGGCAAGATATTTCGGATCGTCGTGGTCTCCCGTGATGTGACCGAGGAAAAGAGGCTTGCGGCACAATTTCTACGGGCGCAGCGGATGGAAAGCATTGGCACGCTCGCCGGCGGTATTGCCCATGATCTCAACAATGTCCTCGCGCCTATTATGATGGCGATCGAGATCTTGAAAAGAAAGGTATCAGATCAGAGCGGGCTGACAATGCTCAACACGCTGGAGACATCCGCAAAGCGCGGTGCGGACATCGTCAGGCAGGTACTGGCTTTCGGTCGAGGCGTCAAAGGCGAGCGCATCCTCGTGCAACTCAAACATATTATTGACGAAGTTATCAAGATCGCCGCCGAAACATTCCCAAAATCAATCGACAGTAGAACAAATATTCCTCGGGATCTCTGGACGGTCCTGGCCGACCCGACACAGATGCATCAGGTGCTCCTGAACATGCTGGTGAATGCGCGGGATGCGATGCCCAAAGGCGGGAGCCTTACAATATCGGCAGAGAACATCACACTGGATGAGAATTACTCACGCATGCATCTGGAAGCGAAGCCGGGGCCCTATGTCTCCATCGTAATCACCGATACGGGAACTGGAATTCCTGCTGATATCCGGGAGAAAATCTTTGAGCCCTTCTTCACGACAAAGGATATCGGCAAAGGAACAGGCCTCGGCCTTTCAACCGCGCTTGCCATCGTCAAGAGCCACGGGGGATTCATCAACCTGGAAAGTGAAATGGGGAAAGGGACGACATTCAGGATCTATTTCCCGGCGACAGGATCGACTTCAGGTGTACCAGCGGCAAGTCAAGAAGCGGATCTCCCGATGGGCAATGGTGAGCTGATCCTCATTATCGATGATGAAGCCGCTGTCCGGGAAATTACGAAGGAAACTCTGCAGGCCCATGGCTATGATACCATCACTGCGAGCGACGGCGCGGAAGGAGTAGCGGTCTTTGCTGAAAACAAGAAGAAGATCAAGGCTGTGATCACGGACATCATGATGCCTGTCATGGATGGGACCGCCGTAATTCACGCGATCAAAAGGATTCGTCCGGATGTGAAGATCATTTCGGCCAGTGGGTTGACTAGCGAAGGCCAGGGGTCAACTCAATCAGATACCAACGTGAAAGCATTCCTAGCAAAGCCGTACACAGCGGAGAAGTTGCTTAAGGTTCTGGCAGAGGTGCTAGAATGATTCCAGGGGCACTGTCTTGTCGCCATGAAACAAGCCGCTTCCTCTTCACCTTACAGGAGTGCTCTGGATCTTTGTGACTGAAGAGTTAGCGGGTGAACCGATAAAATGAATCGGGGAGACAATTCACAGTTGCAGCTTACGATAAGGTGAGGAGATGATGAACAATGGATAATCCTGCTCAACGAAAAGCGCTCCACAAGATTAGCCCTTCTGAGCTATTGAGTCACGCCAGATCTCTCGTAAGGGAGACCGCTGAAGATCTCGAGAGCGTTAAACAAGGTCTGGTTCGTTCGTGCGCGAGATCAAGCAGAATACTCTTCATCACCCATCCGGAAGGGGCCTATGCGTCTCTCATACGTCATCTCATCTGTGGGCGTGGAATGAGTTTGGATATAACAGATAAATACGATCAAAGCGATTCAGAGAACGTTTATGAGCGTTTGGCCGTGTCGAACTATGATTTGCTTATCCCCTCAAACCTGGAGCTTTCTCCAATGTATATTCCCGCACTCGTTTCCTATGCAAGGGAAAGAAGTTCAACCCTCAAAATATTGGTGATCTCCGGATGGGATTTCCCGGGCTTTGTCCAGGATCTCACTACACGCGGCCTACATGACTATGTTCCTCTCCCAATTCGACCGGTGGATCTTCAAAAAAGAATTTTCAGACTACTGCCACGTTGCCCTAATTCAGAAGGAATGGACAACTGTTCTCTCTATCCAGATAATGATTGACTTTTGTCAATAAGCGTAATTCGTGGAAATACCCCTACGATATTCGCCTTGCTTCAGAAAGTAGTCTGTGCCAACAATGACGGGCAGTTCCAAGGCTCGGTGAACCTCGTCTGCTGGGGGCGAGAATAGTCCTTTCGATCTCCTCAAATTCTTCCGTCCCTCCTGGGACAATTGACGCCGGTGCTCGGTGGAGTATTCGTGTTCCAGAAAAGAGGACCCATGAGCCTCGTCGGTCACCTCCTGGAGGAAACGATCCATCTCCCCGTGGGTTCCTCGACCTAAAGGGGCGCGATCATCGCGAAGGTGGGTCGCATCGGATTAGCTTTGCGAGAATCGATTCCTGTATTCTTCTTGTGGGATTGGTTTCTGGCCCCTTTGCGCGAGATGATCATGTCGGGTTTTCTGCCTTCATCCCCAACAGCCGTCGCGTTCGGGATTCTCCTTCCCATGGAGGGCCCAGTCCCGGCATCAATTCGGCGGAGCGTTAATTCGAATTAACGATAACCATGACGGACAAAGCGCAGGCGGTACTGCGACAAATGAAACGAGGGAGGCTATTCCGGAATCCGAAGGCGAGAAATCGCATCCTCGACCAGTTCAACAGAGAGAACCTGGGCGATTTTGGGTAGTTCGGGACGGCAGCGAAGTGGTGAGAGTTCTGAGAGAGAGAGAAGAAAATTAGACCGTCAGCAGAAACGAATTATCCAAAAGAGTTTGAGAAAGATCAATGGGGTGTAGGATCCGTAGTTCCTCATCGACTCTTCGATTGTTTCGCCTTACTCATATCGCAGCGCGTCGACAGGATTGCCGAGAGCTGCCCGCATCGCGTGGCCACCCACTGTAAGCAGCGCGATGGTTATTGACACGAATCCTGCGACCAGGAAGAGATCCACCCCGGGATTCATTCGATATGCGAAATCGCGCAACCAAAGATCGACCAGAAAATATCCTACGGGCCATGCGATAATATTGGCTATTGCCACGAGCTTGATGAAATGGCCAGAAATGATTCCGACAATTCCGGTGACTGATGACCCTAGCACTTTGCGGATTCCAATCTCTTTGGTCCGCTGGGCAACAGTAAGTAAAGCGAGTCCATACATACCCATACATGCAATGAAGAAGGCAATCCCGGTTGCCAGCGACAGAGTGTCTCTTAGTTGGGTTTCTGATATGTAGAATTGATCGATTCGCTTGTCCGCAAAAAAGAAATCGAACGGAGCCCCGGGGAGCAACCTGTGCCATTCCGATTCGACCCTCGCGACAATCTTATGGAGATCCGCACCCTGCAGGCGCAACGAAAGCCGCCGGTAATACGGTGCGTCGTTCACCCATACAAACGCGAGCGGTCGGATCGCGCTATGCATCGACTCAAAATGGAAGTCTTTGACAACGCCGATTACTTTGCTGATCCGGCCGTCCGCGCGGATGACTGTTGTGGCGCCGGGCGAGACTGCAACGGGCAAGAGTGCCGCCGCCGTCTCATTGAGAACAATAGCCCCGGAATCTGCGGTATGCTCAAGCGAGAAGAACCGGCCGCTTGTCATGGACAGGCCGTATGTCTCGGCAAAATGTTCATCGACGTTATAACTGGCCACGCTGAGTGTCCGCTCGCCACCCGGAGAGTAAACCCGAAAGGTCATTGAGTTCCCTGTTTGCTGTGTCGGCGAGTCGAACGAAAGCGCTGCCGATCGAACGCCGGGGATGGCCTTCATCTTCTCGGCGATTGCTTTCATTTTCGCGACGCCTCCGGCGTTCCATTCCCGGGGCACCGAGTCAATCACCAGAATACTCTCCGCCGGAAACCCGAGATCTTTATGGGTGAGGAACATAATCTGATTCGAGATCCCGAATGCGGCGATCAGTAGGACGATCGCAACAACAAACTGGCCTATAACAAGGACTGACCTGAGTAGAACGGTTGACCTTTTGTACCGAAGGAGGCCGCGTAGACCCCGGGCGGGATTGAACGCAGCCACTGACAATGCGGGATAACTCCCTGAGAGTACACCGACCAGGAGACAGGCGGCAAGGAGGAAGATTATTGTCGGCAAATCCCATCGCTGCTCAAGAACCAGTTGTTTGCCGAAGAGACGCAGGAAACTTCGCAGGCCTAATTCCGTTATGGAAACGGCAACAAGCGAAGCGCAGACCGACACCAGCATTGACTCAGTGAGGAATTGACCGAGGAGTTGATCCCGCCGTGCCCCGAGGACCTTTCGCAGGGCAATTTCCCGCATCCGTGAAAAGGATCGAACCGTGTTTAGAGTGACATAGTTGATGCAAGCGATAAGGAGGATGACAACTGCCACAGTCCCGAGAAGTGCCGAGATTCGTTTGGCAAGACCGTTGTTCTGATTGAGATAGAGGTCTCGAACCGGCTCGAGTTGCAGTGTGAGATTTTGCCTGTACTCGATCGGAGCAAAAGACGTTATGAAGGTGGCAAGCTTCCTCCGAAATTCGCCACCAGAGACCTTCGGTGAAAGTTTCACGTAGGTCACGAGATAGCGGCTATCCCATGATCGTAAGACGTCGAATCCAATGAAATCGCCAGGGGCATTGAAAGGGACGATCAAATCATACTTGTCTCCTTGGAAATTCACAACGGAGTTCCAGGGGAGGGTCCTGCGCACAGCGGTCACGGTGTACTGTAGCTGCCCCCCGCCCCACGACTCGAACTGCATTGTTCTTCCGATTGCGTTCACGGTTCCAAACATGGTTTCCGCAAGCTGGTCAGTGATCACGACGGAACGGGGCCGACTGAGCGCGGTTCTGGCATCGCCCGCAACCAGCGGAAACTCAAAAACCTGAAGAATCGAAGGATCCGCGACAATTAAGTCTTTCCGAAAGTTCTTCTCTCCGACGTGAATGATTTCAGACACGAGATAGAGCCGGGCCTGACATTCCACTTCCGGGTAGGCCGACGCAAGAGCAGGACCCACCGGGGCAAGAGTAGTCGTCGGGAGGCCCATTGACTCTTCCCGCCACAGGCTATTGATCCGATAGATCCGCTCCACATCAGAGAAAGCAGCATTTACACTGTACTCGTTCCTAACATAAAGGAAAGTCATAAGGCAGCAGGCCAGGCCAAGGGAAACACCGGAAATATTTATGAAGGCATAGAGCCTGTGCCGCAACAAGCTGCGCAAAGAAGTCCTCAAGTAGTTACGAAGCATGGCCTATCCTTCCGGTGAAATTGTTTACTCTGGCACGCTGTCCCACTTGGTCGACACGTCTCGAGCGTTCACAATTGAAAAGTCCCAGGCTAAATAATCAAATCCAGTCTTTCCTTCAACGACAATCGTGCCATGAATCGTGTTTTAAATTGTTCAACAATTGCTGGGCCATCATATCCCTTGAGTATTGAGAGTAATTCGCGTTGTTAGTGATCGCGAGGTGTCCGTTTTTGGTACATCCCCTGTCCGAATTTGGACAATTCGCGGGTAGCCTGAATTGCACCGCCAAATTAGCGATGTCAAACCTACGGGGAAAGGAAGGGAGAAAACTCCTCTCGGAGATGAACTCCTTGGTCGACGATCATGACGAATATGTGAAGAGCCTGGCGCCCAGGGTGGATGTGGTGTAAAAGGAGGGGGCAACCTCCTCACACCGAACTGTCCGGGTGTTTGCACTCACATACCCACCTCGTTGTCCGATCATATGGCATTCAAGATTCGGGGACGTTCGCCTTTGCAGTGGCGACTTCATTGCTTAGGCCGACCACCGTTATCAAGTATATCACGGCAACGACAAATGGAATGAGTGTGAATCGGTGGTCGGGAAACACGAACCAGCACGCAGTGACAAGAATGACCCGTGCGAGCGCATGAACGTAGCAGATTCTGCTTCCGTACATCCAGCCTATGACGGGCCAATGAAGACTCATCCCGATGGAGAATGCGAGCGGTGCAATTGAAACGTTGTAGTAGGCAGCAGTCATGCTAACCGGATAACTGAGGAACATCGACATAAACGCAGGGAAGAATAGACTGCCGAGAGGTGACGGCACCATCAGATTCGCCTTCAATGGCTTCGATAGCAGAAGGCCCAGAGGAAAGATCAATCCGCTGCCAAAAAGTGCAGCATACGTCCAGTGACTCTGGTCGACGTAGAATCCAGCTAATCCCAGGGCCAGCCAGTACAGTGCGCCGGCAGCGGGCAAGGAAATGCCTCCATTTGCCCTGATGAGGAAGTTGCGCTTTTCTTCTTTCAGAAGTTGGGGTAGAACCGTCGCGTCCATCTTTTTTCAAACCCTTTCGTGTGAGAGTTGGTCCTGTTGGTCCGAGGGAGGAAAACAGCATAGGGCAGAGCGTCTTGAAGGAACACCCTCTGGAAATGAAAGAGCGAACCCACAACAAAACCTCCTCCATGGTCACCAATGAAGAGGCTTTCGCATTGAGCCGTTGTTCGCAACACGGCAACGCGATTTCAATTGAGAGTCAAGCTGATTGAATACGCTCGCACAATTGATGTACAAAATCAACCCCTTCCGGCTCCCCCTCGGACAACGGATGCGGCGGTCGGTGAAGGAATGTCTTTGCTCCCGGTGTATGAGCACCCGAAAATGAGCCTCGTCAGTCACCTCCTGGAGGAAACGATCCATCTCCCCATGGGTCCCTCGACCTAAAGGGGCGCGCTCATCTCGAAGGTGGATCCGATCGGATTCTCAGTGGGATAATCGATTACTGGATTTCATTTTGGAGTCTATTTTAGGGACTGCTTGGCGTGGGGAGTAAGTAAGCGGTGGAATGGAATCAGTTTTCAATTGCCATTCCAGATTCAGAGAGAACAGAACAACAAAAAAGCTCCGGGGCAAGCCCGATCACTCACTTCCGGAGTGACCCTTATCCATTTTGCGATAGATCTCGTCTTTGAGGTATGGAATATATGCTTTGTCTCGCACCTTGATATGGTCTTGAAACCAAGTGCGGAGGAAGGAAAGTAGTTGCAGACGGATCGTCCCATTCCCTTCGTCTGGCAACGCCATGAGTTCGCTCAGTTGGGATCGGAATTCGAGATGATGTTCTGCATGCGCCTGGGCTTCGGGATACGCCTTGACCTCGAAGAGCGCCTCTTCTGCACCGAAATGATACGATGCGTAGTCCCTGAGCTGTACCAGTGCCGTTGAAACAACTTCAGCTTCGTGGGAACCGGTGATGGACTCTTCAACCTTATCGAATAGCTCAAAAAGGAGGCGATGATGTAAGTTGAGTTCGCTATTCTCGACGCTGAATGGTGAAGGTGTGGTCTGATTCAAGATCATGGTCCTTTCCTTGTAGCCAAATCGTGAAACTCATTTGCGCTTCCCATCCCGGGCCGCATCAATGGAAAACAAGCCTCGGCTGGGAGGTCGATGTCCTTATAGGTCACAATCCATGCCACCCTAAACTCGTTAATCCGAGTGAAATCATCGCCTAAATCGGGGCTCCGGTCAAACTTATCGGTATATTGTGCAATTCTCCTGCAATTCGAACCACTTTGCATCCAAGGCAGTCTGTGCGTAAATAATGAAGGAAATTCAATTATGCTTCAACCAAACCTGTACAGCCGGGGCTTCGCCCTGCGACCCAAAGACATGCCCCATGAGAGCGGGTCCGGGTTTACGAGTGTGGTCTTATTGTCTTTTTTGATTTTTGAATAGAATACCCGCCGGATCCGGGATTATATCCCTGAACTTGTTCGGCTCGGGAATTTATGTATAGAAGTGCATGTGGAGGAGTTCATTCATATTGCTCATTCTTGCAAGTACCCTCATGACAGACAGACGGTTCCCCACTCCATCTGCCTGTTTACTTTCGCTGAGTTCTCAGCGACCAAACGCATACATCGAGAAATGAGGGATTTGAGCGCCCGCAGTAACCGAAGTACTACTAAGTATCTTTGTGACGCTACCCCAGCCATCCGGCATCGGCTGATAAACCCCGTTATTGTCATAATACAGATTAACCGTCTTATTCTTCTTGACAAAATCAATGTTTGTTGCATTCAGCAATAATGTTCCGGGGGTATTGAAAACAAGACCGTGAGGCCCGAATGTGACCAGGCCGTTATCTGCGAATGTGTTCTTGTCGATCGAGATGCTGATTGTAGCATCGTAAGGCAAAGCGCCTGCAGGGAACGTGATTGACAGGTCGTAGGAAACAGAATCTCCGTGCTTGTCCGGGAATGCGCCGCAGAGCCTGACACTACCGCCGGAATCAGCCATGATTAGTTGTGAAACCGAAACGATGTTGGTATCCCCTTCCGACAAGGCGAGCTGGATGGCAGTTTTCCAAGGCTGGACGCCATCTTTTTTGTCCCCGGCAATGGTTGAGGCTGGCCCAAATCTTGATGACTGTGCCGGCCCCACAGGGTTACTCTGTTCCGAACACCCAAAGAAAATGAGTGTCATCAATGCCGCGATGAGTTGGAGCTTCTTCATTGTAATTCACCCCCTGAACCTTGAATTGGTATTCTCCAGGACAAGGAGAAGCAATTCGCATGCCAGAAGCCATCCTGACCAGGAACGGCTTAAGTCAAGCCGGGGTCAGGAGATCCCAAGAATTCTCGCAGTTTTGAATTTGTGAGCCCCGACATCGTTCAGCACATCATGCGCGAACATTATCTGTACATCGGTAAACGGTGCGCGATCAGGATGAATGAGTAACATGAGTGTATCTAATTTCTCTCGGCGGAAGGTTCTCGATGCTGATGAGCTTGACGGCGAGGTGAAGTGGGCAAGAGGCAAAAACAAAAAAATAAGACCTTAAGAACCCATACACCGCGGAGGAGGCATCTGGATTAAGGGTCAGCACCCAAAGAATGAGAGATGAGGAGAAGACAGGCGACCATGGCAGGCTTGTATCTTCAAACGGTTGCGGCGCTGACTACTTCAGGGATGAGGGAGGCTCCCCGCAGAGCGGATCTTTTCTTTTGTAGGGTCCCACCCCACCCCCGCTATCTTTTCGGAAGTCCCAAGACCACCATCTTCCACGTCAGAAACACCGGGAAAGGAGGACGAAGGCCATTGAAAACGTTGGAGACATTGAACGGACGGGGAAAAAAATACGTCGTACCGAGCGTATCCTGGGACGAATTCATTTCAGATCCATGACAATTCCATGACGACTCAATTGAGAAATGGGGTAGCTTTAGGCATAATAACTAACGCGATCCCACATTAACCGGAGAGGTCCGCCATGAATGCCACAATGAAACTCACCGCCTGGATATGCATATTCAGCACCGGTCTTTTGGGCTGCACCAGCACCACGCTCATCCAGCCTGAAGGTGAGAACCAGGAGAAGCTTCAATCTGGAGAGATCGAAAGTGTAGTAATGAAAGACGGGACGAAATACGAATTTGAAGGGACCCAAAAGGGAACGGTTGCTGCCGGGATGGTCAGGGGTATATCGGGGGGGAAGGCGGTTGCGATTCCGTTAAGTGACGTTGATAAAGTCTTGGTCCGCGAAAGTAACACCGGCCTGACGATTCTTGCGGTTCTCGTTGGAACGGTCGTCGGTGTAGTCGCGGTTTCAGTAATCGTCTTTATTGGGTCGGGTGGATTTTCAATGAATATGGGGGGCTTGTCGGGTCGATAGTCGTCTGTACCAGCCTCTATCTCAGGCGATCGAGATCAAAAACAAAAAAACAAAAGCAAAAAAGCCCTCCTGAACCACAGGACGAGGTTGCAACCAGTTTAACAGGGACGGGGGGCGAAGCCCGAGCACTTCTTTTGTTTTTTTATTTGGTTCGCGCCCATGCTCCGGTTCCCTCTCGGAGGCGCAAGAAGCCACCATTTCCCACGTCAAAAGGACGCTGAAAACCGGCACTAACACCCTGGAAACATTGGAGAAAATGAACGGAAAGCTATAGTAATTCAGAGAGGAGGTAACTTATGAGTGCGAAAGCAAGAAGAATACTGGCATTACTCAACGACCCCAGGCGCCGAACCAGAGTTCTGGACTCTTTCAACAAGAGTACGCTCGATGAAGGAGCTGTTCCGGTTGGGGGCGACAAAGGAGAGAAATTCCTGAGCGAACTCAACGAGATGGCGGATCTGGAAGGCAATGCTGGACGAAAAGAAAGCCCCGAGGGGTGATCCCGACGTTTTCAAGTGTCTCAGCTGACAGGAAGCACTGGAACCCCTGCGACGGTCCGCCGGATTGGGATTCCGCGGTGGAGGAAAGAACTAATGGATGAGGATGTCCTCGCTCGGAATAACGATGCTCAAAGCAGGAATCGCGTGCTGGACGACTTCAACGCCTCGACGCTCGATCCCGTTGGGCCCCTGATAGGCGATCAAGGCATGGCCGTTCTGAAGGAAATGAACGACGCTATCCCGGAAACTGTCTCAATACACGGGTAATCATCAGAGTGACAACGGTCACATGGTGACGATGATCACTCATATTCCCACCATTGGCACCTTACTTGGACACAGTATGCTCGTGATCATTGTTCATGATTGACTCATGGAGAGGTCAATGTCACTTCGTATGGATAATTGGGGAATCCCGTCGCCGGTGGAAGAGCTCAATTGCACTCCGGAAACCGACTCTCCGTTGGGCGACGGGGAGACCGCACCCGTCGGTGGCAGTCAGTTTTTCGTTCAGAATATCGAATGCTGTGAGGAAGGCGCGGGTTCTGTTCCTAAACGTTCGAATAGGTCTGTTCAATTCTTAAAGCGGGAATGGCGCGACCGTGCATATTCATGAAATCGCGTTCAGGGGGGGAAGGACATGCGAGAGAACTCTTTTGAAGCATACAAGATCAAGGTTTTCAGAGCGATCTTCAAGATTGACCGGAAGGTGAACCCAGCATCCTTGGGGGAAACGCTGATCAGGCACTACTTCAATGCCGGCTATTCCGAGAGGAGCGCGGCGATTGCGATGATCGAAGTTGTAACAGTCCAGACGCCGTTTCGACCTTCCGCTTACTCTCTTCAGAGGCTCTAATCACTTGCAACGAGCCTGGCAACTAATCTTCTTGCTGTACGACGTCAGACGGTTTCGGCGAATCTCTGGTCTTTGATAATCGATTTGGGTACGCGATGAATTGAACGACGAGGCTGGCAGCAGGAGCTGATTATTCGGCATGGCGTGCCGATGATTCATGTACTGGAGGATCCCCCCATGAAAACGATCCGCATACTTCTCATTGAAGATTATCGCATTCTGCGAGAGAGCATCGCTGCCATGATCAACGGGGAGGCGGATATGACGGTCGTGGGAGCCTCCGGAGGCAATGGCGACACATTGCTGCAGGTGCGCACACTGAGTCCTCATGTGGTTCTTCTGGACCTTGGTTTGCGGAATCAAAACGGCATGCGCACAACCGAGGCGCTTACCAAAGAATTCCCCGAAACTAATGTGATTGGGATGGGTCTTATCCCCTCACAACAGGATTTCATCGAGTTGGGGGAGGCAGGGGCATCTGGGCTCATCCTCAAAGATGCGTCGATAGAGGTTTTTCTGGGGACCATACGGTCGGTGGTTCGCGGGACAAAAGTCCTGCCGCCCGCGCTTGCAGGATCGCTTTTTTCTCAGGTTATCGAGCACGCACAGAAAAAGGAAAAGGGAAAACTGGTCAACGCGGTGCGGATGACGAAGCGTGAACGTGAGATCATCCCCTTGATTGCCGATGGATTAAGCAACAAGGAAATTGCCCAGCGGCTCAACGTTTCTACCTATACGGTCAAGAGTCATGTACACAGCGCCCTTGAAAAATTGTCGGTCCACAGTCGCCTGCAGATAGCGACGTTTTTCCACAATGATGAGGCGTTCTGAAGCAACGAAATCCTCGTCGCAGGCGAACGTTTCCGACCTTTCTTTTTCTTCTTCCCCTCTACATGTTCCGGGAGATGGCTGAAGTTCGTAGCCTTATCCTTACCCTTTATCTCCCCTTGGGAGATCTTGCCCCGTTCCGCTTTAGAGTGGAGGAGCCTCTGTTGGGCCTTAGAGGCGTATGGTTTGTAAGGAGGCATTTTATCATCCCCGCTTTATCGTCATGATTTTACTCTTCATAGATTTCGAGGTGTACAGCGTTACCTACGGCCGTCGACAAGCTCTTCAAAGAAACTGGAGATATGGAGCGTGACGCCTGAAGGGACTGAAGAGCGATTGGAATTTATCGACAGCATTTCAGTTGGGGGAAATATGTCGATCTCTGTTTTACCAGATGGAAAGACGGTCGTCTGGTTGCGCACGTTCCCGGACGGCAATTATCAAGAAGTAGTAGTCCGCGACCTTGTCTCAGGTGCGGAGCTGCAGCTCGAGTTCACCGGAAGGAACTGCGATGAAGTATGCTGGGCTTCGAACAATCAGATCATCTTCTCATCGAATAAAAGCGGCAACACAAACCTCTGGATGGTGCCGGCTGAAGGTGGACAACAAGGAGACAAATATGCAGACAAGTGCGACCGGGAGAGGGTAGATTTTCCCTTTGAACGGCACGGGGATCTGTTTTGTGAGCAGGGCCTCTCTCCTGTTCACTGCTTCCATCACAACGAGTATGACCCACGCTATCAGGGCTACCCACCCGATTATTGCTATTAATCGTACCACGTTTGAAACCTCCTTGATTGATCCGGGTATAGAAAAGCGCCAGGCCTTCTCTGCAATTCATCAAAGAAGGCCTGTTGGAATGAACTCCGAGCGGTTCTAACGCACCGAACAAAAGGAACATGCGCAAGGAGCGGCGGCTGGAGCGTGAATGTGAGGGAGGAGATTTGAGGAGGAATCTGTTAGTTGAAGCGGCCGTAAAGAACCGGAAGCGGCCTTCCGGCAGCCCCCGTCGACGTCTTACTTGGAAAGTATCATCCGGTTTGATCGTTGACCTTCTGAACTCCTGAGCACGCAGAGGTACATTCCCGAAGCCACCTTGCTCCCGTCGAACCGCTCGGTGTGCTGTCCGGTTTTGCGATTCTCGTTGACCAGGGTCGCCACATTCCGGCCAAGGATGTCGTAGACGCGTAGAGTCACGGGACCCTCTTTTGTGGTCACATAGGAAATCTGCGTCGTCGGATTGAACGGGTTCGGGTAATTCTGGCTCAGTGAATATGCGTTCGGCGCGGCAACGCTCATTACGCTCAGGGACGCAACCGCCGCGCTGAAATTCGCCGTCCCGTCCAGGTCGAGCTGCTTCAACCGGTAGACGTTCCCCGCGGCGTAGGCCGTGTCAACGTACGAGTAGTTGTGTTTCACCGTTGTCGTGCCGTTCCCCGCTATGAAGCCGCCGGAGATGTCCTGAAATGCAGTCGCGTTGTTCACGGCTTTCTGGACGTCGAAACCGTAATTGTTGATCTCCGAAACCGTTGTCCAGTTGAGCGCGGCATGGCCTCCCCCGACGACGGAAGCGACGAAGCTCGAAAGCTGAATCGGGAGTGGACCGTCTGACGGATTGGTCATCGTCACGTTCACCAGTGCGCCCGTCGCGTCATGGAAGGCGCTGTACCTGGCATTCCACGTGATGTTGGTGCTCGCAGTCTGATTGGTGATTGAGAACCGGAGCGTGGCCACGAGGTTCGCATTTACCGGGATGTCGTTCCCCGAGCCGGTCGTGACATTGTCGGTCTCAACGGATTGCGCGGTCCCGGTCCCGTACAGGGCTGAAAGCATGGGGCTGTAGAGCGCCGTTGTGGAGGCGTCCCATGGTCCTTTCACCTGCACGGAATCGAACTTCATGGCCGACGCATTGTAGTTGAAGACGAAACTGGATGTTCCCATGTTCCAGGCGGCCTGGCCAAGCCGTTGAATGAAGACGCTCACGTCAATTGTGGAGCCGTTCTGCACGGTTGTGATTGTCGCATTCCCTACCTGCGCCTGTGCGAGCGGGGAGGCGGCGATCAGGACCGCCATTATCGCAAGGATCGACGTTGTTATAAAGTTCCTTTTCATCTCAGTGCTCCTTTTGGTTGAGCAGATGTCGGACTCTGCGTGGTCTAATTCGCAATTTGCACGCATCAGGGCACCCGACCCGAAAGACCGAGATTGGTCCTTTCGATTATTCTGTCCTTGGCGTTAACCACGCCGTCAAGGTTGACATCCGCAGCGTTGTAGTTGCTGTCACCAAGGCTGTTTCGCGAGGCGGTCCTGTCGCTGG
>Ga0182017_10002409_pt1 | contig 14195 bp, 10 predicted proteins | sample 712E3DmetaG_FD_120492 | JGI IMG/M metagenome (GOLD analysis project Ga0182017, IMG submission 120492) | Permafrost microbial communities from Stordalen Mire, Sweden - 712E3D metaG | ecosystem: Environmental > Terrestrial > Soil > Wetlands > Permafrost | place: Sweden: Stordalen | collected... | reverse complement strand
TAGGATGATGGCGGCCTTGCCGCCCCGGGCCGTCGAGCCGTAGACGTAGTCGATGTTGATGCCCTTCCTGCCAAGCCGGCTCGCGATCGCGGCCAATACCCCGGGCTTGTTGGGCGCGCTCAGATCGAGCACGTCGGTGGTGCTCATGGTGAGCGGGCGGCTCGAGTCGATCATCTTCGCCACGACGCCCGGCTTATCGACGACCAGCCGCACCAGACCCACGTTCGCGGTCTCCACCACCGAGATGGCGATGATGTTGACCTTCTCCGCCGCCAGGCACTCGCACAGGCACCCCAGACTCCCCGGAGCATTCTCGAGCGCAATGGTGATTTCCTTCCGCACCTTCATGACACGTCTCCTTCCGAAAAACCCTCGGTCCCTCATTCCCACAATGCTATAAATATACGAATCGGACGGCGAATGCAAGCGGAAAACAGACGGGCGCCCTGCTGCGCGGGAAAAGGGGACAGGAGCCTTTTGTGCTCAGCACCCTTTCGGGCCTACAGGCAAAAGGCTCCTGTCCCCTTTTCCTGCGAGGCGCGTCCCGTCAGAACGGCTTGAACGTCGAGCGCTCGACGATCCCGTGCTCGATGGGCTTATTCTTCAGGACCTCGTCGGGGCCGTAGAACCCCTTGTTGATCCGGCTGAGCTGGTAGACGATCGTGCGGGGACCGAGAAAGGTGCCCGGGTCGCTCACGGAGTTGCACCCCACCTGCGACAGGTCGCCCATGACGATGCCCAGCTTCGTCACCCCGAGGTCGTACCGCGCACCTTCGATGTCGACTTCGATGTTGCCCGTGCCCCCGACGTGGTAGTAGATGCCGAGGTTCGCGGTGGTGGCTTGGTTCCCGAAGTGCGTCTTCCATCCGCACAGGGAGTCGCCGACGTAGCTCGGGTGCAGGAAGTGGGCATCATCCATGATGACGGCGTTCTTGATCTCGCCGCGGAAGATTCCCTTCGCCCCGGTGATGACGTTTCCGCGGAGGTAGGCCCCCTGGCGGATTTCGCAGTCGGGTCCGATGATGCACGGGCCCTTGATGCCGGCGCCCGGCTCGATGACGGTGTTCGCTCCGATGTAGATGTCGCCCGAATCCACGTAGAACGCCGCCCCCACCGCCTGCACGCCCTTCTCCAGGTAGATGGTCCCCGGCGTCCTCCCCGGGCTCACCGCCGACGGCTGAAAGAAGACCCCTTCCTCCGCGAAGAAAGCGGCTCCCCCGATGCCGGGGCCGGTGAGACCGAGACGCTTCGCGCTCGAACGTTTCCCGGCAATGGTCCGCTCGAGCCACCCCACGCAGTAGTCCCCGATCTTCACCACTGCGTCCACCACCGAGTTCACCCCAGGCATCTCGAAAAGCCCCCGGTGCGCAAACGGGTGGGCCCGGAAATCGAAATAGAACTCCGGCTTCAGCACCTCCGGCACCTCGGAGCGAGGCAGGTCCTTCAGTCGAACACGTTCGGCCATGACGTCTCCTTTCGCCCGTTCACCGACCGCGGGGTTATTGTGCCATTCACGCGGGGGGAACACAACAGGGAAAAAACCCGCCGCGGGCAGACGTTGGCGAAGGGGTGGGCAGGGAGACGCGGGAGACCCGACAACTCAGAGCGGCGCAGGTGCCGCTCATTCCGTGGAGTAGAGGCTGTTGTCCTTCGACAGGAAGCCGGTTCCCGGCGCGATATTTTTCTGCTCGTTAGGAGTCGTATCGGTGCAGGCGGTGCCGAGTGACTCGGCGTGTCCGTCGCAGAAGACGACGTTGGTTCTTCCCAGGTGCCGGAACCCCTGCGTGCCGGCGGCGCGTCCGGAGAACCCCTCGTCGGCAGGGTTGGGCCAGGGGGCGCGCATGAACTTGTTGGCCCCGCCCACGTACTCGCCGTCCCCGAACAAGGCGCACCGGCTCGGGTTCCGCACGTCGCACACACGGGCAGGCAGGACGATCTGCTCGCTCGAACCGTGCCCGATGTAGCTGGTGTTGTAGTTGTAGCCCGTGTACGGGTCCCCGCTCCAGTTCGCGTTCCCGGCGAAAGACGGGCACTGCTGCACCCGGTTGGTGGAGGAGTTGCTTCCCCACAGCAGTCCCGGCACCACGGTCGTCTGGCCGGTGCGGGGGTCCCTGGAGGTGGCGAAGTCCCACGCGTGCGAAACCATCCCCGACGGCCCCCGCGTGTAGTAGTAGGCGATCGGGTAGTACCCGTCGTTCTCGTCGGCGTAGATGCGGGCGGCAAGCGACATCTGACGGAGGTTGTTCAGGCACGCCGAGGACTTCGCCATTTGCACCGCCCGGAAGATCGCGGGCAGGAGCAGGCCCGCGAGTATCCCGATGATGGCGATGACCACGAGCAGTTCGATGAGCGTGAACCCCCCCGCTCGTCGCGCGTCAGTTCTCCAGGACATCGCTGAGTCTCCTCTTGTGGCGGCGCACCCGCGCCGCCGCCGCGCCCAGACCCGTGAGGAAGAGCGCCATCGACGCCGGCTCCGGAACCGCGGCCACGTCCGCGAAAGCGTCGACGGAGGTGACGGCGCTCGCGCCGGAAGGGACGTCAATCCGGACGTACTGGATCCAGTCGAGGCCGAGCCCGCCGATGTCGAACGAGGTCCCGCCAGCCGAGTCGCCGTAGAGCTGGGCCGCCTGGGCCACGGTGAGCCCCCCCAGCGACAACGAGGTCGCCGTCGGGTCCAGCGGAACCGTCGGGTCGGTTGGGACGCCCCACCATTGGTTCCACGCCCCGATCGAGCCGTCGGGGTGGGCCGGGTCGTAGACGCGTCCCAGCGTCGGGGCGAAGCCCGAGGCTTCGGGGCCGCTGCTGAACGTAAACCACGTCGTGCCGTCCTTGCTGACCGACACCGTCGCCGGGTTTGCGAACAGGGTCGAGGTCATCGTGATTTTCGTCGGGTCCCCGTTGGACCACCCGTCTGCTCCCCCGGCAAGCTGGAAGGCGTTGCCAAAGATCGTGAAATCCATGCCGTACGGATTGCCCGGGTCGTTGTGAACCTGGTGGTCGAACTTCACCGTAAGCGATCCACCTTCTCCGATCGTCACCACCTCGAAGGCCCGGGACGGTGCATAGCACGGCACCACGGGCACGGGGGAGTCCATGGAGATGAACCACCCGTCGCCGGTGGTATCTACGGTCGGCCGACCCAGGGCCGCCGTGGTATTATCGAAGCTCGCCCCGCTGATCCAGTCCGACCCCACGCCATTGCCCTTGACGTAATTCACGACCGACGTCGCGAAATCGGAAGCGTTGTAGTTGTAAGCGTCTGCAACGCGCGCCTTGGCTGCCAGCACGAACGCAACCGAGACCATGCACAGCACTGCCGCAACCTTCCTTCTCCTCTTCACGTGTCACTCTCCTCAAGACGTGGTCCGCGTCGAATGCAGTCCCCGCCGGACGCCGACCCCATGCGGGTTCCCCGTCGGGAGGGTCCACCCTCCCGGTGGCATCCGGGTGCTCGCAGATCAAGACGGGCTTTTCTTCAGGGAAAGGAGGCGGGCGATTCGCTTCAGCAGGGGGGCGAAAAAAACGCCGACCCCCGCAGAAGAGATCGGCGAACATCACAGTCACCCGGCATCATCCGCGTACGGACGCGTACGGAGACGCCCTGCCACAGCCTCTCTTCCCACGAAGAAACTGTTGGCCTGGTTCGCGGATTGAGTATCCTGACTTCCGGGTCATCCTCCGGTCGCGCCTTCCCGCGTCGTGAGCTTCAGACACAGTGGCAAACCCGACCGTCGTCACCGGTCACAGTGGCGGGTCCGTGACGGATTCACACCGTCTTCCTCCCACCGCGAACGACCACGTTCAATATATTAAACAAGAACCCGCCCAGGTCAAGGAAAAAAACACGGGCGGGAACACGGATTTGCGTTAGCCCCGCGTCCCATAAGGGGGGGCGACGGAAGATACTGCCGGACAAGCCTCCGGTCGTCACTTGCCCGGGATCGCGCCGATCTTCTCGAGGATTCCCTGGGCGTTGTCGTGAAATATCTTGCCCAGGTGCGGGCCGTAGGTTTGTTTCACGAGCGCCGCGCGATAGACCCGAAGCAGATCGGCCAGGTTATAGGAGTCGGCCCCCCAGACCAGTTTCTCCGGGGGGATGCCCCGTCCCATCGCGCCGGCCCGGTTGAGCACCCAGAGCCCCTGTCCGGGCGTGCAGTCCACGTACAGGTTCGGCATGCGATCGCTCAGCAGCACCGCTTCGAGAAACCCGGCGATCCCTCCCATGTGCGCCAGGATGAAAATCGTGTCCCGAAACGTGCGGACCAGCTTCTCGAACCGTCCCGGATGCGAGTAATACGACGCGACCTCCGTCTCCTTCGTGGTGAGGTACCCGCAGTGGCTCAGCACCGCCATCCCGAGTTCCGCCACCTTCTCGAAGAAGGGTCTCACGGCCTCGTCGTCCGGGTAGTAGCCGAGATTCGGAAAGAGCTTGACGATGCGGAACCCCTCCGCGTGGTACCGTCGGATGCAATCGGCCGCTTTTTTCTTTTCGCGCGGGTCCGCGTAAACCCCGCCGACCAGCCGGTCGCTGAACTTCCGCACCGCCGCCAGCACGTGCTCGTTCGGCCACCAGGGCGTCCCCAGAATCACGCTCCGTTCCACGTTCGCCTCGTCCATCAACCGGACGAGCTTCGTCCCGTCGTCGCCGGGCTGAAGATGGTTGTGAATGTCGATCGTCCGCTTGGGCATGACGAACCGTCGGGACATGGGGGTCTCCTCCGTTAGAGTTCCGGTGATGAGGGTATTCTATTCCCTCCGTCCTTCCCCGCAACAGGAAAACGAACTCCCGCCCCGCTCCCGCGAAGCCCGCCGGATTCATCTTGAGCGGACCTCCGGCACGTGCTAAAATCGCCGCTTGGGAATTGTCCCTTTCTACCCATCCCCGAGGAAACTTCGCATGCGAGTGCTCGTCATCGGAAGCGGCGGACGCGAACACGCCCTGGTCTGGAAACTGGCCCAGTCGAAAAAAGTGGACAAGCTCTACTGCGCCCCGGGCAATCCCGGCACCGCGCTCCTTGCCGAAAACGTCCCCCTCGATCCGGAGAACATCAACGGACTGCTGCACCTCGTCCGCCAGAAGAAAATCGACTTCACCGTCGTGGGGCCGGAAGACCCGCTCAGCATGGGAATCGTCGACCAGTTCGTCGAGCGCAGGCTCGCCGTCTTCGGTCCCACGCAGCGCGCCGCGAGACTCGAATCCTCCAAGGTCTTCACCCGCAAGCTCTGCCGCCAGCACGCCATCCCCTCCGCCGAGTTCGGCATCTTCACCGACCCCGAAGCCGTCCGCAAGTACGTCCGTGAGAACGGCCTCCCGGCCGTCGTCAAGGCCGACGGACTCGCCAAGGGCAAAGGGGTCTACGTCTGCCGCACCCCCGAGGACGTCAACCAGGCCATCGACGACATCATGATCAAGAAAATCTTCGGCGACGCCGGAAACGACGTCGTCGTCGAGGAGTTCCTCGTCGGCGAGGAGGCCTCCATCCTCGCGTTCACCGACGGACGGAACATCTACCCCATGGAAAGCGCACAGGACCACAAGCCCGTCTTTGACAAGGACCTGGGACCGAACACCGGCGGGATGGGGGCCTGCTCCCCGGCCCCGGTGATCACCCCGGACCTCGCGACCGAGATCGAGCGCGATATCCTCGTCCCCGTCGTCCACGCCATGAACACCGAGGAATGCCCGTACCAGGGGGTGCTCTACGCCGGACTCATGATCACGCGCAGCGGCCCCCGGGTGCTGGAGTTCAACGTCCGCTTCGGCGACCCCGAAGCACAGCCCATCCTCATGAGACTCCAGAGCGACCTCCTCGACGTCCTCGTCGCCGTCACCCAAGGCGAGCTCGACAGGGTCAAGCTCGAATGGGACCGTCGGCCGGCCGTCTGCGTCGTCATGGCCTCCGGCGGATACCCCGGCGATTACTCAAAAGGCAAAGAGATCACCGGGCTCGACGAGGCGGCGAAACTCGATGACGTCGTCGTGTTCCACGCGGGCACTACCGAAAAAGACGGACGCTTCTTCACCAGGGGCGGCCGCGTCCTCGGAGTCACCGCACTCGGCGACACCGTCCAGGCCGCCCAGGAGCGCGCCTACGAAGCCGTCCGCCTCATCCACTTCGAAGGCGCCCATTACCGCACCGACATCGGCTCCAAGGCCGTCGGAAGATAAGCACGTCGCCCGAGGACGAATGCGGCGGAACGGGCATTCGCCATTTTCGTTTCGTCATTCCGTTTCTGAATCCCCTCTCCCTCCGGGAGAGGGCAGGGTGAGGGGTTTCTTTTCCTCTTCCCCCTCGGCCTTAGACCTTAGGCCTTAGGCCTTTTTAAACTGCGGGCAAACGGCGCCCTTTGCGCCGGGTTTTCAAGAGAGCCCTGGAGACCTCTGGGATGTTCTGGTCCATCCTCTTCTTCGCCGCGATCATCTATCTCCTCGGAATCTCCACCCTGCTCCTCGCCCTCGGCGGGTCTCGCATGAGCGTCGAGACCCACGTCCTTTCCACCGGCGTGGGACTCGCAGCCTTCGCGAGTCTGGCCGTCCTTCTCAACACCGTGGGGCTTCCGCTCGTCTGGTGGGTGTTCCTTGCGTCCGCGCTCGTCCTGGCGGCGCTCGCCGTCTTCCGGCGCCTCCTCCGGGCGAAACCGGCCCCGGCGGAACCCCCCGGCGGACCTTTCTGGACGAAAGACTCCGTGGGACTCCTCGTCGCGACGGCCCTCGCCGCGATCCTCGCTCTGGTCTATCTGCACGGGGCGCTCTCGACCCCGTGGCTCGAGGACGACGACTCCTGGGTGCACGCGACCTCGGCGGAATATGTCACCGTGCATCACGCCTATTCCATCTCACCCGTTGCCCGCACCGGCGTCCTCAGCTACCTCGAACCCTATCCGCCCGCTTACCCCGTTCTCATGGGCGTCCTCCACCAGCTCAATCATTCCCTCTTCCTCACCCTCAAGGTCTTCAACGTCCTCATCGTGTCGCTCGGCATCCTCTACTTCTACCTCATGGCGCGGGAGTGGACCGGAAGACCCGCGCTCGCCCTCTGGATGACCGGGGTGCTCTGGGCCATGCCCTGCTTCATGAGCCGGTTCATCTGGGCCCAGAGCATGTCCCTGGTCCTTTTCTTCCCGGCGTTCTATGCCATGGAACGCTCCCGCCGCGAACCCCGTTGGGCCGTGGTCCTGGCGATTGTCATCGGCGGAATGTTCCTGACCCAGCCCTCCTCCGCGGCGATCTTCGCGGCGATGGCCGGGATCTCGTGGCTCGTGAAGGTCGCCTTCGCCGTGTTCCGCGCCGGCGAGCGCCCGCCTCGCCGCTCCCACCTCCGCCTCCTCGCCGCCGGCCTCGCCGGGCTCGTCCTGGCGGCGACGTTCTATTTCCCGGCATACCTCAAGTTCGGACGCGAGGGATTCCTCTACGGCATCGGTCGCTTCCAGCCGGCGGCGGGACTGTCGATGAAAGTCGCCGGCACCTCCATCGGCCATGCCTATGGCATCTCCGACTTCCTGTGGTCGGACGCCTTCCGGAACAAGATCAACCAGCCGACCGGGCTGGGCCCCGCCCTCTTCCTCGTCCTGGGCGCCGGGGTCGTGCTCCTCGTCACGAGACCCCGGCGACTCCGGGGTTCCCACTGGCACGTCACGGCCCTTCTCTGGCTCGTCTTCACCGTGCTCGGACTCGAGGGCGACGCACTGCCCGTGTCGCTCTTCCCGCACCGGTTCTGGGCGTTCTTCGCCATCCCCGCCGCGATGATCGCCGGGGAGTTCTTCTCCTTCCTCGCGTCGGACCTGGACTGGAAGAACATCGCCCTCGCCATCGGCCTCGGCCTGGCCCTTGGAATCGCCCTGATCTTCGGCGGCGTCGTCGAAATCCCCCGGGGCGTCCCGGCGGGACTGCGTCTCGGGATCTTCGTCATCGGCCTGGCAGGAACCGTCGGCGGTCTCGTCGCGGGATCCTTGCGGCTGAGCGAGAAGAAAAAGTCCGGAGAGAAAACGCGGTCTGGAGCCTCCTCGTCAGGCCTCCTGACTCCGTTCTCTTTCGCCTGCGGAAGGTTCTTCGGCCTCGCCGTGCTCGTCGCCGGCGTCCTCGTGACGGGCGGCTATCCCAAGGCCTCGATCCAGGGGATCATCGAGTGGCCGCCCGGGGTCTTCTTCTATCTCGGCACGACCTCCACGGACGCCGGGGAACCCGCCTACGTCCAGCAGCATCTCGACGGGTATCTCGAACTCCGCCGGACATTCCCCCCCGGCACGCCCATCTTCTGCGTCACGGGCACCGAGGAGCACCTCATCGGGTTCGACATGTACAGCCCGCCCTATGACGTCGAACTCAGGCGGTTCACGAAGGACCTGGAGGGGATGTCGCCGAAGGACCTCGATGCCGGCGTCCTGGCGCGTGTCCTCGACGTCGCGCGCCGGAAGGGCTTCGAGTGCGTGCTCCTGGACTTCTACTGGGCCGCGGAAATCCAGTTCGATGAGAACAGCTGGAATCGCCGACTGGTCCAGCGGTGCGGGGACGCCGGGATCACCGAAGCCCGGTTCAACGAGCTGTTCGTCCTCGGCGCCCCTCCCACGGAACGCGAAACGCCGTTCCTCGCGTCCATCCAGGAGTGCCGCGACCACCAACGCCGGCTGATGGAAGAGGAGAGGATCGTCGTCGAAAAAGTCCAGCGCCTGCGACAGCTGATGTCGGCGTCGCCGGAGCTCTCGCGGGCCCTGGACTCCGGCCCCTTCGGCGTCGCCGTCTTCGCGCTCAAATAGTGAAGCCCCCCCCCGTCCCGACCCGTCGGGAGGGTTCCGGTCCGCGAAGTGGCGAAACCCGCCGACTTGTCCGCCGTAGCCTTGGCGTAGGCGGAAGCCTCAGCCCCAATGTTTGTCGGGGCTGGAGAAGGCGCCCTTCCTCCCCGTCCCAAGGGACGGGGCTTTCGGGCGAAGGCGGGTCAATGCCCGCCCGACGTCACCTCGACCTTGCCCAGCCGGATGACTCCTCCTTGGGCCGCGAGCTTCTCGTCCGACGGACGCGACAAGTGCAAGCCCCCGCCCCCCTGTTCGACCACCCTCAGCGCCACCGTGTACGTCCCGGGTTTTACGTCCAGCGGAACGACGAGGTGGTAGCGCTCCCGCACCGTCTTGCCCTCGGGCCAGTCGTGCACGGGATAAAAGGTGTAGCCGAGGTGTCTCACGCAGATGCCGGCCGCCTGGTCGTACTCGTCCAGGAGCAGGAACTGCGTGAGATAGAAGCGGTCCACCTCCGGGTCCAGAAGCTTCCAGCAGGTCCGGATCGTGACGAGTCCTCCGACCTCCGCCGAAGCCGGCAATGCGTCCCAGCCGAGGAATGCGAGCTGTCCGTTATAGTCGATCCGGCGACGGACCTCGGGGGTGAACTCCCCGACCTCAAGAAGTCGGATGGGCTCCTTCGGCTCGCGCTCTAACAGCACCGCGTCCCCCGCCGCGTCCACGACCTCCAGCCGGTTCTTCTCGAAGAACTCCCGCAGCCGCTTGCCGCTGTCGCCGCGGAGGAACGTCAGATACCGCGGGTCGCTCATGTCCGCCACCGTCGCCGCCACGTCCTCCGGTATCGGGTACGGCTTCACGGAATAGCTGCGCGTCCCCTTCGCGATGTGGTGCAGGGAGTGGACCTCCGGGCGGTCCGTGAAGTGCGTCAGGAAGCGGAACTCGCACGCGACGGCCCCCTCGGCCGGGACGCGCGCGACCATGCTTCTCATGTACGGCGCAAGCGCCCGGTCATACGCCGTCGGCCATTTCCCCTCCGGGGCCGGATGGGCCTGGAAAATCCCGAGGCCGATCACCGGTCCGAACAGCACGTTCGAGCCGGCCGCGACGGCCACCGCCAGTCCGCTCAGCACCCGCGCTAGCGTCCGAGGCGGCCCCTTCGTGTTCATCGTCTCGACACGGATTCCCCCCGGCACGCCCCGCACGACGAGACGGAGCAGGTTCCTCAACCCCAGCACCGCCGCCATCATGACGAAAGGCGTGATCTGCGCCGTGTAATGCCACACGATCGAATGCTCGCTCACCCTCGACGAAAGCAGGTGCTGCGCCACCCCCGGCAGCGCGATCGCCAGCGTCAGCGGACTCAAGAGCGACAAGAGCATCGCCGGCATCAGGAGGTGCAGCGGATACTCCTGCTTGATCCGCGTGTCCCACGGGTCGCCCTCCGTCCCGAAGAACGCCGAGACCACCTTGACCGGGCTTTCCGCCATGTGGAGCGCCGCCTGGCCCGTCGTATCCCCCCATTGGGAATACAACCGCTCCAGCTGCACCTCGCCCTTGTTGATGCCCGGCAGGATCACGCCGAACGACAGCACCAGGAAAAGCGCCGCGAGCCCCACCAGCGCCGCCGCATAGACCCACCACCGCGGCCTCCGGATCAGGAGCGAATAGAACCCCATCGTCATCACCACGAGCGGAACGTCTTCCTTGGCCGCCAGGGAAAGCACCGCAAAAACCAGCATCACCCCGAACCGCCCCACCCACATGAAGTAGAACGTGAACAGCAGCGTCGTCGTGGTGAGCGTCTCGGGGTGGAACTCGTAGAGGTTGCTGTACCCGAGCGCCGGGTAGAGGAGATACAGCGCCGCGAAGCACTTCGCCGCGAACTCATTTCCAAGCTCCCGCCGCGCAAGCCAGTAGACCGGAAGCGCCCCGCACGCTAGCGCCACCGTCTGCAGCACCAGCAGCGTCACCGGATGCGCTAGCACCCGGTAGATCGGCGCAATCAGCAACATCGTCAGCGACGCGTGACTGCCGAGGTAGTTCATCCCCAGGATGGAGTTGTAGAGCGACCCGTGAGCGGTCGTGTGCGCCGCCTGCGCGAAGATCGCCAGGTCGAAGTCGTTGTAGAGGAAATACTCGTACTTGACGACCGAGATCGTGATGAACACCGCCGAATACGCTAGCATCATCCCGAAGACGACCGGCGACGTCCGGGACGGAAAAGGGGCCGGCCCCGTTTGGTCTGGAACCGACCCCTTTCCCGGCAGCCCCTTCGCCGCGCCCTTCTCCCGCTCCTTCTTCGGCAAGCGCCCTCTCCCTCTTCCCCGGCAACTCCCGACGCCCGACTCTGCTTCGCTTATTCTTCTTCTCCTGCTCCCCGGCTCGCCGGTTCTTGTTCTCCGTCACCTGAGCCGGCGGAACTTCCACGTCAGCGGCTCCCAGACCGCCGACGCGATCGCCGAGCCCACCCCGTCCGCCGCTATGTCCAGCCAGTTGCACTCCCTCGTCGGAACAAAATACTGGTGAAACTCGTCCGCCGCCCCGTACACCGTGCTCAGCACCGCCCCTAACACCAGCACCCACGTCGGCGCCGGACGCTCTACGTCCGGCCACAGCGCCCGGAAAGTCAGTCCCGCCAGGATCACATACTCCACCAGGTGTGCCGCCTTGTCGAGGTGCGGTATCGCCGGAACAAGCCCCGGCGGAATCTCCCGCGAAGAGACGAAAAAAATAAGCCCCGCATACGCGAAGAGCGCTCCCCACCGGAGGTACGCCCGGCTACTCTTCATCCAGGTCCTCCTCGTCGAACTCCCCGAAGATCTCCACCCAGTCGTCCACCTCGTGCGGCTCCGGACCCGTGAACTTGCACGCCGGGTCGGCGTCTTCCGCGTTCTTCTCGGCCTGCTCCTCCGCGCGCTCCATCTTCGCCAGGAGATCGGCCGTCCCCGAGACCCTCGCGTGGAACCGCCGGACGTATTGCGCAAGCTCCCGGTCGTCCGTCACCACGCGGAGGTCCCTCGCGTGCGTGCTCTCGCGGACCAGCCGCTTGATCTCCGTGTCCGCGTCGCTCGTCGGCTCGCTGAAGAGGACCTCCAGGCCCCCGAACCACTGGTGCCGTGCCAGGTGCGCGCCGCCCGCCCCGCCGTCGAACACCGCCGTAATCTCTTCCCGGCTCAGCGTGCGATACTGCTCCAGCCGCTCCAAGAGTCCCGTCCGCAGGCGCTCGCACTCCCCCGCCTCATGCCGGATCGGCCCGCCGGCCTCCGCGAAAATCACGTTGTATCCGTCCACCAGGAGCGGCATGGATGTGCGACCTCAATGGGGAAACGGTTCGACCCGTGCCGGGCGCTCGAGCGCCTCGACCACGGACGAGCGTGGGGGGCCCGGGAGAACTCTAGCCTCCCGCCTTCACCTCTCCGGCGACGAGCACGCACGACGCGACGCCTTTCACCTTCCTCCCGTCAAACGGCGAATTCCGCGACCGGGAGCGTATCGCGTTCACGTCGATGGTCCACTCGCGCCCGGGGTCGATGATCGTGATGTCCGCGTCCGCGCCGGCCGCGAGCGTCCCCGAAGACACGCCCAGCACGCCCGCGGGGTTCGCCGTCAGCGCGGCTACCGCCTGGCTCCAGCTCAGCACCCCGGTTTCGATCAACTCCGTGATGATCAGGGGAAGCGTCGTTTCCAGTCCCACGATGCCGAAGGATGCCTCGCTGAACTCCACCGCTTTCGTCTCCGCGCCGTGCGGCGCATGGTCGCTCACGATGCAGTCGATCGTCCCGTCGCGCACCCCCGCCCGCAGCGCCTCCACGTCCGCGCGCGTCCTCAGGGGCGGGTTCATCTTGTAGTTCGTGTCATATTTCAGGATGCCCGCTTCGTCCCGCTCGAGCAGGCACTCGTCGCTCAGCGTCAGGTGGTGGGTCGTCGCCTCCGCGGTCACGCGCACCCCCCGGGCCTTCGCCCGACGGATCACCTCCACCGCCCCCGCCACGCTCACGTGCGCCACGTGCAGGCTGGCTCCCGTCTCCTCGGCGAGAAGCACGTCGCGCTCCACCGCGGCCGCTTCGCTCCTGGCGGAAATCCCCGCAAGACCCGCCCGCGTGCTCACCGCCCCCTCGTGCATCACCCCGTGGGCCGAAAGCTTCGGGTCTTCCGCGTGGCTGATGATGGGTTTCCCGATCGTCCGGGCGCATTCCATGGCTCGGCGCATCCGCGCGGCGTCCGCAACCCACGCCCCGTCGTCGCTGAAGCCCGCCGCACCCGCGCGGCTAAGGTTCGCAAGCTCTGCAAGCTCCGAGCCCTTCCGCCCTTTTGTGATGCAGGCGATTGGGTGTACGCGCGCAAGACCCGCCCGGGCCGCCCCCAGACACATCCGCTCCACCCCCTGCGCCGTGTCCATCGGCGGCTCCGTGTTCGGCATCACGGCCACCGCCGTGAATCCCCCGGCCGCCGCCGCCGCAACTCCCGACGCGATCGTCTCCGCCTCGTCGTTTCCCGGCTCGCGAAAGTGCACGTGCATGTCGATGAGACCCGGACAGACGATCTTCCCCGCCGCGTCGATCACCCGGTCGGCTTTCCCCTTCACCCGGCCCACCTGGACGATCTTCCCGTCGCGGACCAGCACGTCCGATAGCTCGTCCCGGTGCGACGCCGGGTCGCACACTCGTCCGCCTTGGATCAGTATGCTTCCCACGCTCCGCCCTCGTTCCCCTGCTCCGCTCGCTACTTCCCCACCACCATTGACAGCACCGCCATGCGCACCGCCACTCCGTTCGTCACCTGTTCCAGGATGACGCTGCGGCTTCCGTCGGCGACCTCGGGGGCGATCTCCACCCCCCGGTTGATCGGTCCCGGGTGCATCACGATCGCGTCCGGCTTCATCCGTCGTTCCCGCTCGCGCGTCAGGCCGAAAAGCCGCGTATACTCCGCAGTCGAGGGGAGAACCGTCCCCTCGATACGTTCCCTCTGGATCCGCAGCACGTTGATCACGTCCGCCTCGCCCACGATCTCGTCGAAGTCCTTCACCACCGTCGCCCCGAGCTCCGTGATGTGCTCGGGGACCAGCGTCGCCGGACCCGAGACGAACACCTCCGCGCCCAGCGTCCGCAGGCCGAAGATGTTCGACCGCGCCACCCGGCTGTGCGCAATGTCCCCCACGATCACCACCTTCAGCCCCTCGAACTTCCCCTTCTTCTCGCGAATGGTGTAGAGGTCCAGGAGTCCCTGCGTGGGGTGTTCGTGGGTCCCATCCCCCGCGTTGACCACCGACACGTCCACGTGCCTCGCCGCCAGGTGGGGCGCCCCCGACGCCCCGTGCCGGATCACCAGGATGTCCACCCCCATCGCCTCGATGTTCCGCACCGTGTCGATGAGCGTCTCGCCCTTGGTCGTGGAGGAGCCGGAGTTGCTGAACCCCACCACGTCGGCCGAGAGCCGCTGCGCGGCCAGGGTAAAGGAGGTCGTCG
>Ga0182017_10002408_pt1 | contig 14197 bp, 13 predicted proteins | sample 712E3DmetaG_FD_120492 | JGI IMG/M metagenome (GOLD analysis project Ga0182017, IMG submission 120492) | Permafrost microbial communities from Stordalen Mire, Sweden - 712E3D metaG | ecosystem: Environmental > Terrestrial > Soil > Wetlands > Permafrost | place: Sweden: Stordalen | collected... | reverse complement strand
GCTATGATGTCCTTTTCGGTTTTTGTCCCGGCGGCGTTTTTATTTGCTGACGTTTCGTTAGTGGCATTATCCGTATTGCCGGAGGCAACCTCTTGCTGGCTTTTTTGCTCGGACGGAGGAGGAGTCGTTGGCGCTTCCACCTTTGGTTTTTCCGGTTCTTTGGGGATAACGGCAGCGTTATTGACCGGTTTTTCGGAGGAAAGGAGACGGTATCCTGTGGCTCCAAGGAAAACAAAAAATATAATTGCGACGACGATAATTGCCGCTTTTATTATATAGGATTGTTCATGAAGACTTTGTTTAAAATTATGCGCAACATATTCAAGGGGTTTGGTCGGTGTTTGCACGGGTTTTCTTATTTCTGTTATTGTCCTGGCAATAGGCTCCGGGTCTTCTTCTTTTTTTGTATTAATAACGTAAGAGAGGCTTTCCCCTTTTCCGGTCATGGCATTGATGGCTTTTGACACTTCTTTAAAACTTATCTTGCGTGTCCTATCTGTAAAGCCATTGAGCAGAGCAAGATCAGAAACGGCAATAATGGTTCTTGGCAGACCCTTAGAATATTTATGGATGATCTCCAGAGCTTCTTCAGTAAATATCTCACGCGCCACATCAAGCCCGGCTTTGTTGAGACGATACCTGATGAGCTCCCGTGTTTCTTCAAACCGAAGCGGGGTGAAGTAGTACCTCACCGGTAATCTCTGCCAGAATTCAGGCATTTCTTGAAGCGTATCCCATAGTGCCTTTTGTCCGGAGAGAATGAATGTGTGGAGGTACTCATTATTGTGGGTAAGGTTGATGAGCACCCTCAGTTCCTGCAAAACATCCCTTGCCCCGCATAACATCTGGCCTTCATCGATAACGATGATATTTTTGCCTCCTTCCCTTTTAGTTTCAATGAGGGCTTCTTTGAGGCGCATGAGGTTCTTCAGCTTGTCATCGGAGGGCATTTCGCCGGTAACAGAACCGGTAATCTGTTCAATCATCTGAGATGCGGTGAGGGTAGGGTGGTCGATAAAGGCGTATCTGAAATTTTTGCCGTATTCCTCTTTTAACTCATTGATAAGCTTGAGAAGGATTGTGGTCTTTCCAAGGCCTGCGTCTTCCGATACGATGAGGACACCGCCTTTGTTTGTATTGATTGCGTATTTAAGCCGTTCAAAACATTCGAAATACTGACCCGTTACGCACATCATGTTGCCGTCAGGGGCTAAAAGGAACGGGTGTTGTGTTAAACCCCAATATTTAATATATTCTTCGCTCATGGCTTGCACGTTTTGTCGGGTACGTACCCGATTTTAATTGCATCACTTCTGTTCCGAAAGATAATTTTACTCTTTTCAGGAATTTTATCAACTAATTTGCAGGATGGACGATGCAATATATATGCTCTTTTGTTGCCGATATAGTATGTTTCAGTATCCTTCTTTTTCTCCTGCCAGAGACCTTTTTCAGATTGCATGGCCTTTTTTTCATAATCCAAGAACATGTTTTTGTATTTTTCATTGGGAGGGATAATACTTGCTTTTGCGTATCCAAGCTTAACGAGTTCCGCATTGACGAATACTTTCTTTACAAAGACGTATGCGAGGGTCCTTCCTTCTTTGTCTGTTTTTTCTTTGTCAAACTCAAGCCTTACTTTCTTCATAAAGACGAGCTTCTGGTTATATTTTTTTGTTTCCTTTGCAAAAAATTCAGACCCGCCTTCTTTCAGGTTTATTTTCGGCGCCTCTATGCCAATGTATTTCACCGTTTCTCCGGTATCGAGCTGGATTGTGTTACCATCAATTATTTTTTTTACTACATATTCCTTTGCATAAGCAATATTTGAAAGAAGCAGTGAGAATATTATCGCGATAAGGAAAAGATTTTTGCGCATGATGGAAATGATTTTACAATATTTTTTATCTCTGATAAAGAACTAAAGAGCATTGAGACCACATATTTTGTAAATAAAAAATGAAGCATACTTCGTACCGTCATTTTATTTAGTGTGCATAGTATGTATAAAAATCATTTTTGTCATGCACTGGGCTTAGAGAGAAAAAATGATTCAAAAATTATTGACAGCGAAAAATTTGGGAATAAAACAAATTGGCGGAAGCAGTATGCCTGCTTCCGCCAATTCTATATGACAGATCTTTGTCTGCCATAGATTTTTATTTTAGCTGACCTTGAAGATCATTGCAGCACCGGTATCGCCCGCGGCACATCCGGTCCAGAGGCAGTAACCACCGCCGAGGATTACCATCTCTTCGAGCATCTCGGCAATAATCCTGCCCGCTGTCGGGGCCTGTGGGTGCCCATAGATCAAGGAGCATCCGTAGTTGTTCATCTTCATGACATCGATGCCCATCTTTTTGGCAAAGTTGAGGTCATTGGTAGTAAAGGGGTTGTGGCTCTTAATGGCCTTCATGTCGGTAATTTTGAGATCTGCGTTGGCGAGAGCCATCTGAGCCGCAGGTACCGGCGCTGCAGCCATGAAGCCCGGATCTACGCGGGTATAACCATAGGAGACAATCTGTATTTCTATCTTTGGATCAGCGCTCAACTCTTTTGCCCTATCACGGGTAGTAATGATGAATCCGCAGTTGCCGTCGGCAGGAAATGTCTGTGCGCCAAAGCTGTGGATACCACCTTTTTCAGCCGGTCCAAGTTTCGCCAGACCTTCTGCTGTGGTAGGGGTCACGCCCTCGTCCGTCTCGACGAGCTTCGTCGCCTTCTTGGAGAGTTTTACCTCTGCGGGAAACATATAGCGCTTCTGAAAGGCCCTGTCATTCGCCAAGGCCATCTGGTACTGCTCGTAACGCCTGAGGATGACTGCATCGGACTCCTCTTTGGTAAATCCCCCTGCCTTGGCAACGTTCTCAGCAGTCCCTACCATCTTTGTGGGTGGCATGACATTCGGGTCGGCGTTGAAGTTGTCCATCAGCCAGTTCTCGGAAATCACCTCGCCTCCGGGACCCATGGGGTTCGGCCATACGGTGTGGGCTCCATTGGAGCACCTATCGGTCATGAGACCGAAGGCCACATTCATTGCGCCCTGCTCAATGGCAAGGGCAGCCAGATTGAGAATGGTGGTGGAGGTGGTGCATGCCTGGTTGATCATGAGGCCGGGCAGATTCTTTTTGTTGTCCGTCAGCATTCCGGCAGCCCAGTTGTGGCTGTAGAACAGATGGTGCTGGTGAATGGTGATGCCAAAGTACAGGTAGTCAAGGATGCCTGGATCTATCTTCTTCTTCTCCAGAAACCACCTTCTTGCTGTCTTGGCGCCTAACTCAATGGAATTTTCGTTCTGCATACTTCCCTGCCAGCGGCTGAACGGGGTCGAATAGTAGCCGTTGTAAGGGATATACGCCTTTGTAAAAGTGTTCATGTTAAAACCTCCTCACATTTATTTTACTTATAAACTACAAACCGCATACATACTGTAATAAGGTAAAAATCTCATGTGGCACAGAGAACAAGTAATCGAACTTTTACCTGTTTCGTTAACAGTACTGGACCATAATTATTTGCCCTTATAAACGGGCTTTCTCTTCTTCACAAAAGTACCAATCCTTTTTCACAGATTGCATTATAGTACTCCCGATACGATTATGTACCAATGAGGAGGTCTATTGGGTTTGATAATGCCCACATTATCCACTCTTTCAAGTATTAATGTCTCATAACCCATACGTGTCCTTGCCTTATTTAGAGTAATCGTACCAACCTTTGCCTACTTTTCTGCCGAGCATACCGGCCTTTACCATGTTTTTAATAGCAAGCGGCGGGTCCCACTTTAATTCCTTCGGCAGTTCTTTGTAAAAGTAGTCCATTACGTGACAGTTAATGTCGAGACCGGTGAGGTCCATCAGTTCAAAGGGGCCCATAGGGTAGTTAAGGCCGAGCTTTGCCGCCTTATCGATATCCTCTTTTGAGGCGATGCCCTGCTCCCAGAGTTTGATTGCTTCTACAGCGCTGGCAATCATGAGTCTGTTGACGAGGAAGCCCGGGACATCGACCTTTACTTCCACTGGCTCTTTCCCTACTTTTTTTGTGAGGCCCAATGTTGTCGCAACGGTTTCGTCACTTGTCTTCATACCCCTTATGACTTCAACAAGTTTCATGAGAGGAACGGGGTTAAAGAAGTGCATACCAATAACCTTATCAGGTCTTTTTGTGGCAGTTGCAATCTCTGTGATAGACATGGAAGAAGTGTTTGAAGAAAGGATAACATTTGGTTTTGTGATCTCATCGAGTTCCGCGAAGACTTTCTTTTTCACGTCCATAACCTCGATGATAACCTCGATGACAAAATCAACGTCTTTTAAGTCTCCCATCTTGGTAGTACCTTTGATTCTTCCCATGATCGCATTCTTGTCATCAGCGGCCATTTTCCCCTTTTCGACGCTTTTTCCAAGAAACTTGTTAATGTTTTTAATGCCGTTTTCTACAAATCTGTCTTCGATATCCCTCATAATAACGTTATAACCGGCCTGTGCAACTACCTGTGCAATCCCGTTTCCCATGACGCCTGCACCCAAAACTCCGATAGTTTTAATCTCCATATCTTACAAATCCTCCTCAATAGTTTTTTCGATAATTAAAAAATTCACATGACAAACATATTTTATACAACATGTCGTATAAAAGAATCAAGGATTTTGCGATAATTATCTCATTTCCGTGTCGCTTTCCTATGTTGTTTTTAATCTTGCTGCCAGATGGGTCACCTGTGTCTTGAGGTTTATTAAATAAGCCTTTTCAGGTTGTTTGAGATTTGGGTTTGAATCATATTCTTCAGTTTTGATAATATCAACAACCTTCTCGATTGATCCTCCTTCCCGGTAGAGGAGTTCATCAACATGTTTTTTGAAGGATTCTGCCGTTTGAAGGGAACTGGCAAAAAAATCTTTTACGCTGTCATCTGTAAATACAAAATGGTGGCCCTGGCAGAATATTTCAACATCAAGCTTAGAGAACCGTTTCAACGAATTGATATACGCATCGTAATCAACAAGAAACTCACTTACAATACGGCCGTTTTGTGCAAGACAGCCGGCAGATTCCGTAGCAAAGAGCATCTTTTGTTCAGGAAGGTAATAGCTCAGCATGTCTCGTGTGTGGCCCGGGGTTACGAGTACCTCAACGCTTAGCCCATTATCGATCTGAATGATCTGCTCCCCATCTAAAATAATATCAATATCAAAGGATTGGAATGGCTCCATTATTAATTCTTCTTTATTTATCCCTGGTCTCTCTGCGATTAAAGGGATCGCATATTGGCTTAAAGAGGACATAAGATGTAAGGCGTTTTCTCGGCGTATAATTTTGTCAGCCCTTTCCGAGGCGAATATTTTCAAATCAGGAAATATGCTTTTGAAATATGAAGCGGCTCCGCAGTGGTCATAATGGACATGGGTGAGAAAAAGATATTGAGGATCTTTATTTGATAGTATTTTTTTTATATCCCTTTCATAGAGCTTGCCCATGCAGGAGAAACCTGCCTCAAAAAGGATCGCTGTTTTTTTGGCAACGAGATATGCAGGCGACCAGGCAAAACCGGTAACATGCAAATCGTTCCCAACTAACCCTGTTTTATTGAATATCAAACTTTGTAACCGCCTTATTTATTGTTCTCATTATAACGAAGCCATTTCAGCTCTTCAATAGATATCTTGGTGAATGAAAAAAAATCTAAAAAGGGATCAGGGCTTAAGGAATCATAGGGTCTCACAAACCCTGGCCCTTTAAGGATATCGATTTTAGCGATGATAGTTGGCTGTTGTTAACCTCTTGCTATATGCGGTAAACACATAGCATTTGAGAAAATTAGCTTGACAGGAGAAAAGAGCTTTTGCTAATATTGGTTGTTCATTGTTTCACAATTTCGTAAGAAAGGAGAGAACGCTATGGAGTTTAAATTTTCCGATGAACTGGAATCAATGCGAAAGATGGCCTATGATTTTGCAGTAAAAAACATTAAGCCTACCATGGAAGAAGACGAGAAAGAGCATAAATACCGTCCCGAGATTCTGAAAAAAATGGGCGATCAGGGCATGTTCGCTTGTTTGGCCCCGGAACAGTATGGTGGACTTGGTCTTGAAGAGGGGAATATGGCAGGAACCCTCATGGCAATAGAACTTGCCCGAGTCAGCCCATCATGGGGTCTTCCCTTCAACCTCCAGATGAATGGGCCCCAGAATGCATTATTGAAGTTTGCAAGCGATGCATTAAAAGAACAGTTCCTTCCGGGATTGATCGCAGGCACAAATGGCGGCTGCTTTGCAATCACCGAGGCGAACTCAGGTTCTGATGTTATAAGCATGAAGACAACCGCCACAGAGGTGGATGACGGTTTCATTCTCAATGGCAGCAAAACCTGGATTTCCGGGGTTCCCTACTGTGGTTGCGGTATTGTTTACGCCATAACCGACAAGGCTGCAAAGCATAAAGGTATGTCGGCTTTCTTTATCGATTTCAATACACCAGGCATTACCCAGAGGGCTATTACGACAAAACTCGGCTTACACTGTGCCCCTACAGGAGAAATTTTCTTCGAAGAGGCAAAAATACCAAAGAGCGCCCTTGTCGGAAAACTTGGTCAGGGTTTTGCGATTTGTATGACCATGCTCAATTTTACACGGCTCAGCTCTGCAGCAAGGGCTGTCGGTGTGGCACAGAGCTGTATTGAAGAAGCGTGCAAATATGCCAATGAAAGAGAGCAGTTCGGTCATCCCATCGGTCAGGAACCGATGATTCAGGAACAAATAGGAAGAATGTCTGTTGAACATGAAGCGGCAAAACTTCTTGTTTACCGGGCTGCATGGCAAAAAGACAAGGGAATGAACAATACCCTTGAAACTTCTATGGCAAAGTATTATGCTGCAGAATCAGCAAACTTCTGTGCTTCAGAAGCAGTGAAGATTTTTGGTTCCTATGGTTTTTCTTCAGAGTACCCCGTTGAAAGGTTTCTGAGGGATGCCAAGTCATATCAGATCGTGGAAGGAACATCTAATATTCAGAAGATGATAATTGCCCAGTTTGCTCTGGGATACAGAAAATCGTAAATAGTAAATTTTAAGGAGGCATTAATATGGCTACAGAAGTTACCGTTCCAATGATTGGGAAAATAGTAGGAGTCAATGTGAAAGTAGGAGATAAAGTGGCAGAAGATGACCAGATAGCAACACTGGAAGCAATGAAAATGGAAATGCCTATTGTTGCACCGGTGGCCGGCGTCATAAAAGAAGTAAAAATTACAGCAGGTCAGGAAGTCGAAGCAGACACTGTTCTTGCCGTCATTGAATAGAAAGGAATCGAATGTTAGTAGCCGGGATTGATATCGGCTCTATCACGACCGAAGCCCTGCTTTTTGATAAAGAAAAGGGGGTTGTCGGATATACTATCCTTCAGACAGGTGCTGATTCCAAAAAGACCGCAGAGGAAGCGCTGGAAAAAGTACTTGCATATCCGGAGAAAAAAAGTGTATCCGATATATCCTACATTGTTGCTACCGGTTGTGGCAGAAAAAGAGCTGCCTTTGCAAAACAGGCTGTTACAGAGATTACTTGTATAGCAAAAGGTGTTAATTATCTTTTTCCCCGGGCAAGGACGATCATTGATATCGGTGGTCAGGACACAAAAGCCATCAAAGTCGATGAAAAGGGTCGTGTTACAGAGTTTGAGATGAATGATAAGTGCGCAGCAGGCACAGGGAGATTCCTGGAAGTAATGGCAAAGGCCCTCAACGTCGAGCTCGATAGTATCGGGAATATTTCTTTGAAACACAAAAAAGAATTGACAATCAGCAGTATCTGTACTGTTTTTGCCGAATCAGAGGTGATCTCTCTGGTAAGCGAAGGAGAGGAACTGGAAGATATTCTCTACGGTATCCACAAGGCTATCGCAGACAGAACAATGGGGCTTATTAACAGATTGGGCGGCGTTGAAGGTGAAGTTATTATGGCAGGCGGTGTGGCAAAGAATATCGGTGTTGTGAAAGCCCTCGAAGCTGCATTGAATGCCCCACTAAAGATTTATGTTGAACCGCAGATCGTGGGTGCCTTGGGCGCTGCCATATTGGCATTGGAAAAGACAGCATAATACCCGTGAATAGAATGAAAAGAGCCGGCATTCGCCGGCTCTTTTTTGTCCATATTGCTCATAAGGTAAGATGGGCAAGTCGTATGATATTTTTTGAGAGGATAAGCTCTTTATCGGTATCCGCAATCGGTAAGGTAAGGACCTTGAAAAGTTCGTCTTTCATGAAGCCAAAAGGAACATCGGAACCAAAGAGCACTCTTTCCGGGCCAATGGTTTTGACGAATTCCAGGATCATATCTCCTGACGCAAGCGCTGTATCAAAATAGATATTTTCATACTTTTTAAACGCATTCAGGAAATCTGACGGATAGCCCCCAAGCATACCGAGGTGTGGGATGATAAGGAGAAAGTCCTGGAATGTGTCGGCAAATTTTCTCGTGAATTCAAGTTCTTCTTCGAAGATAGTCGGTTTTCCTGTTTTTTGTATTTTTTCTGCCAGCACTGTAAGCTCTTTATCCTCGAGAACTTTGTAGTTCGAAGCCGAATCTTGCACACCTCTCATCCAGTGCCATTTGCCGCCGGAATATGCCGCCGGTATGGGATCAAACCCTTCGTCTGCGTAATTTTCCCGAATGTAGTGGTATGGTATAAAATGATGAATGCGCTTCGTTTCATCGAGAAGCCTCACATTGATTTCGTTACTTTCTATTGCCGTAGAGGGAAAGGGTATGATGACAACGTGGGTTATACCCGATTCTTCCTGTTGTCTCTGAAGCTCCTTTGTTGTTACCTCAATGCCCATTGTGATTGAAGGGCCCCAATGAGAATGGCTGTCAATGATGAGATCAAAACCCATGGTTGCATGTGCATATCACAAATGATATCTTTTTGTAAAGAGCAGGCGATAGATAAGGCTATGGGCGATAGGCAGTGAACAGATTGGAGAAGAACCTTAAGGCCCCGTTGATTACGGTAGATATCATCATACATTACCGGCAAGGTATTGTCCTGATTGAAAGGAAGAACCCGCCTTATGGATGGGCATTGCCCGGGGGATTTGTTGAGATTGGAGAATCCCTCGAAGACGCCGCTGTCAGGGAAGCAAAAGAAGAAACATCCCTTGATATAAAGCTTGTTGAACAGTTTCACGCCTATTCGGAACCGGGTCGTGATCCCAGATTCCATACCGTAACGGTTGTTTTTATCGCGGATGGCAATGGAGTGCTACAAGGAAAAGATGATGCGAGAAGGGCAGAAATATTTTCAGAAAAAACTTTGCCGGCACAGACCGCCTTCGATCACGGACGGATTATCGCCGATTATTTCGATTATATAAAGAGCGGCAGAAGACCTCTTTCAATCTCCCAATAATATCAATTATTTGCCAATCTCAATACATTCTATACGGTTTTTGCAAGCGGCTACCACATTCTCTGATAAGACAATCCTATCCTGTTAATATTTTTACAAATTTTCCGATAAGTATATTATGTTGGCATTTTCTGGATTGTTTTATGAAACTTGTTTTGTAACGGTAGCCATATCACCGTAATACCGGATGGGACAGGGGCGCAGGCTTGCCAGGCCGATAGAAGATTTTTGGCTCATTATCATCAAGCTTCCACCGTCCGAATGGAAAAGAGGGCTACCGGGAAAAAATGGCAAGAGGAGCTGGATAATTCAGTTTGAGTAAATAATTATTGATTTTTTTATAATATGATTGTAGCATTAAGAAAAGAGCCCCCGCCGGGGCTCGAACCCGGAACTTAACGCTTAGTAGGCGCGCGCTAAATCCAATTTAGCTACGGGGGCAAAAAAGAGCGGCGGACATAACGGCGACTGGAGAGCTTGCTGGGCACGTTCAGTCGCCGTTACATATTTATGTCATAGCCCCGTCCGTCTCAGTGCTCTAAGAGATGATTTCATATTTACCTCCCTTCAATCATGCTTTAAGATTCCTTAGTCCTTCTTTTGTCCTTAGTAGCAACAGGTCTTTGTATATCCTTCCCTAAGTACTCCTGCGGTACCTCAATAACAAACATCTGTTCCTGTTCGTCCCAACGAGCCAGTATAGACCTTGACTCTGATAGATCGTATCTAATATAAGTCAAAAAAGTGGCAGCAGAAAACCCTGCTCCATTCCCCTTCTTCCCAAAGTGTAACTTGTAAGCCCTGTTATCTTTCTTAGTAATGGGGCGCACTCCAACAAGTCGATTTTGTTCGTCCCACAACAGAAGAACATTTTCGACTGCATTTTTCTCAAACAGAGCTGTAGCAGCCTTATTGAAAGAAACTCTTCCCAACTTATTAAAAGTTATAGCTGGGCTACCACTCCATTGAACCTTTCGGTTGAAGATTTCAAAGCCCATTTAGTTCACCTCCCATATGCTTAAAATTAAGTCTCTTATACATTATAGAATACGTTACCAACAAATGCCAAGCAGATAATTCAGTTTTTCTTCCTGTAGTCCCATATACCATAAAAGTAGTGTAATTAGAACGGACAAAAAAGTCAAGGAAATTTTTATTTAACTTCTTTCAATGTCAAATACTTACGGATATGTATGTAACTGCGGGTAAGAAGCAAAAACAGGTAAGCTGTAGACGATTGCTTATGTGGGTTTTTTGTCCCATCGTTTTTCGTTGGCGATCTTAGATATTTCTTTTTTTCTCTCAGGGGACAATCGTGCGGCACGGGCGAACCCGCCTTTGGCCCCTCCAAGTTTTCCAATGGCGACAGCATGAGGGTTCTTGTTGTTGGCTGGTTTTTCTTCGATGGGGATTTCTTCTGTGGTGGCCCGCACAACGAATGCGGCAATTTCTGAAATATCTCTACTTCTTTTCTTAGGGCGCTGCATATATTATTATTACATATGCTGAGTAATCTGTCTATAAAGGAAAAAAGCAAACTGAACCACTACCCGCTCGCCGATGCGTTTGACAGAATGGCTGTCATAGGAAGCGGAAATTTTCCCGTCGCAAAGGCGCTGAATATGATAGAATCTTCCCTTAATAAGCGTTTTGATCCGAATTTATTTGGATATATCCGGGAAATTGCGAAGCTCAAAACATCTGCTTTTGTATTAACCGACGGCGACGTGGAAATGGAACTTCCTTCCAAAGAACTGTTGCCGGGAATGGTCGTATCAAAGGATATCAGAACGGGAACGGGACTTATGCTTTTAGGCAAAGGGGTTATTCTGAACGAAAAACACATTGATATTATACAGCGATGCTATCATTTTGACCCTGCGCAAACGGGTGTGTACGTAAGAATTGTTAAAAGTACATTACGTGGGTCAGCGATCTGAAGATATTCTTTCTTTATTCTAGCGACTCAACAGCGTGCTTTATCCGTCCGATACCCTTTTGGATAACCTCCATGGATGTCGCAAAAGAGAGACGTAAATAGCCCTCTTTCCCAAATTCAATGCCGGGGACAACAGCTGTGTGGAAACCTTCCAGAAGCATAGTCGTTAATGTCGATGATGAATCGACGAGGGTTCCCTTATATTTTTTCCCGAGGACGCTGCTGAAATTGGGAAAGACATAAAATGCGCCTTTAGGGTTGTAGCATGTTACACCCGGTATACCGCGGAGTTCTCTTACGAGGAAGTCCCTTCGTGCTTGGAAGGCTTCAAGCATTAAGGCAATGCTGTTCTGAGGACCATTGAGCGCTGCAATGGCAGCCATCTGAGAAATGGACGTGGGATTAGATGTGCTTTGACTCTGGATATTGCCCATAGCCTTTATGATGGCCGCCGGGCCCGCTGCAAAACCGATGCGCCAGCCCGTCATTGCATAGGTTTTGGAAACACTGTGAGTGATAATAGTTTTTTCTTGAAAGGAAGGATCAAGGGATGCGATACTTACGTGTTTATAACCGTCATAGACAAGCTTTTCGTAAATCTCGTCGGAAATGATGTAAAAATCATGCTCAACGGCAAGTTTCCCGATAGCCTCCAGATTTTCCAAGCTGTAAACAGATCCTACGGGGTTTGAAGGGTAGTTGAGGATTAAGCCTTTTGTCTTATTCGTTATAACCTTTTTTACCATAGAAGCGGTAATCTGATAATTATCTTTCTCATGGGTCTCGACAATGATCGGCTTGGCCCCGGCAAGTTCAATCATAGGAGGATATGACACCCAGTATGGGGCAGGCACGATCACCTCATCGCCTTCCTGGAATATGGCCTGAAAAAGATTATAGAGGCTGTGTTTCCCTCCGCAGGAGATAAGCACCTCGTCCCGCTTATATTCAAGACCATTATCTCTTTTGAATTTTTCAATGACGGCATCTTTAAGAGAGTCAATGCCGGTTGCCGGGGTGTAACGGGTAAAGTTATCATTTACTGCCTTAATAGCAGCTTCCTTGATGTGATCAGGTGTATCAAAATCGGGTTCACCTGCGCCAAATCCCACAATATCAATGCCCTGCGCCTTGAGTGTCTTTTCTTTTGCGGTAATTGCCAGTGTTGACGAAGGTTTTAATAGTCGCGCTCTTTCTGATAACATACCAAAACTCCTTTAATAGTATCATTTCCCATTTGCTGCGTGCCGCGAGGATACTCTTTACACCATCGAGAGTGCTGTTGTCAATCAAATTGCTTATATGGTTAACAGATATTCGGCAATACAAGGATGGGCACATTGATATGGCGAGTATTGGGATGTGTATATGAACAACAAGATGCGCTATCTACGTATTGATCCGAAAGGAGTTGCAGTTACCTTCAAGATTTTTTTTGTCTTTTCCGTGATTTTAAACCGTTCATCGATTCTGCGACCTACTACCCAGATAATATTGTCATCGGAGAGCAACAGCGGAATGGTCTTTCGTTCTTCTTTTGGGATTTTCAATGATATAAAAAAATCCTTCAGCTTTGTCATGTTTTTCATTCCAAGAGGGGTGAATCTATCGCCGTTCATGAAAGTCCTTATCGTCAGATTACCCAGTTTTTCGTAATCAAAGAAAGCTGTATTTTTGTCTTTTGGGAAACTCTCCGGTTTTTTTGCAAGGCGTGAAAATTTCAGGTCCAGTTTGAATGGCGAGAGCCTGTTTTTGCCCATTGAGAGAGAAAAGGTTTCTTTAATTGGCGCGACAAGCGGTGTTTTCGTGAAAACAAGGCGGTCATAGACCTTTTTTATTTTTATCCCATAGGGCAGGGTAGAGACAAGATTCGGTTTTTCTGCGCATAGAATTTTTTGGATCTGGCGGAAATGTTCTCTGAGAGGGATAAATTTTGGTTCCAGAGAAACGACGACATCGGAAATGACCCTGAATTTTGTTTCATCATCAATTTTATTAAGGCTTTCAACATCAAGAGAGATGTCCCCTTTCTTGCTCTTTTGATGTTTTTTGAGAAATAATCTCGATTTTTCTTTAAAGAGATGATCGATATACGTGAGGTCTTTGAGAAGGGAAAATAATTTTTCTTTAAATGCGGGGTTCAAGCTTTCCATGATCGGAAAGATCTTTTTTCTCAAAAAGTTTCTTTCATAGACGATCTTATCATTTGAGGAGTCTTCCACAAAAGGTATTGAACGCAGCTCGGCGTATTCTGCGATATCAACTCTGTATGTATAGAGAAATGGCCGTATGATGGCGCCTCTTTTTATCGGGATTGCCGCAAGCCCTCGCAATCCTGTCCCTTTCAATGCCCTCAGGAGAAATGTTTCAATCTGATCGTCCAGATTATGGGCGATTGCTATTTTGTTGTAGCCGTATTTCGCTACGATCTCATTGAAGAAACGGTAACGTGCTTCCCTTCCTGCATGTTGAATTGATAGGCCTTTCTCGGAAGCAATTTTTTTTACATCAACCTTTTGCATATGCACGGAGAGGGAAAATCTTCGGGCAAGTTTTTTGACAAACCGTTCGTCTCTTTCAGACTCTTCGCCGCGAAGCATATGATTGATGTGTGCCAGCCCAAGCTCAAAGCCTATCTCTTTTTGAATTTCCAGCAAGAAAAAGAGTAGGGTGGTGGAATCTATTCCCCCTGAGATACCGAGAAGGACCTTGTCGCCCTCTTCAATAAGTTTTTCCTGCTCAATGGTTTTTTTTACTTTCCGGACAAGGTTCATGATGGGGTTTTCCAATTTTTTCGATGGATGTCCGAGGGCTTTTTGATGATTTGTAACCTGTAACGGGGAATCCGTAACGTTT
>Ga0182017_10002406_pt1 | contig 14203 bp, 7 predicted proteins | sample 712E3DmetaG_FD_120492 | JGI IMG/M metagenome (GOLD analysis project Ga0182017, IMG submission 120492) | Permafrost microbial communities from Stordalen Mire, Sweden - 712E3D metaG | ecosystem: Environmental > Terrestrial > Soil > Wetlands > Permafrost | place: Sweden: Stordalen | collected... | reverse complement strand
TCCGCCAACACGCGCTGGCGCAGGTCCATCGAGTACGCCGCCATCGCAACACCTCCTTGCGTTGCGCTCCCCTATACGCGCGTGCGCGCTCCCGGCGCAGGCCCTTTTTTGAATTTGCTCTAGGTGCCGGCTCGCAAGTTCACCCGCCGGATGTAACCTGCTTGATTGACACGGTTCGGTTGTGTCAGGGCTGTGTGCTGGCGTCTCCGACGAGCCGCCGTGCTTCGGCTTGCAACGCTTCAAGCTCGGCCGCGGTGTCAAACCAGAGGGATTTGCCGTCGTCCGTGGCGTGGAACGGGGCGTGGCGCAACTCGTCGGGCCAGGTGGTCTCGGCGGTCCGGAGATGCTCGCGCGCCGCGACCAGATCCCCGCGCTGCCCGGCCGCGACGGCCAGCACCAGGTGGGCGTAGCTCGGCTCGTCTTTGGCAGCAAGAGCTTCCTCGGCCGCACGGGCCGCACGCTCCCACTGCCTGAGCCGCAGCGCGCCGAGCGCCACCGCCCGCTTGGCGCGTGGCAGCGACTGATCCCCATCGCGCCCCTCGGTCCCTGACGGCTGGCTGACCACCGCGGCCGACACCGCCAGATCGACGGCTTCAGTCGCCTCGGCCTCGCCAGGTTGCGCGAGCTGGTACACCGCGCTCAGCACGAGCGTCGGCGGGTCCTTGCTGTCCGAAAGGCGGCGCGCGACCGCCAGCGAGTGCTCTGCCTCGCTTCGCCCCAGATAGATCTGCACCGCCGCCAGACGCCGCCAGGCCATCACATGATACGGCCGCGCCTCGGGCGGCACGCCCTCCGCTTTGTCGCCCACGCATTCCGTGCCACGCAGCAAACACCGCTCCGCCTCGGCGAGATCGCGTTGCACAGCCTGGGTGGTTCCCAGATTGACCCACGCGGCGTAGTAATTCGGGTCTAGCGCAATGACTTTCTCGAACGCGGTGATTGCGTCGGCGGGCCGCAGCCAAACCTGGTACAGCACGCCGCGCGCGTTCCAGGCCTCTTTCCGCCGCGGGGCGACCTGGATCGCGCGGTTCAGCAGTTCCTCTTCCTTACGGAGCAAAGCCCGGTCCTTCTGGACAAGATACTGATCTCCGCACATGTTCGCGAAATTCACCAGGACGCGGTAGTCGTGGGGGTCCGAGCGCAGCGCTTGCTGAAAGTCCCGCTCTGCGGCAGTCCACTCGTATTGCTGCCAGTGCTCCACGCCGCCCTTCACGAGCCCGTCGATCTCGCGGCGCCGGGTCTCCATGTTGTAGCGCCAGCCCAGCAGTGCGGCCACAGCAAGAAACACCAGCGCCAGGGCCGTGATGGCTTCGAGACGCCGGCGCCGCACAAACTTGCCCGTCCGTCGCACGAAGCTCGGCCGCCGCGCGACGATCGCCAAATCCTGCAAGTAGGAATTCAGGTCGGTGGCCATCGCCTTGGCCGTCTGGTACCGCGCACTCGGCGACTTCTCCATCGCTTTCAAACAGATCGTCTGCAAATCCACCGGCACCGAGGGAATCACCTTCCGCGGCGGCGTCGGCTCCTTGAACAGAATCTGGCTGAGCAACTCCGACTGTTCGGTCGCCGGAAGCGCCGGCTGGAACGTGAGCAGCTCATACATCGTGGCCCCCAGCGAGTAAACGTCCGTGCGGGAGTCCAGCGTGATGCGTTTCGCCCCCACCTGCTCCGGACTCATGTACCGATACGTGCCGACCAGCGACCCCGTCGCCGTCACCGAGTGCTCGTCGGTCGTTTTCACCAACCCGAAGTCCAGGATCATGATCCGCCCGTCGGTGCACAGCATCAGGTTGCCCGGCTTGATGTCGCGGTGGATCATGCCTTGGAGATGTGCGTAGTGCAGCGCCTCGGCCGCGTCCGCCATCCAGCGCGCCGCTTGCCGGTAGTACACCCGTCCCTTCGCCCCCGTCGAGCTGCCGCTGACCGTCGAAGGCGGCTCCCCCGCCGCCGTCCCATTCCCGGCTCCGGTTCTGGTGAAGACATCAGGCTCCGTCAGGATGGCCGCCAGCGATCCCGATGTCGCCAGATGGATGTCCATCCCCGCCAGACGCTTGATCACCGCGCTCAGCGGCTGCCCGCTGATCAGCTCCATCGCGTAGTAATACCCGTCCGGCGACTCGCCAAAATCGTAGATCGGAATGATGTTCGTGTGGTGCAGGCGGGCGGCGGCCGCGGCCTCGCGCTTGAAGCGCGTCACCAGCTCGGGGTGCGCGCTGCTGACGAGCGCCGGCAGGAACTTGAGCGCGACCGGGCGATTGAGCTTCTGTTGTACCGCCTCATAAACCACCCCCATGCCGCCCCGCCCCACGACGCGCTTGATCTGGTAGCCCTCAATCTCCGGGAAACGCTCGCGCGGGCCCGTCCGGATCGTCGCCGACTCGTCCGCCAGCAGCGAAATGTCCGTGGACGTCGGCGCGCCCCCGCCGAACGCACGGGGCGTCTCCGTCTGCGTGGGTGAAGAGTCCGAGGCGGCCAGGATTCCCTTCACACCCGCCGCGAACTTGTTCTCGCGCCGCAGCACGTCATACGCTGTCTTGCAGCGCGCACACGACGCCAGATGCCCCTTCAGATGTCGAACGGTCGTCCGATCCAGTTGGCCGCGGGCGTAGCGCTCGAGCTGGTCGCGGTTCAGGCAGTCTTCCATGCAGCGCCTACAGAACGTCGCCAACGAGCTGCGTGACCTCCTCCCGCAGCCGGCGGATCATGCGCGTCTTGGCCAGGTAGACCTGGTTGGCCGAGAGGCCCAGCGTTTCACAGACTCGCTCGACCGGCCAGTCCTGCAGCACGTACAGCCGGAACGCCTGGACCGTATGGTCCGCGCAGCGAAGTTCCAGCCGGGCCACGCAATAGACCAGGTGCTCGCGCAGCCAGAGGCGCTCCCACGGGGCGTCGGGCGCCGGCGCCGCGGCCCACGCCTCGAAATCCCCGGCGCGGGCCTGCCGCGGACGCTTTCGCCGCCACAGGCTGGCGATCTGATGTTGTACCAGCGTGCGCAGGTAGCCCCGGAAGCGCCCCCGATTCGGCGAGTAGCGAAAACGCCGCATGTGCTGGGCCAGCAGCTTCATGCACTCCTGCGCGACTTCCTCCGCGTCGTCCGCGTGCAGGCCGCGCGCTCGGGCGTACTTCCTGATCAGCGGGAAATACAGGGCAAAAAACTCCCGCCAGGCGTCCCCGTCGCGGACGTCCCGCACCCGACCCAGAAGCGTGGCGCTGGTGGTCTCCATACCGCTCGGCGCGCATCATAACCCTGCGACCGCCCGCAGAATACCGCTACGGCAGCCAGGCACGGATTGCAGCCCCCGACGAGCAACGCACGGCGCACCGACTTAAGTGACATTCCGCAATGCACTTATGGCCGCCCCCGGCGCGTGTCTACGTCGAAACCGAGCGGCTGCCTACACGATTGTGGTACACTGCTGACAGACTCGTGAACGCCGGGTGTATCACCTCGGGTAGATTTGGCCCGCGGAGGGTTTGGCCATGTGTCGTTACCTGTCTGCTGTGGACGGCATAGCCCGTCGTAAGCGCGTCTCGAGCGAGTCGCCGCGCTGTGGTTGGCCCGGCTGGGCGCAGGTCGCGCTCGGCATGGCGTTCGTCCTGGCCGCGGCGTCGGTCACGGCTCGCGGGCAAGGGGCCGGGTGGGCGCTCGACTTCGACGGCGTGAACGACTACGTCTCGGTCTCGCACGACCCTTCGCTGAACCTCACCGGGAGCTACACGATCGAGATGTTCCTCAAGCCGGACGGAACATTCGACGCCTCAGCGAGCGACTACCAGGGCGTGCTCGACAAGGGCGACTACCAAGTGTTCCTGGACCCCAACGACGGCAAGCTCCGGTTCGTCCAGCCGGGCGTAGGCGCCTTCTCGAACCGCTTCGGCCCAAACCCCGATGTCACGATCTTCGCGATGGCCGTGTACAACGGTGAGTTGTACGTGGGCGGCGCTTTCACGACGATCGCCGGCCAGAGCTGCAACCACATCGCTCGTTTCGATGGCTACCGCTGGCAGCCCGTCGGGACGGGCACGAACGGCCCCGTCTTCAGCCTGGCCGTCTACAGCTACGGGGGCAACAGCTACCTGTGCGTGGGCGGCGGCTTCAGCACGGCCGGCGGCAAGACGGTCAGTAACATCGCCGCCTGGGGTCTCGGCACGTGGGACAATTCGCTCACCACGCAGTTCGGCCAAGGCACCAACAACATCGTGTACGCGCTCCTCTCGCCGGGCGCCGGCCAACTGTACGTGGGCGGGACTTTCACGACGGCCGGCGGTGGACCCGCAAGCCGGATTGCGTTCTTCAACGGCGCCTCCTGGAGCGCGCTGGGCACGGGCATCCAGGGCGGCACCAACCCCACAGTCTATGCTCTCGCCGGAACCGGCCCCATCTACGTGGGCGGGAGTTTCGACCATGCCGGCGGCGTCGCCGCGAACAACATTGCCTCGTGGTCGGGCACGACCTGGTCGAGCCTCGGCGCCGGGGTGAATGGGGTGGATGGAACCGTGTACGCGCTGCTCAGGCCCGCGACCGGAAACGTTCTGTACGTCGGCGGCTACTTCGTCTACGCCGGCGGCTTGTACGCGCGGAACCTCGCCATGTGGAGCACCAGCGGGTCGGGGTGGTCCGCGTTTCCGATGCAGATCAGCCAGACGTACCGCACCGTGTACGCGCTGTGTCAGTGGGGCACCAACCTGTACGTCGGCGGCGATTTCTGTTGCATCGGCAGCGATCAGACCAGCGGTATCTTCAAATGGGACGGCAGTAACTGGAGTATGCTCGGCAGCGGGCTGGGCGGAGGTTACTACGCGGCCCGCACTTTGGCAGTCTACAACCCCGGCGCGGGCGACAGACTGTACGTCGGCGGCGAGTTTGAGTCGGCCGGCGGTCTGCCCACGCAGGGCTTGGCGCGCTGGACCGGCTCAATCTGGGATGCAACCTGGGGCGGCACGAACGACAGCGTCAACGCATTCGCCGCATACAACAGCTTTCTCTATGCCGGCGGACGCTTCGGGGTCGCGAGCGGGTATAGCGCGCAAAGCGTGGTCCGCTGGGACGGCACGGCGTGGGGCACCGTTGGATCCGGCCTAAACAACTACGTCTTTGGACTGGCGACCTATGGCAACGCGCTGTACGCCACCGGAAGCTTTACCGCTTCCGGCGGCGTGCCCGTCAGCCGGATCGCCAAGTGGGACGGCAGCCAATGGTCCGCGCTCTCTACCGGCTTGGACGACCTTGGCTGGGCCCTCGCCGTCTATAACAACGAGCTGTACGTGGGTGGATCGTTTGCCACCGCCGGCAGCGCGCCGTGCAGTCGCATCGCGCGGTGGAACGGCTCGACGTGGCACGACCTGGGAGCCGGCGTCACGTCCACCTCCACTCCCGCCGTCTATGCACTCGCAGTGTATGGCAACGAGCTGTACGTCGGCGGCCGGTTCACGCAGGCCGGCGGCCAGCCCGCCAACAACATCGCCAAGTGGAACGGCAGCACGTGGACTGCGGTGGGTTCCGGCACGAACAACAGCGTTTGGGCCCTGGCGGCCTACAACGGGGAACTCTATGCCGGCGGCGAGTTCACCACCGCCGGCGGCGTGTCTGCGAACCACGTCGCGCGCTGGAACGGCAGCACCTGGGCCGCCGCCGGTAGTGGCCTGAGCGGGGGCCCCGTACCGCAGGTATGGGACTTCGCGGTCTACAACAACGAGCTCTACGCCGGTGGGAGCTTCACCGTTGCCGGCGGCGTGTACGCCCCCAACATCGCCAAGTGGAACGGCGCCGCCTGGAGCGCCGTCGCCGACGGCGTGGACGACATGGTCGAGTCCCTCGGCGTCAATGGCAACGAACTGTGGCTGGGCGGCTCGTTTCACACCGCCGGTAGCGTGTTGAGTGAGCACGTGGCCACCTGGGTTCAGCCCGTCCGCACCGTCGCCTCGTCCCGCACGAGCTGGCCCCCCAAGCAGCACCATGTCGCCATCACGCACGATGGGACGAATCTGCGCATGTACGTCAACGGCGTGCTGGAAAACACGGCGTCGACGTCCGGCACGACGGCCGAGACCACCGGCACGCCGCTCTGGATCGGCCGCAGCAGCGGTCCGCCCGTGGACGGCGGCGCCGGCCAGTTCTTCGACGGCCAGATGGACGAGTTCCGCATCTGGACTGTGGCACGTTCGCAACCCCAAATTCGCGACTACATGAACCGCAAGCTGACCGGAACAGAGGCAGGGTTGATGGCGTACTACCGCTTCGACGAGGGAACCGGCGCGGTGACCGACGACTCGTCGCCCAACATCAACGCCGGCTCCCTGGTCGGCCCGACCTGGGTCACCTCCGCCGCCCCGCTCGGCGATGCCGCATACTGGTCAACCGGCGGGACCTCGATTGCGCTCAGCAGCCCCTACGGCGACTGGTTCGAGATCACGGCCATTACCGGCGCGCCTCCCTTCGCCGCTCTCATGCGCGTGGACGGCCCGCCGAACACCACGCAGGTCGGCCCCGGCGTCTACCAGGTTTTCGATTCGCATTACTTCGAGGTGTGGATTCCCGACGGCAACTCGCCGCACTACACTGCCGTCTATCACTATGCGGGGCACCCCGACATCGTCGATGAGAACGCGCTCGTGCTCGGCTCCCGCGCGAACGCCGCCCAGAGCTACTGGGCCGACACGGACGCGACGCGGAACACGAGCACCGATACGCTGACCGTGCCGAACCAGAGCGGCACGCAGTACATCCTCGGCGAGGCCGGCTATCACCTGACGATAGCTGTGTCGCCGCCCGGCGCGGGCACAACCGATTCGCCGCCGGGCACGGGCGCCGTGCAGCGCATCGGTTCCACGGTGCCGGTGCAGGCCGTGCCGAATCCGGGCTACGTCTTCGAGTATTGGGCGACTTCGACGGGAACGCCCGTCACGCCAGATCCTGATTGTGCCAGCAGCGCCGCCGTGCTGATGGACATGGACAAGACCGTTACCGCCGTCTTCGCGGCCGGGTCGGTCGTCGACAGCTCCTGGCTGGGCGGCACGCCCTGCGGCAGGGACCCGCTCGGGTGTTGGAATACCGCCGACAACTGGTGTCCGACGCTCGTGCCCGACAACGTCACCGACATGAGCTTCGACGTCGACATCCCCAGCGGCGGGCAGGTCACGCTGAACATGTCCCCAACCATCGACGCGCTGTCGCTCGGCAACGAGGCCTTGGTAACCGTTAACGCGGCGAGTGGCGCCGCTGTGCGGACCCTCGCCGTCCTCAATCCCATCACCATCGGCGACACTGGCACTTTCTTCGCGGCCGACGGCAAGCGCCTGCTGCTCGACGCCCCCGCCATTGACCAGATCGCCGGCGGCGTCCTGCAGGCCGGTTGGGGCGGCGTCATCCAGATCAACGGCGCCCTGGTTACCGGCGGCTACGCCGTCACGTTGGATTCCGAGAGCCGCATCGAACTCATCGGCGGCGCCGAGTTCCGCAATGTCACGATCCAATCCCACCCCGGCCGCACCGAGGCCGAAACCGTCGCCGTGCCCGACGCACAAAGCGGCGTGCTCGGCGGCAACATCGACGATTCCGGCGGCATCCGCGTGGACGCCGCCACCGATGTGACCGTCCTCGCCCCCGGGCCCACTGGCGTTGCGCTCACGGGCTTCGGCCGCGTCGCGCTCGGCGACGAGAACCTCGCGTGGTTTGGTGCCTTCGGCCGCACGATCACAAATGACACGGCCCACCGCATCGAAGGCGCCGGCGTCGTTTGGGGGCACCTCATCAACCGCGGGACAGTCACCGCCAACGAGCCGGGCAAGATCCTCACGATCTCGTCGCCGGGCAACAAGAACAACACTGGCACGATGCAGGCCACGAACGCGGGCATCCTGTCGCTGGCGGACGACATCACCGGCAACGGCACCTTCCGCGCCGACGGCGGCACAATCCAGACCAGTTCCGACAAACGCGGCCTGTCCATCACCGGCACCGAGCTGATCGCCACCAACAAAGGCGCCGTGCAGATCATCGGCGACGCCGACCTCGCCATGACCACCGTCACCATCAACCACGGCGGCGTCGTCCAGGGTGTCGGCTCGTCCGCGGCGACTCTGACGGTCAACTCCATCAGCCTCACTGCCGACGAGACCGGCGGCGACGAGATGCTGCTCAACGGCACGATGTCCGTCAATGCGACCGGTCCGGTCAGCGTGGACGGCGGCACATGCACCCCCAGCCGCGGGTGCACGCCGCCGATTCTCAAGATGAGCGACTCTGCCGTCTTGACCGCCGCCAGTTTGATCGCCGTCCAAGGCGGACAGATCGACACGCTCGGCTACTCAACGACGGATGTGGCCGGTGCGCTGACGCTCGACAGCGCTGCGACCTTCGCATGCTCGTCGGTTTCCTCCCACGCCAGCGCGACCGTTGGATCGCTGACGATCGCCAACACCGGCGGCACGGGTGCCGCGCTGAGCCTCGACAGCCACATGAGCATGCACGTGCTCGGCGATGTGACCGCCAGCGGTACGCGCGACGGGCGCGGCTGCACGCCGCCCATCCTCCGCTCCACGAATGTCGGGGCCCTCCAGATCGATGGCCGCCTGATTCTCGACGGCTACGTACAGGTCGCAATCGGCGGCGCCTACGGCCTCACGCTCGGCGGCGATCTCATAAACCACTCGACGGACCCCAATCTGTTCGGTTGCTCGCAACTGCACCTGACCGGCCCAGGCAGTTCAGGCGGCGAACACACGGTCGAGGTCGCCGGCACCGACCACGGGCCCTTTGCCATAGGGCTCCAGTCCAACTTCGCACTGCCGTACCTTGATATCGCGCCCGGCGCGACCGTGCACTTTGTCGACCAGTTCGACAACGACCCGAATGCACAGGGACCGTGCAGCGAGGCGCTGTACGTCTCTACGTTCGTGCTCGGCGGCGGGGCCTCGCTCGAGCTCGACAACTGCCGAGTCTACTACTGGAGTCTGTTCGCGGACCCGAACGGTCCGCCCGCCCAGATTACCATCGTCGGCTGCGGCGCGTTGATCCGGATAAGCAACCCCGATGTCGACGGAGACGGCGACGTCGACATGGTCGATTTCGGCCTGTTCGTGGGCTGCCTCCACGGCCCCGGCCCCGGCAGCATGGACCCCGCGTGCGACCCGGCCGACCAGGACCGCGAAGGCGACGTCGATTTGGCGGACTTCGCCCTCCTCCAGCCAGCGTTTACCGGCGAGATACTCCGCCCGGAATGACGCGCGCACTCAGGCAGCGGCGCGGCTAACGCTTCTGCCACTCGAAGTTGGCTTCGAGGAACAGGCCTCGGCCCCGCGCTACACCCGGCTGATGTGGTCCGGGTGCTCGCGGACGTGCGCCTCGATCCCGTCCGCATACTGCTGCATGACCCGGCCAATGAGTTCCGGGTTCTCGCCCGCCTCGCCCTCGCCGGGCACGTACAGCGGCGGATTCACGATCATCCGGTAGTAGAAGTTCGGCCGCGAGACGACGAAGGCCTGGAAGATGGTCGCACCGCACCGCAGCGCGACCTGCAGCGTGCCGGTCAGAAACTCGCGCGTCTGGCCGAACACGCGCACCGGGCAGGTCTTCAACTGCAGCCCGCGCACCCGCCCCACGTCGAGCGCCGTCCCCACCACGCGGTTCTCCTGAAAACACCGGTAAATGTCGCGCGGAAAGCTGTCCGCATACAGCACGCGAATCCCGGCGTACTCCGGGAACGTCCGGGCGTACTTCTCCTGCATGTAGACGCGGAGCATGCCCTCATTGCGGTCGCGCACGCCGGCACATTTGTAGCCCAGCAGCGCCATCAGCAACGCCGCGACGTGGTGCGACCCGTGGTGGCTCATCATCACGTACACCCCCCGCCCGCGGGCCAGACCCTCGTCCAGGTACTCCTGCCCGTGGAAGCGAATCCGACGCATGATCTTGTCACGCGGCAACCGGTCGAAAATCAGGTAGAACAGCTTGTCGCAGCGCGTCCGGCGGAAGTACTGGTGGATGATGTCACGCTGCCGCGTTGCGTCCAGACCCTCCGGGAATACGTCCCGCAGCTCGCGGCGATAGCGGCCCCGGCGCTTGAAGTTGATCAAGTACTCGATCGTGCCGAACCACGACCCGAACAGGTACAGCCCCTTCAGGCTGAATGCGCCGACCCACGCGGCGAGAAACCAGCGCACGAAGCCGAATTTCGCCCGGTCATACCAGCTCGCGCGTTTTTCCCCGCGGGGCAGCGCCCCGGACGATTCGCCCATGCCGCGCGCCGGTCCGGTCGCGGACGCGGGCGCGACACTGGGCGCAGGCGGGCTCGGCGGGGTCCTCGTTTGCACAGCGAGCGCATTGTGCGGGCTCCGCCGGGGCCACGCAATACCCGCCCAGCCGCGCCCCAATCCGAGCTGCGCACGGCCGTAAGCGGCCTGCGTTCGTCCGCGGAGCGGTTTCTGGCGCCCGGGCGACCTCGAATTGTGCTACGCGCGCCACGCTGCTCCCCCGCTGGTGCTACGATTCGCCGTGCGGCCTACAGTCAAAAGAGGGATCTGATGTGCCGGATTCGCACCATTGCGATCCTGCTGGTGTCGGTCGGCGCGGCGCCGCTGGTCCGAGCGGCGCGGCCAGATTATGCGTATCCGGATCAGGTCGCAGCACTCGAGGCCCTCATTTCGACCTCGGTTTCGCCGGAGGCAGGAGCGGCTCCGGACCCGGATGACCTCGTGCAATTGAGCCGCCTGCTGGCCGACCCGTGCGATCAACTCCGCTGGCTGCTGGCGCAGACCCAGGCGTTGGGCGCGCAGTCGGAGCGGAAGCCCGTGGCCCGGAAGCTGGCGCAGGCCGCCGCGCGGCGCGGGCAGAAGCTGGCCGACCTCGGCCTGCTCGAGGATTGCCGCTCGATTGTGCCGGACCTGCGCGACGCAGCCGCTCGACTCGAATCGCTTGGCGATCTCACGGATCCCGATGAGCTGCGCAAGCGGCTGGAGCAAGCGCAAGGACTGCCGGACCTTGACCGCTACGCGAGGTTCAAGCTGCTGGCACGCGGGGTCCCAGCGGCCAAGCTCCTGTCCGGCAACACGCGCGAAGACTGGGATGCGCCCCGCCGCGTGCTCGACCGCCTTGCGGGCGCGGCCGATCTCCCCGCGTTCGCCGAGCTGCGCGACCTGCGGCAAGGGTTGCTCGCAGCGTACGACAAGTATGCCGCCCAGCAACCGCCGGCGTTTCCCGACGCGTCGCAACAGCAGAACGTGACCGCTTCGTTCCGGATCGCCGCGGCGCTCGCGGACCGCGCGCTGGGTCTGGATGCGGACGACCAGCCCGCCTCTGGGTCGCCGATCCCATACCCGAAGAGTCCGGAAGAGTGGACGGCGCTGGCCGCGTCGCTGGAGCCCGATGCGCTGCGCACCTGGGCCACGCTGGCGCGTCTGTTGGCCGCCAGCCCGCCGGCTGGCCAGACGGCTCAGTCCGCGGCGGTCGCCGCGGCGCGCGCTGCCTGGAGCGACGTTCGCAAGCTGCAGCCCGAACTATGGCCCGCCGTGGACGACCCCAAGAACGGCTGGCTGGCCCGCCTGGGGAGTACCGAGCGGCTGCTCGAGCCGGACAAGCTGCCCCTGGCCAGCGGCTTTGGCGCGGCCCGTGCCACGGCGCGCCGGCGTGCGGAGGACGAGCTGCGCGCCTTGCTACGTAGCGGCGATCCCACCGACGCCGGCCTGGCCGACCGCGTCCTCCAGGCCATCGAGCGCGCCAAGGCCACCGACCTCGGCTTGGACACGGATTTCCAGCCCGTGAATCTGACAGCGCTCATGACGATGCTCGGCGCCAAATCCGACAATTGGGTGTACCTGTTCGTCGAGTTGTGCGACCTGCACGGCACCGCGCCCGGCGCACCGGCGTCCTTCTGCGGCGTGGCGGTCTATCGGCGGGAGTATGCCCGTTACACGCCGGGCCGGGAGTACACGGACCAGTGCGTCGCGAAGGTCATTCGTTCTGCTGAAAGTCCGGAGGACCTAGTGCGGGCCGCGCTGGCCGCGCCGGGCCCGCCCCTCGCCGGCAACGCCCGAATTCGCAAGGACGCCCGCATCATCATCGCCCCGGACGGCGCGCTGCCGCCGAGTTGGTTCGCATTCGAGCGGCAGACGCTCCTGCAACCGACGGAGTGGACCGCCGGCGATCCAGCTTGGGTGGTCTATACGCCGTCAGCCTCCGCCATCAGCTCCGGTCGCTGGCCGCTCGACGGGACGCTGCGCGCGTGGTATCGCGCGGCGGTTCGGGCCGGCCGGCCGGCCGCGGCACTCGGTGCGGACACGCTGCCGCTCGCGCTGCGCCAAAGCCCCGGCCCGCCCCTCCAGTCGCGTCTGCTCGGGACGCTGACCGTCTTCCGGGTCGCGCTGGACGCGACCCCGCCGCGGCCGGACCGCGAGGAGTTGTTCGATTTCCTGGCCGCCAAGCGCGCCGCGGCGATCCCCGCGATCCCCCTGTGCGTGGCCGGCGGCACCTCGGAAGCGGCCCCGTAGCGCGGATCGCTTGGCTGCCACTACGGCGTCAGGGACCGTCGTACAGCACGGTGTGGACACAACGAAGCTCGCCCGCTCGGGCCGTTGAGCGGCCCGTTGTGCGCGATACTCGAGCGCGGACGCGAGCTTGAATCCAGCGTAGTATCCGTTACGGACCCGGCCGGCCACAAGATGGGCCAGGGCCCGAGCGTGGCCAGCAGGAGACTTCAGCATGAACGAAATCACGTGGGAACAGGCGCAAGCGGGCGTCGAGGCGGCGGTCGCGAAGTCCCGGGAACTGGGGCTGAAGATGAACGTCGCGGTGGTCGACACCGGCGCGAACTTGAAGGCCTTTGCCCGAATGGACGGAGCGTGGCTGGGCTCGATCGACATCGCGATCCGCAAAGCGCGGACGGCCCGCCTGTTTGACATGAACACCGGCGAACTCGGCAAACTCTCGCAACCCGGCGGAGCGCTCTTCAACATCGAGCACTCCAACGGCGGCCTGATCACCTTCCCGGGCGGCATCCCCATCCGCGACCGGGCCGGCGAGGTCATCGGTGCCATCGGCGTCTCCGGCGACACCGTCGAAAACGACCATCAGGTCGCGACGGCCGGCGCGGCGGCGGTGCGGTGACGAGACAGTGCGGTGACCTCGGTGCGGTGCAGCAGCGCTCATCCGGATGGCCGAGCACGGCACAGCCGAACCACCCGATGACCCGGGCGGCTCGACTCGCCGAGCAAAGCTGGTCGCTTTGCACAGGCTGTCGCCCGGTCGTACGATTCGTAGGCTGTTGTCGGACCATGTGCTGAGCGGAGGTGTCAGACCATGCCGCGCACAAATCGAATCGAGGTCAACCCGAAGGTCATGCTCGGCAAGCCGGTGATCCAAGCACGCGCATTCCCGTGGAGCTCGTGCTGCGCAAACTGGGTGAGGGGGCGAGCGAGGCGGACCTGCTGGCGGCTTATCCGCGCCTGAAGCGAGCCGACATTCGAGCCGCGCAATCGTACGCCGCGGATGCGCTCGCGCACGAAGACGTAATCGCCGAACCCCGGCGGCGGCGGACCGGGTCCTAGGTGATGCGGAGGCCGGCGCATGACGCTGACACATCAAACCGTCGGCAACGTCGGACTGTACTACGTGTGCTACAAACTGTCCCGGATGGGTTGGAATGTCATGCCCACCGCTCGGAACGCGCGCGGCATTGACATCCTGGCGTATTCCACGGACGCGAAGCGCACGCGGACCATCCAGGTGAAGTCCCTGTCCCGCGCGAGCCCGGTCCCATTGGGCAAGAGTCTCGACCATCTAATCGCGAATTTCGTAGTCATCTGTCGGAACGTGCAGACAGAACGGCCAGAGTGTTTCGTCCTCAAGGCGGACGAGTGCAAGCAGGCTCACCGCGGCGTCAAAGGCGACAAGGTCAGCTACTGGCTTCAGCCCAGGCAGTATCAGAAAGACGACTACCGCGAGCGGTGGGATCGCATCGGCTCGGGGTCTGAGGGGCTGCCACCCGGATCGCGCACGGCGCTGGCCACGCCGTAAACCGGAAAGCCGATGCCGGAGAAACCGGGTGGCCCCAAGCCGCGGCCATGTCGCTCATGCGCCACTCGCCTTGCGAGCGGGACAGGGGGGCTGTTGAAAAAGTCTTGCATTCTACGGATATATGGCTATACTTACCCATGTAGCCGGTAGGCGCGGTTTGGGGGGCCGGGAGACGCGGATGCTCGGGCGGCAGGC
>Ga0182017_10002405_pt1 | contig 14207 bp, 10 predicted proteins | sample 712E3DmetaG_FD_120492 | JGI IMG/M metagenome (GOLD analysis project Ga0182017, IMG submission 120492) | Permafrost microbial communities from Stordalen Mire, Sweden - 712E3D metaG | ecosystem: Environmental > Terrestrial > Soil > Wetlands > Permafrost | place: Sweden: Stordalen | collected... | reverse complement strand
GCATTGCGCCCTTGAGGGACCTCGACCGTGGCGCCCTTCAGGACATGGAGCAGGTCGACATGATCAAGCCGGTCGTGAAGTGGACCGGCCGCTGCTACGACATCGAGCGGATCCCCGATTACCTGGAGATGGCCTTCAGGATCGCCGTCTCCGGCAGGCCGGGGCCGGTGTTCCTGGAGGTCCCGCCCGACGAGCTGTACGCGACCGTCGATGATTCGGAGGTCAAGTGGCCGGCGGCCGGGTGGAGCAAACACCGCCCGGTGCCCGAGCCCGCGTCGCTGGCCGCCGCGCTGGAGGTCCTCGATGGCGCCGAGAGACCGCTGCTGATAGGGGGCAGCGGCATCGCCGCGAGCGTCGCCTCCGAGGAGATGCGGGTCTTCGTCGAGAAGACCGGGATGCCCTTCATCTTCATGAACAACGGAAGAGGCGCTGTTCCCGACGACCATCCGCAGTCATTGTGGGACGGAGGGCTCGCGGGCTTGATCGCCGCCGCGTCCATGGCCGATGTGGTGTTCACGGTGGGCATCCGGCTCAACTGGGCGCTCAACTACGGCGAGGTCGTCCCCAACGCGAAAGTGGTGAGGCTGGACATCGACGAGGCCGAGATAAACAGGAACCGGCAGGCCGACGTCGGGCTGGTCGGGGACGTTAAGGCGACCATCGCTCTGATGAACGAGAGCGTCAAGCAGACCGACCGGAACGAGTGGGTCGACTCGCTCAAGGGGATGTTCGCGGGGCTGACCGAGGCGGACAGGCAGGCGCGCGAGAACGCGTCCGACCCCATACAGCCGTACCGACTGATGCAGGTGGTCAGGGAGACCGCGGGGGACGAAGCCATCTACACGCTGGACGGCGGCGACGCGCTCTACTTCGCTTTGATGACCTTGAGGGCACATCAGACCGCCGGAGTGATAGGCAGCGGCACTCTGTTCGGGTGCCTCGGCACCGGCATCCCGTTCGCCATCGGGGCAAAGGTCGCGAGGCCCGACGAACGGGTCGTGCTGGTGACAGGGGACGGGTCGTTCGGCCTCAACGCGATGGAGTTCGAGACCGCGGTGCGGCACGACATCCCGATAGTGTGCGTGATCTGCAACGACCAGGGCTGGGGGATGGTAAAGCATTCGCAGGAGCTCTGCTACTCGGAGAAGAGCGTCTGCAACACCGAGCTGGGCGTCATCCGCTACGAGAAGATCGTCGAGGCGCTGGGTGGCTTCGGCGCGTTCGTCGACAGCGAGAAGGACATCGGGCCGGCGCTCGAGGAGGCACTCGGCTGCGGGAAGCCGGCATGCGTCAACGTGATAACGGACCCGACCGTGACGAGCCTCGCTACGATGATGTTCGCGCAGAGCTTCAGCTTCGAGTGAGAAGGACATATCTTTCTCCCTCCGGAGAGCAGCGTATTGCTGTAAGGAGATGATCCGTATGGCGAAGAGCGGCCTCAAGATGCCTCGCGTCGACCAGATCGGGATAGTCGTAAAAGACATCGAAAGCAGCATCGACCATTTTGAGAGCGAGCTCGGCATCGGGCCGTGGGCGCTGTTCGAGGGCGAGCCCGTCTGGGCCAGGGAAGGGAACCGGGAAGTCACCTATCGCGGGAAGATCGCCCTTGCGAATTCCGGCAGGGTCCAGCTAGAGCTGATCGAGATAACCGAGGGCCGGTCACTCTACCGTGATTCGATGGGAGACAGGGAAGGGCTCCATCACATCGGCTTCTTCGTCCGCGACTTCGACAGGCGACTGGAGGTCGCCCGGGCTCATGGCGTCGAGATCCTCCAGCAGGCGGTGCTCAAGAAGATGGGCCTCACCATCGAGTACGCCTATCTGGACACGACGAAGACGGCCGGTCTGATAACCGAATACATCAAGTGGTCGTTCCTCGGGCTGCCTTTCCCGACCCGCCTCGGGCCGCTCGTCCGGCTGAGCTCGCGGGTGGCGCGCCGGCTCGGCTGACGCGGCTACTTGAGGTTCTCGAGCTTCGTCTCGAGTTCCTGGATCGTGACCTCCAGGTGGTGCCTGCGGTTCGCCGTCGTCAGGTCGCCCCTGGTCCGCTCGAGGACGCTCCGCACCATGTCGTTCGTACGCTTCAGCCCGGCGGTTATCGCGTTCGGATAGTCCATCGACGCCAGCAGGTAATAAACGTCGTCCATCAGCCCTAAGATGACCTCGGCCCGCTCGAGGTCGTTGATCCTCATAAGGTCGAGGACGTGCCGCCGCATCTCGCCGATCGCCTCACCAAGCCCGTTCAGGTACTGGGCCGCCTCGATGCCGATGTCGTCCGGCACGGGGAGCGGGTCGCCGACTATCAGCGCGTAGGTGCAGCATGCCTCCGCGTACTCCTTCTCCGCGTCCTGCAGGAAGCCCGCGTACCTTATCCTCGGGTAAGGCGTCAGTATCTCGCGCGCCTTCTCGATGGCGTCGTGCGCCTGCCCCCTGAGCTTCTCCGACTCCTCGCGGTCGCCCCTGTGGATCGCGCGGATCGAGTTCGCGCAGAACTGGATCGCCTCACGTGACAGCCCCAGCCCGGCCTCGCGGCCGCTGTTCTCGTTGTCGAGCGTCACCGTGACCGCTTCGAATATCTCCTTAAGTTCCATCTCAACATCGCCTTTCGCGGGCATTCGCCCGTCTTCCCGACCGGCTGTTCTACTCTTCTATGATACCGACAGGCCTGCACCAGCCGGCGCTGCCACCGGTTATCTTGACCGGGAAGCACGCCACCTTGAAGCCGTGTGGCGGCAGGCTGTCCAGGTTGGCAAGCTTCTCGAGGTGGCAGTATGGATGCTCGATGCCCGCGAAGTGGGCCTCCCATATTATCGATGCGTCGCCCTCGCGCTGGTACTCCTCGGTTATCTTCACGAACGGGCGGTCGAACCCCCACGCGTCGATGCCCATAACGCGTACGCCCTTCTCGATCAACCACAGGGTCGAGTCCTTCACCATGCCCGGCCCGTGGTTGATGTAGTCGGGGCTGCCCCAGTACTTGTCGACGCCCGTCATTATCAGGACTATGTCGAACGGCTTCACATCGTAGGAGATGCGCTCGAGCTCACTAACGACGTCCTCTACGCCGATGCGATCCCCGTCTTCTTTGTGCCGCATGTCCAGGACCACGCCGTCCGAGTAGCACCACTCCAGCGGCACCTCGTCGATGGTCATCGCCCGATCGCCCCCGGCCGTCGGCGCGTAGTGCCACGGCGCGTCGAGGTGCGTGCCCGCGTGGGTTATCAGCGTGATGTTGTCGTTCGCCCAGCCTAGCCCGCCGGGCAGGTCTTCGGCCGGCACGCTGAAGATACCGGACATTACCTGTGCTCCCATCTTGTGGTCCATGTGCTGCACCGTCGGCTTGAACGGCTCGCTGTCCGATTCCTCGATTGGAACGCTGAGGTCGACTATCTTCACTTTTCTCCCCCCTGTCGTGGTGTCGCTCTTTCGCCCCGCTCCGCCAGGAAGCGCTCGAGCCGGTCCATCGCTTCCGAGATGTTGTCGATCGAGTTGGCGTAGGAGAAGCGTACGTAGCCCTCGCCGCCCGCGCCGAAGTCGATACCCGGCGTCAGCGCGACGCCGGCGTTCTCGAGCACCTCGATGCAGAACGCGAGGGAATCGTCGGTCAGGTGCTTCGCGTTCGCCAGCACGTAGAACGCCCCGGTGGGGTCGCACTCGACGCCGAAACCGAGACCGCGCAGCTTCTCCAGGATAAACCGCCGGCGCTCGTCGTATGTCGAGACCATCTTCTCGACGAAGGGGCCGCCCTTTTCGAACGCGACTATCCCGGCCCACTGCACGAACGAGTTGGCGCAGATGAGCAGGTTCTGCTGTATCTTCTGCATCGGGCGGACGAACTCCGGCGGGCTGATGATGTACCCGAGCCGCCAGCCGGTCATCGCGTAGCGTTTCGAGAAACCGTTCAGGACGAAGCAGCGGTTGGTGTACTCGAGCGCGGTGTGCTCTTTTCCCTCGTAGTTGAGCCCGTGGTATATCTCGTCGCTGATGACGAACGCGTCGCCCGCCGCGTCGACTATCCGCGAGATGTCGTCGCCGGAGAGCACCGTGCCGGTCGGGTTGGCCGGCGAGTTTATCATGATGGCCTTGACGTTCGGGTTGAGCGCGGCCTCGATGTGCTCCGGTCGGTACTTGAAGGCGTCGTGCTCCGCGACCGGGACGTACCGGGGGACGGCCTCCACGAACTCCGCGATGTTCGGGTAGCACGCGTAGCAGGGGTCGCTGAACATTATCTCCTGGCCGGGCTCGAGGAGCGCTGCGAAGATCAGCATCATCGCGGGTGACGTCCCGTTGGTGACTATGATGTTATCGGGCGAGACCTCGACCCCGTACTCGCGCCCGTACTCGGCCGCGATCGCCTCCCTGAGCGGCATTATGCCCAGGCTGTGCGTGTAACGCGTGTGGCCGCCCTCGAGCGCCTCGACCGCCGCTTCGACGATAGGCTTCGGCGTCGGGAAGTCCGGCTCTCCGATCTCGAGGTGGACGATATGCTCGCCCCTGGCCTCGTGAACGTGGGCCCGCTCCAGTATCTCCATCGCATAGAACGGCGGAAGACGTCTTGACCGCTCGGAAATCAAATCGAGGTGCACCTCCGAAACATGGATCGTACTCTGCGCCTAATAGTCTAGCAGACGCCCCCGAGGCCCGAAGAGGAGGTTGATGAGGAGGTCGATGAGCCGCCACCGGCGTGTCAATATATAATACTTGATACGGGCAAGCACTCCGTGCGCTCGAGATGGCACGGAACTAGACCTCGGGGTGGTGGCATTGGGGCATCTCCTTTTTCAATTGACGGGTCAGACGGCGCAGACGACAACGGCGGCCGGCGGCTACACGTGGAGCTGGATGCCGTGGGCCGCGGGAGGCGCGGCACTCTTCTGTCTTATCGTAGGGGCCTTGCTGATAAAGCTGGTCGCTCGGCGCGAGCCTGGCAGCGAGAAGATGGTCGAGCTGTCCGGTGAGATCCGCAAGGGCGCATTCTCTTTTATCAAGCGCGAATATATCTACGTGGCGGTCTTCGCCGCCGCGATGTTCGTCCTCATCGCTGTCTCGCTGAGGAACCAGGACGGCTGGATGATAGCCCTGTGTTTCCTGCTCGGGGCAGTCTTCGCGCTCTCCGCGGGGCTCAAGGGACTTCACATCTCGACGAAGGCGAACGCCAGGGCGGCGCAGGCGGCCACCGGCGGCTTCAGGGGGGCGCTCGACGTGGCCTTCCGAAGCGGAGCGGTCATGGGACTCGCGGTCGTCGGGCTGGGCCTGCTGGGCATCGCTATCTGCTACCTGATATTCGAGTCATGGCTCGGAATATGGAACTCCGCTGACATAATCCTCGGGTTCGCGCTCGGCGCATCGACCGTCGCGCTGTTCGCGCGTGTCGGGGGCGGGCTGTTCACCGAGTCGGCGGGAGTGGGCGCGGCCACGGCCGGGTTGGTCGAGGGCCGGGAGAGCGACGCCGACGAGGGGGACGAGGCGCTGGTGGCACGGGGCATTGTGGACAACGTCGGCGAGGTCGCCGGAGTGGGCTCCGACCTTTTCGAGTCGTACGTCGCCGCGACGCTCGCGCCGATCGTCATCGCGGCGATGGGCGGCGTGTTCAGGGCCGTTGAGGGCAAAGGGATGGTCCTTCCGCTGGCGATCGCCGGCGCCGGGGCGATCTGCGCGGCCATCGGCATCTGGCTGGTCGGCGTCTTCGCGATGCCGTCGTTCGACTACTGGTTCCGCCGCAAGGACAGGAGGCCCCGGCAGGCCATCCTGTACGCGACGTGTGTGACGGCCGTGCTGGCCGCGGCCGCTTCGATACTGCTCGTGCGTTTCATGCTGGGTTCGAAGTACATCGCCCTTCTCTGGGCGCCGCTTCTGGGGATAGCGGCCGGTGTGATCATCGCGCTGTCCACCGAGTACTTCACGTCGGGCAGGTTCGGTCCCGTGAGGAATCTTGCGGAGGCGTCGCGGTCGGGAGCCGCGATCTCTACTATTAAAGGCCTGGCGCTGGGAATGGGCTCGACGGTCATCCCGGTGGCCGCCGTGGCCATCGCTATCGGCGTCTCCTACTACACGGGTCACCGGGCGATTGCCGAAGGCGGAGGGCTCTACGCCATCGCCCTGGCCGCGCTCGGCATGCTGACCACCACCGGGATGGTGGTGGCCGCGAACGCGTTCAGGCCGGTCGCCGATGGCGCGCAGGACATCGCCGGGGCCGTAGAGCTGGAAGAAGAAGTGCGTGACGTTACCGGGACCCTCGAGGGCGCGGGCGCATCCATCGCTCCCATAGCCAGGGCTTTCGCGGTCGGCTCGGCCGTAATGGTCGCGCTGGCGCTGCTCGCGGCATACGCGCAGGTCGCCAACTTGAGCGCGCTGGATCTGCTCGGCGACTGGAAGTTCCTCGTGGGCATTCTGATAGGCGCCGTCATTCCCTTCATGTTCGCCGCCATCGTCATCGGCGCGGTCAGCCGTGCTGCCGGCGAGGCAGTGGACGAGGTCCGCAGCGAGGTCAAGGCAAAGGCCGCGATGGGTGAGGGCGGGACGGAAGAGGACGAAGGACCGCTTCCGGAGTACGAGAAGACGATAGACATCGCGGGCCGCTCCGCGCTCTACGAGGTCTTGCTGCCCGCGGCGATCGCGGTCGTCGTGCCGCTGCTGGTAGGCGCTTTCCTCGGAAAGCAGTCACTCGCCGGCTTCCTGGCGGGCGCGCTGGCGACCGGTTTCCTGCTGGCCGTCACGATGACGAACATGGGTGGCGCGTGGGACAGCGCGAAGAGGGCGATCGCGAAGGCGCTGAACGGCGACGATGATCCGAAGGCCGTGGACTCTGCCTCGACGGCGGGCACGATCGGAAACCCGCTCAAGGACGCGGCGGGCCCGGCGATGAACATACTGATCAAGGTCATGGCGGTCGTATCGCTGCTGTTCGTCCCCCTCTTCCTCAAATAAAAACATAAATACGCGACAAAGGGGCCAGGCCCCAACGCGACAAAAACGCGACATTGGGGCCTGGCCCCTTTGTCGCGTATTTGTGTGGGGAAGCGCGCATCGGCTACACTCATCCCTTGATGAAACTGATAGTGACCGAGAAGAACCAGACAGCGAACAGGATCGCGTCCATCCTCTCAGACGGGAAAGCCAAGAAGGAGGGAGGGCCGCGCAGCACCGTGTATTCGTTCAGCGATGACGGGGACACGGTCACCTGCCTGGGTCTCCGCGGCCACATACTGAAGGTCGATTTCCCCGAGGAGTACCGGCAGTGGCAGGAGGTCGACCCAAGAGACCTGATCAACGCCGAGCTCCTGAAGATCCCCACGGAGAAGATGCTCGCCAGTACGCTGAAGAGGCTCGCGAAGATGGCGGACAGCGTGGTGATAGCGACTGACTACGACCGCGAAGGCGAGCTCATCGGGGCGGACGTGAAGGACCTGATACGGCAGGTCAACGACCACGCCGACATCAGTCGCGCGAAGTTCTCGGCGCTGACCAAGCAGGAGATCAAGCAGGCGTTCGCCCACCCGGACCTGCTGGACGAGAACCTCGCCAAGGCCGGCGAGGCCAGGCAGGACATCGACCTGATGTGGGGCGCGTCGCTCACCAGGTTCATCTCGCTCGCCACCTCCAGGCTGGGCCAGCGGTTCCTGTCCGTCGGACGGGTCCAGAGCCCGACCCTGGCCCTGGTTGTCGACCGCGAGAAGGAGGTCCAGGCCTTCGTGCCCGAGGACTACTGGCAGGTGCGCGCTACCGTCGCATGCGACGCCGGGGAGTTCGCGGTCAGGCACGCGACCGACAGGTTCCAGTCGTTGGAGGAGGCCCAGGCCGCCTTCGACCACGTCGGCGACACGGGCACGGTGACTTCGCTGAAGACGAGAGACCGGACCATCAACCAGCCCGCACCCTTCAACACGACGTCCTTCCTTGCCGCCGCGTCCGCCATCAAGATCTCACCGGCGAGGGCGATGGACATCGCCGAGACCCTCTATTCGCGAGGCCTCATAAGCTACCCAAGGGTCGACAACACGGTCTACCCGGACTCGCTCCCGCTGCGCTCGCTGCTGGAGTCGATCTCCGGCGCGGAGGTCATAGGCCCGCTGGCGAGGGAGCTCCTTAAAAAGGACAAGCTGACCCCGACCAGGGGCAAGAAGTTCTCGACCGACCACCCGCCGATACACCCGACCGAGTCGGCCTCCAAGGATAAGCTCAGCTCGCAGGAGTGGCGGATATACGAGCTGGTCGCCCGCCGCTTCATGGCCACGCTTGCCGACCCGGCCCGGGCCCGCTCCGTGAGGGCCGACCTCGACCTGGGCGGCGAGCCTTTCTTCGCGAGGGGCGACGTGATCGTCGACGAGGGATTCCTGCGCTACTACACGTACATGAGGAAGAAAGACGAGGAGCTGCCTCCGCTCTCCGAGGGCGAGACCGTGAAGGTGATAGACAAAGACCTGGACGCGAAGCAGACGCAGCCGCCCGCCAGGTACACGGAGGGTAAGCTACTCGAGAAGATGGAGGAGCTCGGCCTCGGCACAAAGTCCACGCGCCACTCGATCATCCAGAACCTGATCGAGCGCGGCTACATGCTGGGGAGCCCGCTGCGACCGAGCGAGACCGGCACGGCGGTCGCGAGCTCTCTGGAGAGCCACGCGAGCGTGGTGACCTCTCCCGACATGACCGCCGACCTCGAGCGCGAGATGGACGAGATAGCCGAGGGCAAGAAGTCACTCGAGGAAGTGGTTCAGGACTCGAGGGACGCGCTCGGCAAAGTGCTCGACATCATGGAGAGCGAAAAAGAAGCGATTTCCACCGAGATCCGCGAAGGTATAAAAGGGGACATGGTGCTCGGCGACTGCTCATGCGGCGGGGAGATTCGCATCCGCAGGGCGCGCAAGAGCGGCAAGAGGTTCGCCGGTTGCGCCAGGTGGCCGGAGTGCGAGGTCGTTTTCCCGCTGCCGCAGCGCGGCCTGATAGCAGCGACCAACGAGTTGTGCGAGGCCTGCGGGACCCCCAAGATACGCGTCATCAACAAGGGCAGGAGGCCCTGGGAGCTTTGCCTTGACCCCAACTGTCCCACCAAGGCCAAGCCGGAGGACAAGAGCGAAGCGGGTGGTGAAGGCGGGACCGCGCCGGCGGGCGCGGGCGAGGGGGAAGCCGATGCCGGCTGACGAGCGGCTCGAGAAGGTGGCGGTGTTCGGGGCGGGGCACGTCGGTTCGACGACCGCATTTCACCTGGCGATGAACGCCTCGGTGGATGTAGCGCTCATCGACGTTGAAGAGGGCAGGGCCGAGGGTCTTGCGCTGGACATCTCTCAGGCCCTCGCGTTCGCGGGGTCCACTTCTATCGTCAAAGGCGGGTCCTCCGCGGTGCTGGCCGCCGACTCCTCGGTGATCGTGGTCACAGCGGGTTTCCCGAGGATGCCGGGAATGTCGCGCACCGACCTCACTGTAAAGAACTCATCCGTCGTTACGGGCATATGTTCCGAGATCGCCTCGCTGGCGCCCGACGCGGTGCTGATAATAGTCACGAACCCGGTCGACGAGATGACCTACGACGCGTGGAAGTCGAGCGGCTTTCCCGAGAGGCGCGTGATGGGCATGGCCGGCGTCCTCGACACGTCGCGCTTCCTCTATTTCCTGAAAGAGATCGCGGAGCTCGACCCGCGCGAGGTGACCGCGATGGTGCTGGGCAGCCACGGCGACGAGATGGTACCTCTGCCCGACTGGTCCACGGCAACCGGCGTCCCGCTCTCGGAGAAGCTCGATGCGGGCGTCCTCGAGCGTTGCGTCGAGCGCGCGCGCGACGGCGGCGCGGAGATCGTCGGCCTGCTGAAGACGGGCAGTGCGTACTACGCTCCCGCGGAATCGATCGCGACGATGGTCCTCGCGATACTCGGCGACACCGGCCGGATGCTGCCGGTCTCCGCCTACGCGCACGGTGAGTACGGGATCGAGGACGTGTTCATCGGGATGCCATCAAGGCTCGGCCGGGTCGGCGTCACCGAGGTGGTGGAACTGCCGCTGTCGACTCGAGAGATCGAGGCGCTGCGGAAAGCCGCCGAAGCCGTGCGCTCCAGGGTGACACGGGGACCGGGGACGAACTCTTGAGGGCGATCCAGGCGAGCGATATTGGCGGGCTGGTCGAGTCGCTCTGCCTCCGGGTGTCCTACGAGCTCCCACCGGACGTGGAGAAAGCCATCGCCGACGCGATCGGCGTCGAGGAATCCCCGGAGGGACGCGAGGCGCTCGAGATGCTCGCCCTGAACGCGAAGGTCGCCAGGTGCGACCGCTTCCCCATATGCCAGGACACAGGCATCTTCTCGGTCTTCATCGAGCTCGCCGGCGAAGACTGCATCGAGGGCGACCTCGTGGCCGAGGTGAACGCCGCCGTCGCGAGGGCGACAGCGGAAGGCCACCTGCGCTCCTCGGTCGCCGCGGACCCGGCGGGCTCCCGAGCCAACACCGGGGACAACACTCCGGTACACGTGACCATCGAGCCGGCGCAGGGCGACGACACGTACCTGTCCGTTCTGTCCAAAGGCGGCGGGAGTGAGAACGCCTCGCGGCTGGCCATGCTGCCTCCCGGCGAAGGATGGGCCGGCGTTGTCGCGTTTGTGGCCGGGGTCGCGGGCGAGGTTGCCGCGAAGTCCTGTCCGCCCCTGGTGCTGGGTATCGGCGTCGGCGGCAGCTTCGACCGCGCGCCCGCGCTGGCGAAGAAGGCGCTGCTCGTACCGCTCGACGAGAGGAGCCGCGACACTGAGGTCGAGGCCCGCGAGAAGGAGATCGTCGAAGCGGTCAACCTGATAGGGGTTGGGCCGGGTGCGCTCGGGGGCACGGTCACCTGCATAGGAGCGCGCATCATGGTCGAGCCCTGCCACATAGCCAACCTTCCGGTGGCCGTCAGCGTCAGCTGCCACGCGCTGAGACGGGCGACAGTGAAGATCTAGACCCTGTCCGCTGTAGATTTTTAGGAAAGCCATGGATGAGGACGACAGGACCGGCACGACGCCGGGGGAGCCGACCGGCAAAGAGAAGCCGGGCGAACCCGCGGCGGAGCAACCCGCCTGGACGTTAGAAGGGGCGGGCGCGGGCGACGGCGGCGACTCCGGCGACAAGGGCCCCCAGCGCCAGGCCCAGGCGGCCCACGCCCCGTTCGCGACACCCTCCGCCAGCGGCAGCGAGGGGGGAGGCACCCCCGAGGAGAAGGCGGCGGTCACCTTCGAGGTCCGCGACTTCAAGAAGATCCTCAAGAACCGCAACTTCATGGCTCTGTGGGTGGGTCAGGGCATATCCGGCATCGGCGACTGGGTGATAGTCGGAGTTCTTCTGGCCAAGATACATCAGTCAAACCCCACCTGGGGCGTATTCTGGATGATGACGTTCCGCTTCATGCCGGCCTTCCTGTTCGGCCTGATAGCCGGTGCCTTGGTCGATCGGCTGGAGCGCAAGGTCACGATGGTGTTCTGCGACATCTGCCGCGCGCTGCTGGTCTTCGCGCTCGCGTTCAGCAACTCCCTGTGGATGATCTGCGCGCTGGTGTTCGGTATCGAGTGTTTCTCGCTGGTGTTCGGGCCGGCCAAGGACGCTTCGATTCCCGACCTCGTCCCCAAGAAGGACGAGCTGATAACCGCCAACTCCCTGATGTCCACCAGCACCTACCTGACGATGGCCATCGGCACGATGATCGCCACCGTGTTCCTGGCGTTCGCGTTCCTTGTCTACAAGGCGCTGCCGATCTTCCACTTCACCAGCTCGGCCCAGTTCCAGTACGAGTTCGCCTTCATCATAGACTCGCTCACCTTCATTGCTTCCGCGATGCTGGTCCTTACCATCGCCTTCCCCAAGAGGTTCGACGGCGACCGCCCGAAGATATCGGCCTCGCACGTATGGCAGGACACCCGCGAGGGGCTGTCGTATATGCGAACCAATCCACTCACCCGCTCCATACTCGGCGTGATGATAATAGGCTTCATCGGGGGAGGCTCCCTCTATGTTCTTGGCGTTTCCTTTTCTAGCGACGTCCTCCACTCGACTAATGCGAAGTTCACTCTGATACTGACCTTCCTCCTGAGCGGCGTGGTGGTGGGGGCCGCCCTCGCCCCGTGGTTGAACAAGTACCTGCCTAACGAGAAATGGTTCGGCCGGGCGGTGGTCGGTTTCGGCCTGGTGATGGTGATTTTTGCCTTCGTGGACGTTTACGTGGTCGCGCTGGTGGTGATCTGCATAGGCGGTGCGTTCCTGGGCTTCCTGCTGGTGACGGCGTACACGCTGCTGCACCAGAACCTCGAGGACGAGATACGGGGAAGAGTCTTCGCTGCCATGCAGACCATCATGAGGACATGCCTCCTAGTATCGATGGGTATCTTCTCGTTGCTCAATGCAATACTGATAAAGGTATTCTGGCCGGGGTTGAAGCCGGGCCAGCAGCCTGTGGGCAAGGTCTTGAACCTCGGCTTCATTCACAGAAGCTTCTACCCGTCGATGATAGCCCTGATAATCGGAGGGCTCGTTGTGATAATAGGCGGCATCGTGTCGATGAGGGGCCTGAGGAGTTACTTCAAATCGATCAGCAAGGTGGCGGCATGAAAGAGCTGGAGCTGCCGATAGGCGACAACGACCTGTCCTTCCTCGAGGCGTGTGACCGAGTCAGTCTCACCGGCGAGACGCTCACGATGCGCGACGCCGCGCTGAAGAGGCTGGAGGCGATGGTCGCCGCAGGAGAGCGTCCCCCGTTCGATCTGGCGGGACAGCTCGTCTTCCACGCGGGCCCCACACCCGCCCGCGGCGGAAGGCCGTGTGGCGCCATCGGCCCGACCACCTCTTCGAGGATGGACCGCTTCACCGGCCTCCTGATGGACCAGGGGGTCAGGGCGACGCTCGGCAAAGGCCCCCGGGCAAGAGAGGCGTGCGAACTCCACTCGAGCAACGGCGCGGTCTACCTGGTGGCGGTAGGCGGAGCCGGCGCGTACCTCGCGTCCTTCGTGAGCGAGTGCGCACCGATCGCGTGGGAGGACCTGGGTCCCGAGGCCGTGTACCGGGTGCGTCTGGAGCGTTTCCCGGCGCTGGTCGCGGTCGACACGCGGGGCAGGGATTGCCTGTCGACCCGTCACGACCATTACTCGTCGCAAAGGAATAATATATGACCCATTTTCGCCCAAGGTGTTGAGTGCAGTTTTGTAGAGTTCCAATAGTTGAATCCAAGTATGAAACAGCCCTTTTTACACCTGCCTTCGAGACGCTGCCTCTTTAGTGCTGTTTTACCTAAAACCAACAGTTGAGCACAGTTACCTCGAGAATAGCTCGAAAAATTGTGTAAGAAGTATATGAAAAAATAGCCAAGAATTAACCGGCACAAAACCCATAATAAACCTTGCCCATTTAAGATCTGCATCGAAGGTTCCAAGTCAGCACTGTTTGAGGGGTGCGGCTGGTGGATCCACAAGGTAGCTTTCGACATATTGGAGCAATAAGAGGGAGCAGTGATCACCAAAGATCTGGCCCCAGAGAGCGCGGGTATAGAAAACAGGATGGAGATAGAGAACCTGTCGATGTACTACGGCGGGTTCAAAGCCATCGAGGACATAACCCTTGACATACCTACCGGGTGCATCACTTCTCTTATAGGCCCCTCCGGATGCGGCAAGAGCTCGCTTCTGCGGTGCCTCAACCGTATGAACGACCTCATAGAGGGTACGCGGATTGAGGGTAACGTTACGCTGGATGATAAGAACATCTACGGGGAGGGCTACGATATCATCGAGCTCAGGCGCATGGTCGGAATGGTGTTCCAGCGGCCGAACCCGTTCCCCAAGAGCATCTACGACAACGTGGCTTACGGTCCGAGGCTGGTGGGCATCAAGGGCAAGGAGCGTCTAGATTCGATAGTCGAGGACAGCCTGAAGAAGGCCGCGCTCTGGGAAGAGGTCAAGGGCAACCTCCGCGAGTCCGGGTTGAACCTCTCCGGCGGCCAGCAGCAGCGCCTGTGCATTGCGAGGGTCATCGCGGTGCAGCCCGAGGTCATCCTGTTCGACGAACCGTGCTCGGCGATCGACCCCGTGGCCACGCAGCTCATCGAAGACCTGATGGCGGAGTTGAAGAAGAACTACACGATGGTCATCGTCACACATAACATGCAGCAGGCGGCGCGAGTCAGCGATTACACGGCGTTCCTGCTCGTCCAGGTCCAGGGCGAGCCCGGAAGGCTGATAGAATACGGCGATACGAACCAGATATTCACG
>Ga0182017_10002404_pt1 | contig 14208 bp, 13 predicted proteins | sample 712E3DmetaG_FD_120492 | JGI IMG/M metagenome (GOLD analysis project Ga0182017, IMG submission 120492) | Permafrost microbial communities from Stordalen Mire, Sweden - 712E3D metaG | ecosystem: Environmental > Terrestrial > Soil > Wetlands > Permafrost | place: Sweden: Stordalen | collected... | reverse complement strand
CATCCGCATGTACATCAACGCCTGCACCCAGCAGGCCTCCCGCCACGAGACCCGCTTCCACTCCGGAGAGGAGCGCTACGACTACGCCATCTCCCTGCTCAACGACGGCAACTACGAAGACGCGCGCACCCAGTTGAAAAAAATCCTCTCCGACAACCCCAGCGCGGACTACGCCCTCTACGGCCTCGCCGTCCTCGCCAGCATGACCGGAGACGCCCACCACTGCCTCGAGCACCTCACCGAAGCCATCCGTCTCAACCCGCGCAACCGCATCCAGGCCCGCTCCGACTCCGACTTCCAGGACATGGCAGACGACCCACGCTTCACCGAACTCCTCTACCCCGAAATCTGACCTCCCGCCGCAAATACGCGCGTGAGCCATTCCGTTTACACTCATCACAGCAGTGTCCTCCTCAACTCAAAACGGCAAGCCGTCCCTCAGAGTAGTAGCCATCGGCGGCGGTACCGGCCTCTCCACCCTGCTGCGCGGCCTCAAGCGATACGTCGCCGCGCCCGCCGCAGCCCGCCACACCACCGAAGCCGTCACCCTCCGCAACCCCAATCCCCAGCCTGATTCGCTCCCCGCCGACCTTCCCTGCCTCATCCGCGACCTCGCCGCCATCGTCACCGTCACAGACGACGGTGGCTCCTCCGGCCGTCTCCGCGAAGAACTCAACATGCTCCCGCCCGGCGACGTGCGCAACTGTATGGTCGCGCTCTCCGAGGACGAGCTCCTGCTCGCCCGCCTCTTCCAGTACCGCTTCCATCAGGGCGGCCTGGAGGGCCACAGCTTCGGCAACCTCTTCCTCGCCGCGCTCTCCGGCATCACCGGAGACTTCGCCCAGGCCGTGCAGATGTCCTCCCAGATCCTCGCCGCCCGAGGCCGCATCTATCCCGCCACCAACAGCAACGTCACCCTCTCCGCGCGCATGGACACGGGCTCGCTCGTCCACGGCGAGACCAGCATCACCGCCAGCCCCCACCGCATCGTCGAACTCATGCTCTCGCCCGCCGATGTCGAACCCCTTCCCGCCACCCTCGAAGCCATCGCCAACGCCGACCTCATCACCCTCGGCCCAGGCTCGCTCTACACCTCGCTGGTCACCAACCTGCTCGTCCGCGGCATCCCCGAAGCCCTCGCCGCATCCCACGCCACCCGCGTCTACGTCGGCAACCTCATGACCCAGGCCAACGAGTCGCTCGGCCTCACCGCATCCCAGCACATCGAAAAGATCCTCCAGCACTGCGGGCCAAATGGTGCGAACGGCGCAGGAGCGCATTCCGCCGGAAAACACGCCCGCATCTTCGACTACGCCCTCATCAACACCGCCCCCATCTCGCCCACGCTGCTGGAAAAGTACGCCCTCGGCGGCCAGGCCCCCATCGCCCCCGACCTCGACCGCATCCGCGCCCTCGGCATAGAACCCATCTCCGGCGACTTCACGCTCGAAGGCAACCTCCTTCGCCACGACCCCGACCGCCTCACCCAGGCCCTGCTCACCCTCGCCCTCGCCCGCCCCGCCTGACCCAAGCGCCGTTATCCTGAGCGAAGTTTGCACGCACAAATTAAATCTGTCATCCTGAGCGAGCGCAGCGAGTCGAAGGACCTGCGGTTGTTTGTTTTACGTCATCGCCTGCTCTGCCCAACCAGCCGCCGCGTGATACCTTACGAATCATGACGCCAGACTTCTCCCACTGGGCCTACTGGACCCGCCACGCGCGCATGTGGAGCGAACCCTTCAAATGGGTCATCTTCATGGGTGCTGGTTGGGGCTCGCTCTATCTCCGCAGATGGCAAAAGCGCCGCCTCGAAGAGAGCGCTCAGGGCTGGCCCTCGGTCGAAGGTCGCATCAGTAGCGGCAAGGTCGCGGCAATCGCCCACACCTCACGCTTCCTCGCCACCCTTCAGTACACATACTTCGTCGAGGAGTATCGCACCGGCAAGTACACCCACGAATTCGCCAAGAAAGCCGAAGCCGATAACTTTGTCGAAAAGTTGAAAGGCCAGCGAGTCCAGGTCCGCTACAACCAGTCCAACCCCGGCAAGTCCGTCCTCGAACAAAGCGTCGTCGAGCAGCACATCCTGCTCGCCCCCCGCTTCGGCTGAACCCGCCTATAGCGGTTGAGGAAAGACGAATTGTCATTCTGACCCTGAGCGCAGTCGAAGGGGAAGAATCCCCGCATTTCGTCTTTGCCTGTTTTATCGTTTGTCATTCCCGAAGGGAATCTGCTTCTTCTTTTGCGGGTGCCCCACCTCTCGATTTTGAGATGTGGGTTCTTAGCTCATAGCCCATGGCCCAAAGCTCACAGCCGGACAACAAACCGCCTATCCCGCCGTCACAATCTCCGAAAAGTCCGCAATCCCCGAGAAATTGCGAAGAATCCGTTGCAGCAACCAAAGCCGATTATTCCGTGTCTTCGGATCCGGATCCATCACCATAACCTGATCGAAAAACTCATCGACCTCCGGCCGCAGCGTAGCAATCACCTCAAGCGCAGAAACGTATTCACGAGAATCTGCTGCCTTCTTCACTAGATCGGCGATCTCCTCTTCCTTGAGCATGAGAGCTATTTCGGCTGGGTGCTGGAAGCCGCTTGTTTCTGCGCTTGCATGAGGTACTTCGCCCTTCTCCGCCGCCTGCGCCAGAATGTTCTTCATCCGCTTGAACGCCGCGCTCACCGCAGCAAAGTCGTCCGAGCCGCGCACCGCCGTCACCGCCTCTGCTCGCGCCACGGCATCGGGAACATTGTTGTACATCGTGGCTTCGTTCTTCGGCGACAGCACAGCTTTCACGACGTCATAGGCAAACCCACAGACATCGCGTAGATAGAACTCAACGCGCTCGAAGAGAAACACGATCATCCGGTTTACAACGTCCGGCGACCCAAAGCCAACACTCATCGTCGGTATCTCTTCAAGGTCGAGGGGTATTTTGGCCTCCGCGAGTATCTTTATGATTCCGTTGGCTGCTCGCCGCAGCGCAAATGGGTCCTTTGATCCCGTCGGCTCCAGTCCAAGCCCAAACATACCCGCGATTGTGTCCGCCTTGTCGGCCAGCGCCAGCACCTGCCCCTCAGTCGTACGGGGAATTCTGTCCTCTGTAGATACTGGCCGATACTGGTCGTAAATCGCATCCGCAACAGCCTGCGGCAGTCCCTGTGCTATCGCGTACAGTCCACCGATTTCGCCTTGGAGCTCAGTGAATTCCTTCACCAATTCGGTGGTCAAATCAGTCTTCGCTATATCAGCCGCCAATAACAATGCACCTTGATCGATATGCAACCCTCGGTCACTGAGTACATTGGCCATCCACTCGCAACTCCGTCTGACTCGGACAGCCTTCGCCGCGTAGCTCCCCAGGTCCTTCTGGAACGTCACCTTCTCCAGCAGCTCCACCCGCTCCGCCAGCGGCACTCGCTGGTCGAACTCCCAGAAGAACCGCGCATCGTTGAAGCGCGCCCTGAGCACGCGTTCGTTTCCGTGCCGGATCACCGCCTCGCCCGCCGCATCCGCAGCCGTATTCAGCACCGCCAGAAAATGCGGCGCGAGTTTTCCTGTTGCATCCTCCACTGCAAAATATTTCTGGTGATCGCGCATCACCGTCACCAGAACCTCTTCCGGCAGCTTCAGATACTCCGGCTCGAAGCTCCCCAGCACCACCGTCGGCCACTCCGTCAGGTGCGTCACGGTATCCACCAGCGCCTCGTCCTCGCGCCAGCGCAGCCCCGTGCCGGCCACCCGCGTCGCCTTGTCCAGCGCCTTGCTAATCGTCAGCCGCCGCTTCTCCACATCCGCCACCACATGCGCATCCAGCAACGTCTGCTCGTACTCATCGGGAAAGCCGATCGCAATCGCCTCGTCGCCCGCCAGCACGCGATGTCCGCGCGTCACCTTCCCCGCCGTCTTCCCGCCGAACTCCACCGGAACCACCACCTCGCCCAGCAGGCACACCATCCAGCGCACGGGCCGCACAAACCGCTCCGGCCTGCCCGGCCGCCAGGTCATGTTCTTCGCCCAGTAGATCGAACTGAGAATGTACGGCATCTCCTGCACAATCAAATCTGCAGCGGAGAGCCCGCGACGGATGAATCGCGCCTCCAAATAGTCGCCCTTCGGGGTGGACTTTACCTTCAGATCCGCTACATCGACCCCAAACTTCTTCGCAAACGCGTGAGCTGCGGGAGTAGGATTTCCATCTTTTGAGTAGGCGATCTTCACTGCTGGCCCTTGTTCGACCCTAGACTCGTCTTCCTGCTTCTCACGCATTCCGGCAACGCGTACGGCCAACCGACGCGGCGTAGAGAAGCTCTCTACTTTTGTACTTTCATTAAACAGATGGAGATCGGAGAAGGTCTCTGTGATCTTCTTCGCAAGCTCCGCCTGCGCCCCCGCGATCATCCGCGCCGGAACCTCTTCCAACCCGATCTCAAACAGAAACTCCGCCATCACGTCCTCTTCAATCCTTCATCCGCCCGAAATCTTGGGTGCCCCATCCATCGCAGTCTTATCGCGATGGGTGGGATCGCAACCCTCAACCCGCCTGAACTATCGCCGCCAGCTTCTCGCCCTGCGCCACATACGCCTTCGCCACGCCGATCACCAGCGCGCGAATCCGTGCCATCACGCCCACGCGTTCGGTCACGCTGATCGCCCCGCGCGCGTCCAGCAGATTAAAAACATGCGAGCACTTCAGCGCCAATTCATACGCGCCCAGCACCGGGAACCGCTTCACTCGCAGCGTGTACTCCTCCGCCGGCTCGCCGACTCGCTGACTCGCTGACTCGCTGAACCGCTCCAGCAGCGCCAGGCACTCCGCCTCATACAGCTCCAAGTGCTCCCACAGCTTCGCCACGTCCGCGTAGTCGAAGCTGTACGCCGAAAACTGCTCCTCCTCGGCCAGCCGAATGTCGCCATACGTCACGCGCTTGCCGGTGTCCGGCTCGACGGCCCACACAATGTCGTAGATCGAATCGCAATCCTGCAAAAACTGCGCGATCCGCTCCATGCCGTAAGTAATCTCTCCGCAGATCGGGTCCAGGTCCATTCCGCCGCACTGCTGGAAGTAGGTGAACTGGGTAATCTCCAACCCATCCAGCATCACCTGCCAGCCCACACCCCACGCGCCGCCCACCGGCCACTCCCAGTTGTCCTCTTCGAACTTGATGTCGTGCTCGGCAAGGTCGATCCCCATCGCCTCCAGCGACTCCAGATACATCTCCTGAATATTCTCCGGCGGTGGCTTCAGAATCACCTGCATCTGCGTATGGCGAAACAGCCGGTTGGGGTTCTCGCCATAGCGCCCGTCCGCCGGCCTGCGCGACGGCTGCGCATACGCAATCCGCACCGGCTTCGGCCCCAGCACCCGCAGAAACGTGTCCGGCGTCATCGTCCCCGCGCCCACCTCCACGTCGTACGGCTGCTGCAACACGCATCCCCGCTCCGCCCAGAACCTCTCCAGCCGGAACAACAGCTCCTGAAACGTCAGCGCCTTCTTCTCTTCCCCAATCGCCCGCATCTTCCCTCTTCACTTCAGTCAACCATTTGATTCTAATTCGGGATAAGCTTATCGGACGAGGTATGGACGAAGATGTTGCAGCGCGAAAAACCCGACAACAGCAAATTCAACCAGAAAGCCATCCTGCCCTACTCTCTGCGTCTCGATGATTTTGAGATTGCGATTCAGGACGTCTACGACTTCTTTTTCGACGTGAACAAGCTCTTTCTGGAGAAAGGCCTGCCACGGCTCGACGACATACTTCGCCCCGCCAATATGTCCGGCATCCTCTCCGATATGTTGACCTCAAGCATGGCCAAGCATTCGCGGTCCCTCGTGCAGAACCGCTACTTCAACGGCCATCCAGACCTCCTGGTTTCCGGCAAATATATTAACGACTCCGCAAAAGCCGGAGAAGAAGGCGTCGAAATCAAGACGACCCGCAAAAAGGGTGGCGCGGTCGATACACATGGCGGACGCAATCAGTGGATGTGCGTCTTTGTCTATGAGGTCGACAACAAGACAGAGCCAGCGCAGAGCCGCCGTCCAATGCGGTTTACGGAGGTCTACCTCTCACAAGTAACGACCGAAGATTTCAGGAAAAATGCGCGCGGCGAACTTGGCACCCGCACCGCTACCCTAGACCGCGACGGAATCAAAAAGCTGCGAGCCAACTGGGTCTATAAGATCGAGTCGGCTTAGCGGCTCAATCGCCCGCGCCGCCATCTTTGCATAAACCGGGTCTTTCTCCACACCGATGCTCTCGTATCCAACAAAATTGCAGGCCGCAAGCGTCGATCCAGAGCCCGCAAATGGATCGAGAACCACACCTTCTCCCAGTGGCAACGACGCGCGGACAAGTTGTCGCAGAAAGGACTGCGGCTTCAACGAAGGATGATTTGCAATCTTTCTCTCCCGCTGCGTCGCAGGGCTGGAGCGGATCACATCGCCGAACGGTCGCTCCTCCGACGGCCTCCGCCATCCGCCCGTCTTCCACCTGCGCAGATTGTCCTGCACTCTCCCTTCAATTGGCTTTCGCGCGATCACCCACGGCTCCCACATCGAGCGCGGCATGACGCTCACACCGTCAAACTCCGTATGGGCATTCTTTGGCCGGTCTCCACCACGCATCGTCATCGTCAATCGCACCACCGAGCCTCGTATCTCAAACCCTCCGGCGCCGAACGCGGACGAGACAATATGCGCGAGAAGCGGATTGCTGGCAACCGCGATATTGCCGCCCGGAACCACCACCCGATGAAGCAGCCGCGCAAAATTCTTGAAAAACACCAGCAGAAAGGCCCTGTCGTCATCGTCCAGAACTGTAAACCGAGGCAATGGCGATCTCACGTGCCCATCGAAAGACGGTGGGATGCGCCACATTCCCCCCCTGCCCCGACGCAGCTTGCCTTGTTCCTGCGCGCTGTACTCTCGAATGCCGTACGGCGGATCGGTAATGACCGCGTGGATCGAATTCGCGGGCTGAGACGCCAGCCAGCTCATGCAATCGGAGGTATATAGCTTTGCCTTGCCAATCTGCACAAAGTTGGAACTCTTCGACGACGCGATTGGCTCAATCTCCTCGAATCGGCTGATCGAATAGCGCCCTTTACTGGTCCGGATGAACTTCTGCGGCGTATTCAGGTTCAGGTAAGAGCGAACAGAGGAAGGCGCAACCAAGCCTAAATCTGCACAAACTGCATCGTGTATCTCATCCAGTGACGCATCGCAACCGATCGCCCCAAGATAACCAATAATTGAGTCTCGTATTCGGCCTGGTGGTGTCGTGCCCATAGCTCACCGTACACCGCAGACGTCTAGACGTCAATTCCCGCCTCCGCCCCATCCACCGCAAATGGAAACCGCGGCCCGCACCGGCCTCACCGCGTGCTCTACGCGCCTTGGGAAGCCTCGGGCATAATCCTTGCGCCGCCAGTCGAAGCTTTCTGCCCAGGCGCGAGACTCCGGTAAGAAAGTGCAATCGTCAGTCCGGGAATGATCGCCGCAAGTGTCAGTTGGGCGACGTGGTTCACCGCAAGAATTTGAGCGATGTCAACAATGTTGGTTCCCACCGCGAGGAAGAGGGCGAGCAGCGTGAGATTGCCCTTCTCCGGCATCTTGCACCATAAGTAAATGAAAGGCAGCAAGCCAATTGTGTAGTGGTGCCACCAACTGATCGGGGACACCACGATTCCGAGCAGAACCATGATGACGAGGTCGCGGGTCAGGAGTCCATCGCGACGCCTCAAATAGAAGCGGACCAGCATCAGCGAGTACACCGCAAATGCTACATATCGAGAGACCGCGCAGGCATACGGCGGGATGGTGAGGGGCGGGCTCTGCGGGACGGAAACATGACCCAGAAAGAGGTCCTGCACGTAAGCTACAATCGACGAATTCGTACAAACCGGCGCGCCGCAAGAGATGCTTGGCAGCACCTCATGCCAAAACTGCTGGTGCATACTCCATCCCGCTTGCCACACCGAGAAGATCAACAGAGAGAGCATCCAGACGGCGTATGCCATCAGCCACTTCCATCGGCGATGAAAGATCAAAACGGGTACCGCCAACGCGGGAGTCAGTTTTATCAGCGTCGCCACCGCAAAGCAGAGGGCCGACGGCCATGGTCGGTTTTTCGATAGCAGCCACACGCCCGCCGCAAGCAGAAAAAGGATAAGACCGCCAATCTGTCCGCAAATTTGACTGATGAGAAGCGGGAAGTACGAGAACAGACCGACGCCAAGGATGAGTGCCAGCTTGCCGTCGATCGCGACCCCGCCCACATCGAGCGAGAGAAGCACCGCACCGACGACCAGAAGCGTCGTAATCATGTTCCATGCAACATAAGCGGAAGCAAAGGAAAGGTGCGCGAAGGGCTTCATCAGGACCGCGAAGAACGGAGGATAGAGGAAAGGCGCGGCGAACGGAACATGATAGCGAACGGCATCGGCGTGCCACGCTGAGGACGCAGGGTCCTCGGTATTCAGGTTCATTCTGCCATCCGCGAACAGAGGGAGCTGGTAAAGGCTTTGGGCGGGCCTCTCCGATATCGCTTTCCCGGCAAGATAATATGCGCTAAAGTCGAAGCCGCGATTCGAGGAGGATGGCCCCATCGTGCCCGGCAACTGCACCAGTTGCGACGCGCAGAAGACGGGCAGAAGGACCGCACACAGGACCACCTCCCGCCACCGTAGGAACTTGACCCCCCGCAATAGTTGTATGCCGGCGATCGTGGCCAGCAACACGCTGAAGATACGGCCCCGTTCGCCGGAGAAGATGGGATAGCGGGCCAAGGCATTGCCCGCGGAGACCAGGAGCATCGCAGACCAGAGAATGAACCATAGCGCCAGGGGGAGCACCCGCCCGCCCGCGCTCTTACGCGCTGCCTCGTGCACCGGCTCCGATGCTCCCTGCGCCTTGTTCGCCATTCAGCCCAAGTCTAGTCCACTGCCCACCCAATCACGCCCCCGCGAACCACCCCTCTAACCCCTCCCCAACCGCGGCGTGCTGGCTCACACCTCATACCTCATACCTCATAGCTCATGCCTCATAGCTCATGCCTCATAGCTCATGCCTCATAGCTCATACCTCATAGCTGAAAACCAACAACCAGCAACCAACAACCAACAACTCCTACCCCAGCCCCAGCACCCGCGCCGTCATCAGCCGTCCCTCCAGGTGCCGTTCCAGGACCTCAATCGCAAACCGCCGCAGGTCCGCCGCCCGCGCCCTCGGCCATTCCTCCTCTGCCAGTCCCTTCACCGTTCCGCGAAAGATCCGCCCCGCCGTCGCCACCGACTCCGCGCTCAGCGCCTCGCTCCCACCCACCCGATCGTCCTCGCACGTCACCCCATCGCTCGCGGGGGAGTACCACACTCCGGCTCCCCCCAGGTCCAGGCCGCAAGCCGCACATCTTCCCAGCTCCGGCATCCATCCCATCAGCCGGTTCATCCACAGCGCAAAGTACGTCACCGGCATCCACACCCGTCCCACCTGCAGCTCGTCCAGCACAGCCAGCGCCAGCCGGAAGACCGCGTCCTCCACGGCCCCCTCCGGCAGCGCCTCCTCCAGCACCTCGGCCACCAACTCCAGCGCCGCCGTCCGCGCGTAGTCCACCGGCCGCGACATCGGCGACGACAGAATCTCCAACCCATCCAGCCGAACCAGCTCCTGCCGCGGCCGCTCCACATAGCTCGCCCGCACATGCGTCATCGGCTCCAGCGCCCCGCCGAACCGCCGCCGGCTCTTCAGCGCATGGCGAGCCACGCCCTTCACCCTCCCCTGCTCCCGCGTAAACAGGCTCACCACCAGGTCGGCCTCGTGGAACGGCCACGTCCGCAGCACAATCGCCTCACCCACATGCTCCGTCATCGCGTCGCCTCATCCACCCTCAACTATCGTCATCCTGAGCGAAGTTTGGCGCGCCCTGCGCCAAACGCAGTCGAAGAGCCTGTCCTGAGCGAAGTCGAAGGAACCCCTGTATTTTCTTTTGCTTTTGCTCGTATTCTCTCATCCGCACCGCGCAAGAAAAAACGCGCAGCCCATAATTCGGAACCGCGCGTCTCGAACCTTGAACCTCGAACCTGCTTACCGCCCGAAGTGCGCCGCATTCTTCGCCGTAAACTCCGCCCACTTCTCCGGCAGGTCGTCGCCCGCGTAGATCGCCGACACCGGGCACACCGGCACGCATGCACCACAGTCGATGCACTCCACCGGATCGATGAACAACTGGTCCGCATCCGCAAACCCCGCCTCGTCCTTCTTCGGATGAATGCAGTCCACCGGACAAGCATCCACGCACGCCGTATCCTTGGTCCCGATACATGGTTCCGCAATCACGTAGGCCATAATTCCAATCTCCCTCGTTGTTGAAAGAATCTTGTGTTCAAAAGTAGCGCCTGACAAAAGCCGGCCCCGGATCATCTACGGTCACAATACTACTCCCACCTCACCAACCATTCGCTGCAAGATACAAGATTCCCCCGCCGCCCCCTTCGATTCATAGAATTGTCCGTCCGCTCTCCTTGTTGATGGATGTGAGATGCTGTCATCCTGAGCGACCCCGAGCTGGTCGAGGGGGAGTCGAAGGACCCCCGCATTTGTCTTCTTCGATGTAAGCAAAAAGTTGTCATCCTGAGCGAGCGCAGCGAGTCGAAGGACCCCGACAAAGTTCGTACCCGCACAACCGCCCGTCCCTTTCTCCCCCAGAACTTCAGCCTTTGCCGTTGCCCCCTCCCCGCGCCTCTCGCGGTAGAATCGTTCCATGCCCCTTCCCCCACAGCCCCCGCGCCCCCTCAGCCACGTCCTGCGCGCGCTCATCGAGGTCGCCTTCATCATCTTCCTCTTCTACTCCAATCTTCTGATGGGCGAGTTCAACCGCACCGCCGGCCGCGGCAAAACCTTCGCCTTCGCCCTGCATGACATCTTCACCATCACCAACTTTTCCATCGCCATCCTCGCCGCCACCGTCGCCTACCTCGTCTTCGAGTCCCTGCGCAAAAAACTCTAGCCCGTTGCGGGTGCCCCATCCATCGCAGTCTCACCGCGATGGGTGGGAGGCGAAGGCTCTACTTCCCCGCTTTTCGCTTCGCCGCAAACTCCGCCGGCGTGGGAATCGCCCCCATCTCCCGCCCCGCGAACATCTCCTGAAACAGGTGCTGCATCTCGGCCTTCACCAGCCCATTGGTGGCAAACACCTCGCGCGAGTCCAGCGTAAACTTCCCCCCATCGAAGTGCGTCACCGTCCCGCCCGCCTCTTCCACCAGCAGGACCCCCGCCGATGTGTCCCACGGATTCAGGTTGAACTCCCAGAACCCGTCCAGCCGCCCGCACGCCACATACGCCAGGTCCAGCCCCGCCGACCCCGCCCGCCGAACCCCATGCGACCGCAGCGTGATCTCCTGATAAAAATGCACGTTCGGCGAGCTGTGCCGCTTCTGCGAAGGAAACCCCGTCGCCGTCAGCGACTCGGCCAGCGTCCGCGTCTTCGACACGTGGATAGCCTTCCCATTCAGCCACGCCCCCTTGCCCCGCTCCGCCGAGAACATCTCGTCCCTCAGCGGGTCGTAGACCACCCCCGCCACAATCTCCCCGTCTTTGTCTTTGGATAAACAGCCCGCGTCCTTGGCCAGTCCCGCCGCCCGCCGCTCCAGCCCCAGAATCACGCAGAACACCGGAAACCCATGCGCAAAATTCGTCGTCCCGTCCAGCGGATCGACGTACCACCGATACTCGCTCTCCATCTGGTCGCGCGTCCCCTCTTCGCCAAAAATCCCGTGCCCAGGAAACGCCGCCGTCAGCCGTTCGCGGATCAGCCGCTCACTCGCGCGGTCCGCCTCCGTCACCAGGTCCACATCGCCCTTGTACTCGGTCGCCACACCCTTCTCGTAATACCCCCGCAACAGCGCACCCGTCTGCCGCGCAATCCCCTCCGCCACATGTGCAAACTCAAACCGCTTCATCGTCTCTCCTCGGCCACCACCGTATTTCCTCGGCGCAACTCGCTCCCTACCAGCCTATCAGCCCACCCCAACCACGCCGTTATCCCGACCGGCAGCACCCTAACCCGCCGTCATCCCGACCGGAGGCGGCGCTTTTGCCGCCGCAGTGGAAGGACCCCCGCATTTCGCATTTGTAGTTGTCTGTTCTTCGTCGTTGTCTGTATTACGCTGTCATCCTGAGCGAAGTTTGGCGCGCACTTGCGCCAAACGAAGTCGAAGGACCTGCGGTTGCCTGAACTTGCTGTCATCCTGAGCGCGTCTTTCGAGCGCGAAGGACCCCGACGATCTCCGCCTACCCGCAACCGCTCGAACCTTTCTCCCGGAAAACTCCAGCCTGTGTCCTTCTGCATCCCAAGGCTCAATTCGCCGAAGGCCGCTCCACATGGTCGATCACCAGCACCTCGACCGGGGCCGTCGTCCCCTCCAGCCTCAGCCCCGCCTGTTCCTGAATCGCCGTAAAGATTCCCGGCAGCGCATTCGGATCGTCAGTATCCGGCGCGGTGTCCGGCCTCCACTTCAACAGAAAATCCCATTTGCCCGTCAGCCCCGTCTGGTCCACCAGAGGCTTCTCCAACTGGGAGTCCATCGTCATCGCAAACTCCGCCATCGTCGTGCTCGTTACCCGCAGCACCCGCCTCTGCGAGTTCCACTGCGTGAACGTCGTGTCGCTCATCGCCTCCTGATCCACGCTCTTCGAAAGCTTCGGCCCCCCCTTCGCCACCGTTAGCACGTACGCGCCCATCGTCCGCGTCTCGCGATGCATCTTCAACCCGAACCGTTCCTCCAGCAGTTTCCTGTACATTCCCTGCATCTGTTTGTAGTCCGGTTCCCCCGGCACATCCGGATACCCATCCACGTCCCACCTTTCGTCAAAGAACCACTGCGGCGCGCCCACAATCTGCTTCGCGTGCACACCAAACACAAACTCCACAATATCCGCGACCGTCTCGTTGTCGCAGTTGATCCGCCGCCCATTGCCCGAGTGGAATCCCTGGCTCCCATTCTTCGGATCGCTCGGCTTCACCGTCGCCACATCGAACGACGGGTCCGCGTCCTTCGCCATATGCTTCGTCGTCTCAATCGCCCATTCCGTATCGCTCGTGGCGCGCACCAGCTTCAGCCCATACACCTTTCCACCCTGCTGCAGCTTCCCGTCGATCGATGCTCCGTCCGGGCTCAGTTTGCCCTCGAAACTCACCTCCACCGAGGTAATCGCAAACGTCACCGTCCCGTTCTGGACCGTCAGCGAACTCGCCAACCGTCCGCTGTCTTCCTGATCTAGCCTGTACACCACGCCCTTCCATCCGCCCGCGTCTCCCTTTGCGACCTTCAGCATGACGCGTGCGCCCGAACCCTCCAGTGCTCCCTGCCACGTCCCGGCAATTCCCTGTGCGGCCTGTGTTGCTTGACCAGCCTGAGCCGTCTGCGTCTCTGTCTGCGCCAACACCGGCAGACTCGCCATCCCAATCAGTATCGCCGTCGCGATAGATATCCATCCCGCCGCACTCAACCGCATCCATCGTCTGAACTGCATACAATCAGGCCCACTTTCTTTCATATGAAAAGCCATCCTCTCTTATTATTGTTAATTCGCCGAAGGTCGCTCCACATGGTCGATCACAATCACATCCGCCTGCGCCTTCACCGCCTCCAGCTTCAGCCCATCCTGCTCCTGAATCGCCGTAAACAATCCCGGCGCGGCATTCGGATTGCTGCTTGCCTCCGTCTCATCGAACGACCACCGCAGGTTGAAGTCGTACTTCCCCGCAAGCCCGGTCTGGTCCACAATCGGTCTGTCCAAGAAGAACTGCATGCAAAAGCCAAAATCCGCCATCGACATATTCTTGAACCTCATATCAAGTTCCGTGCCATGTTGGTCCGCATCCTGGCTGGGCAGTCCAATCAGGTCGCCAACGCTCTTGAACAGCTTCGGCCCGCCCTTTCCAATGGTGATCGCGTACACGGAGAGTTCCCTCTTTTCGTGATGAAACGTCAGCTTAAACCGCTCCGTCAGAAGCTTCCTCACCATCCCCTGCTCCTGTATGAGGCTGGGAGTGCCCTCCACATCCGGCACGCCGTCGATGTCGAAGCGCTCCGTGCCCAGCCACGCAGTCCCGCCTGCGATCTGCTTCCCATTCATGCCGTATGCGAACGCAACCAGCTTGTTCACCGTCTGGTTCTCGATGAAGAGATGGCGTCCTCTGGTATGAAAT
>Ga0182017_10002402_pt1 | contig 14214 bp, 13 predicted proteins | sample 712E3DmetaG_FD_120492 | JGI IMG/M metagenome (GOLD analysis project Ga0182017, IMG submission 120492) | Permafrost microbial communities from Stordalen Mire, Sweden - 712E3D metaG | ecosystem: Environmental > Terrestrial > Soil > Wetlands > Permafrost | place: Sweden: Stordalen | collected... | reverse complement strand
TTGATGTTTACGCGCGGGATTTTGCTGGGAAAGTTGGGAGCCACGGTTTGCGGAAAGTCAAAAGACCCGGAACAATGCCCCCCGGGCGCCACGTACGATTGAGCATCCGAGCAAAGCTGTTTTGTTTCGATGTAAGGATTGCGGAGATTGCTCTCTTCCGGATATTGCTTTCTTGTGTCCGGAGTCGCAATGCGCCAAGAACCAACGCAACGGGCCTTGTGGAGGAACTCTGGACGGACGCTGTGAGGTGGAGGGATACGGCGATTGCATCTGGCTGCGTGCCTATGATCGTCTGCGAGCCGACGGAATAGAGCCGGGATTAATGTTGAACCACGCCCCTGTTGTCCAGAACCAAGCATTGCGCGGGACTTCCTCATGGGCGAATTTCTGGCTTGGCCGCGATCATTCTCGTTTCAGTTCAAAATAGTGAGAATATCTTATTTCTTGAGTTGACCGTTCTCCTGACTTTGTTCAGTGTTTCCTAATTTCTTGCCTATGGTCGACTTCCCAATACGACTCAAAATCCAGAATACAATAAGAGAAGAGTCAACTTGAGTTTTTGGGCAATTACTCGCCAAAGAGAAAAGGCGAAGGCGCGAAGGACACAAAGAATGTATGCTTTCCTTTTTCTTGCAGCCGATTCACCATATTTTTGTCCGAAGGATCCCTTCGGGGATTCCTTCATCAAAACAACATTCTAATTGAGGAGGAACCCCAGACCGGGGCCAAAAGCTTTCTTTACTTTTATCGCCGTGTCAACAATGATTGCTGCAAATTCTTCAACATTCTTTGCCTTTGGCGGTTCCGGTCAGGCTTGTCGTTGCTCTCTCACCTCTCTTGACCTCGAGTTCGATAATCGATTGATAGGGATTCTGTCCGATCGAGTAAACATTCAGTCGGGAAAAATATCCCGCATGGTCGAGTTTCCGGCGACCGCCATCTCGTAAATGGATTTTGGGTCAACGGGAAATTCTTCGATCGCATGGCTCAGGTACCCCGCCAGCGTTCGCTGGAGAATCTTGTTCTTGTGTTCGGTATCGTAGTGAATGCGCGACATCACGTCGGATCCGCCGAACCTATGAGGGTTCTCAAACGAAGAGTCCGCAACGATCTCTCCCGTTTCGAGGTTAAGGAGCCTGAGAACGATCGTTGTGGTTCCCAGGTCGAGCGCCAGACCGTGAATCGGTCCATCGGTATGGTCGATCTTTTTGCCGTCGAGAAATACCGTATCGCCGGAGCGCGTCACGCATGGATCGAGTTTCAGATTCTGGCTCTCAATCGGCAGATGAAAGGCGTGGCGCTCGATCTTCATTTCACCGCGGCGCATCGTGTGGCACCGGATAACGCCAGAGTCTTTCACAATGTGGGTGCGGCATGAAAGGCGGAAATTTTCTTTGAGATGCTTTTCCTGCGGCGCTTTTGGCGAAAGGAGATCCATCCCTTCGACGACTTCGACAAGGCATTTCTTGCACTTTCCCTGTTTTATGCAAGAGGTCGGGACGTAGATGCCCAGCGATTCTGCGCAGTCGAAGAGAGACGGACCAACGCCGACTTCTGTTCGTTGACCATTAAAGTGGAGTTCTATACCCATTCAGATCCCAAACATTCCTTCGGCGAAATTCAATTTGTACTAAACAAAGTTACGCCGAAGAATGCTTCGATGCAATGATGTTTTTGATGTGGAAACCCAATTTGTTGGTCATGCTCTACAATCGGGTCGCCCCTCCAAGCGCTTTTCGAACAAGAAGAGGGTTCACTCGTATCGCTAGTTGCGACCTGTTTCTAGTTGTTCCGCATGATGAGATATTTAAACTCTGTCAGGAACCACCTATTTCTATGTGTGCGCAACATCAACCCTTCGTTGAATTTCATTTGAAATCTCCACCATTTCTTTCTATTTTGAAGCATCGTAACGTTCAATAGAAACGGAAATGGAATATATCAGATCACTTTTCAATGTGGAAAACAAAGTCGTTGTTATCACCGGCGGCAGCGGAATACTCGGCACTGAAATGGCCAGCGGCTTTTTGTGTGCGGGAGCCAAAGTCGTTCTTTTCGCACGCAATGGGGAGAACTTAAAAAAGAAAGTGGCGGCTCTGGGAAAGAAGGGGAGCGTCGTAATAGGATTGCATTGTGACGTCACAAGTGAGGAGAACATGAGAAGCGTCAACGAAGAAATCCTGAAGAAGTTCGGCCGTATCGACGTGCTCATCAATGCCGCGGGGGGAAACGTTGCCGGAGCGACCTGGGGAAGACCGACAAACTGATGCCGATGCGCCCCGGCCATGGACATCTTATGATCCCGGATCAACATAAAGCAGGTATTTATCCGGGCTACTCATTATTCGGAAGAATGAGAGATCTTGCGGAATTGCGCGGCGTGGAATTAGGCATACTGCGCTCTCTGGGTTTGTAATGGCGATCCGGAACATGCCAACGTCAAAAAGAGAATCATCACAATCGGAGAAGCTTTCCCGTTGGATACAAGAGGGAGTAGGAGAACTTTGGCGAACTGAACATTTTGGGCCTGCAATTGTCACATCCGCTGAGTACATTATAGCACCACGCTTTCCTGAACAGCCTGGACCATAAGGAGTTACTATGAACGCCCCGCCTCTCCCCTATTCTGCCCTCGTCGTCGACGATTCTCCCCACTCGCGTATTTTGCTGATGCGGCTTCTGCAACGAAATGGAATATCCAAAGTTGATTCTGCCGTGAACGGCGCTGAGGGGCTAGAGCACTACAAGTTTTCGAAACCGGATCTTGTCTTCCTCGATGCCGTCATGCCGGAGATGGACGGGCTGTCGACGCTGCGGGAAATAAGGAAAATTGATCCCAACTCCATTGTGATCATAACCACTTCGTTGTCCGAAAAGGAAAAAGTCCTCCAGTTTAAGGAGGCCGGCGCAAACTACTATCTTTTGAAGCCTTTCGAAGAAGAGAAATTCGTTGAAACCCTGGGCAAGGTCGTTGCAATCCTCGCACAAAGGCCAAGAAAGGAGTGAAGAATGGACTGTTTCAATTGTCACACTGCAAACGATGAGGGGCGAAAATTCTGTAAGGAGTGCGGCGCGGCCCTGGGGAGTTTCTGCCAGCGTTGCAAAAACGTCGGAGATATCGACGACAAGTTTTGCGGAGTTTGTGGAAATATCCTTGCTCTGAACGCTCAGGAACGTCTCTTCTCCCCTCCTGAAGATCCCGGCGCACCCAAACAATATTCTCCCGAAGAAATGAACGATCTTCTTTCTCTCCGAAAGATAGCCCGGGCGGAAGAAGCTGCATCCGCAAGAGTAACGCAGTCCGACATTGATTCAATCTTCAGCTAACCGGGAACTCCCATGACCACAGAGGATCAGAAATTCCTGAAGGCTTTGATCGATAAACAGGTTTTGGATCGCGAACTGTTGAACGTGAGGAAGAATGCGCTTGAGACGGTGGTACGCGAAAAAGGACTGACTCGAGCAGTGGCGGCGGTGTTCGGCATCTCCGAGGAGATCCTTGCAGACACTCTGTCTGAAGTATTCAACGCAGGCCGTATGCACATTGCCGGCGAGATCGACACCGCGCCAGAGCAGTTGCTCACAGAGGAAGAGATTATCAAGTTTCGTGTGCTCCCGGTTTTTCTTATCGGGCTGGAACTCACGATGGCCTTTATTGACCCTCCGGGACGCCAGATCGTCAATCACTTGCAGCAACTGACGGGCCATAGGGTCCTTCCGGTTTTCACAACGATCACTGATTTCGATTCCGCCATGAAAAACTACCGTGGCGCAATCGATCGCATCCAGGCGCTCAAATCTACACTCGCCATCGAAAAATACGACATCAAAGACCGCAAAGGGCCGGCACCGTCGTTGGAGGGTTCAGGCGACCCGACTATCTCTCAGTTCATAGACGAAATACTGCTCCGGGCTGCCAAGGCAGGAGCGAGCGATATTCATGTCGAGCCGACCGAAGACGAGCTGATGATTCGTTTCAGGGTTGATGGGGTGCTTCGCAGGGAGATTTCCCTTCCGGCTTCTTTCCATCAGGGAATGGCATCGGTTCTCAAATCCAAATGCGGCATGGATATGTTCGAACGCTCGATGCCGCAGGATGGACGTTTCGCTCTGCAGTTTGCCGACCGTGTTTTCGACGTTCGTGTCAACTGCCTTCCGCTTCTTTATGGTGAAAAAATTGTCATGCGCCTGCTCGGAAGAACAACCATGATGATCGACCTTGACAATCTTGGATTCTCTCTGAAGAACCTCCGCCACTTTCGTTCGCTTCTTCATTTGCCCAATGGGATCATTCTTGTCAGCGGACCCACCGGCAGTGGAAAGACCACGACGCTGTACTCCGCGCTGAACGAAATAAAGGACATCTCGACCAACATCACAACCGTCGAGAATCCTGTCGAATACAAGCTTCCGCTCATCAATCAGGTCCAGGTCGTGACCGACCGTGGTCTGACATTCGCTTCGGCGCTCCGATCGATCCTTCGTCAGGACCCCGATATCGTACTTGTGGGCGAAATCCGGGACGCTGAGACCGGTTTGATAGCGACCGAGGCCGCCTTGACGGGACACCTCGTTCTCAGCACAATCCATACGAACGATGCCATCGGCGCGATCTCGCGGATGATCAACCTCGGCATCGCCTCCTTTTGGGTGAGCGCCTCAGTCATTGGAGTCATTTCACAGCGCCTTGTCCGGCGCATCTGCGCACGATGCAAGCAGGAATATTTACCAACGAAAGACGCCCTTCTGACAGCCGGGCTCGCCGCACTCCCGGAAGGCTTAACGCTCTTTAAGGGAAAGGGATGCTCGTTCTGCAGCGGCACCGGGTACAAAGGGAGAATCGCGATTCACGAAGTCTTCATCGTGACCGACGAAATGCGAGACGTCATCTACGGCGAGGTGACAACGACCAAGCTCCGTCAATTGGCGATTGCCAACAATTTCCGGGACATGTACTTTGACGGAATGCAGAAAGCGATTGCAGGTATTACGACTATCGATGAAGTGCAGCGCGTCACCAGGCGACTAAGCTGATCGACCGAGAGCTGTTTTATTTCAACATCGATCACTGGCAGCATGCCGCGCGCCGGTAAATCTGTATCAGAATACAAGTGGAGGATTTGGATGGCTGGAAAAACTACGAGCAAATCGAAAATGACGGACGAAATAGCAAAACTGCGCCGGCGTGTAACCACACTGAAAAGGGCCGAAACGAAGCTCACACAGGAACGTATCCTTCTCAGAACGTTGATCGACAACCTGCCCGACGCGATCTCCGCGAAAGATGCCGACGGCCGAAAAACACTTGCCAACGTCAAGGATGTTCATAACCTCGGTCGTCAGACAGAGAAAGAAGTACTTGGAAAAGATGACACGGCCTTCTTTTCTCCGGAGGTAGCGGCAACATTCATGGCCGACGATCGCTCGGTACTGGAAACCGGCCAGCCCGTGATCAACCGGGAAGAATTCTTCTTTGATCGAGAAGGTAAAAAGAGCTGGTTGCTCACGACGAAACTTCCCCTCAAGGATAAATGGGGCGGCGTCGTGGGCATATTGGGCATTGGCCGCGACATCACGGCGCGCAAACAGGCTGAAGAGGCTGTTCACCGGGAGCGCAACCTTCTTCGAACTTTGATCGACAACATTCCGGACCTCATCTACTTCAAGGACGCCGAAGGCCGCTACATTCTCAACAACAAACCCCATTTGCGTTCGATGGGCATGGAGCATCAGGATGATGTGCTGGGCAAGACGACGTTTGACTTCAACTCGCGCGAACTTGCGGAAGAGTACTGGCGGGATGAAAAGGAGATCATTCGATCGGGAAGACCGCTCTTGGACAAAGAGGAAGTTGTCGTTCACAAAGACAACGGTGTGAAGGGATGGCATCTCACAAGCAAGATTCCTATCCATGACGGAGAGGAAGAAGTGATAGGAATTGTCGGAATTAGCCGCGATATCACTGAGAAGAAGCGCCTGGAGGAAGCGTCGAGAGAATCCGCAGAGAAGTTTCGCCTCGTCTTCGAGACAGCGTTCGACGGAATCAGCATCTACGATGAGGCGGTGGAACCGGGCAACCGCCGGCTGATAGAGTGCAATGCCCGGTATGCCGAAATGGCGGGCCGGAGCCGGGAAGAGCTCCTCAACATTGGTTACACTACCCGCTTGATGATGACGCTCGATCGCGGAAATCTTGAGTCGATCGGCACACACGAGGCGTTTCGCGGCTCATTCACATGGTTGCGCCCGGACGAGAAGGATAACATCATTGAGTATGCCGCGGTGCCGATTACGATGAAAGGAAAGACTTTTACGATCGGTATTGACCGCGACGTAACGGAAGAGCGGAAATCCGAGTGGAAAATCAGAGACCAGGTGAAGGTCATCGAGCAGCAGAATCTTGAGCTCGAAAAAGCGCGCGACCTCGCGATGGAAGCGAACAAAACAAAGAGTGCATTCCTCGCGAGCATGTCCCATGAACTGCGGACCCCGCTGAACGCCATCATCGGTTATAGCGAGATGGTGATAGAAGAAATGGCCGACGGCGGCGAAGCGCGGTATCGCGAAGACGTCGAAAGAATTCGCTCAGCCGGCAAGCACCTTCTCGGATTGATTAACGATGTTCTCGACCTCTCCAAGATCGAGGCCGGCAAGATGGAATTGTACCTGGAGGATTTTGAGCTCTCCTCATTGGTCCAAGAAGTGGTTGACACCGTCCAGCCTCTTATGACGAAGAACGAAAATACTCTCGCCGTGCATGTTCCGGAGCAGATGCCGACCCTGCGTCTCGATCTCACAAAAGTGCGGCAGATCTTGTTCAATCTCATCAGCAACGCCTGCAAGTTTACACAGCACGGAACCATTACGCTGACCGTCGCAGCGATCTCTCCTTCCGACGATGGTTCTCCCAACATCTCCCTCAGGGTCTCGGATACCGGCATCGGACTTACGGAGGAACAAAAGGCAAAGCTCTTTAAGGAATTCTCGCAGGCAGATAGTTCCACAACCCGGAAGTACGGCGGCACGGGGCTCGGGCTCGCTATAACGAGACGATTCTCGGAGATGATGCATGGCTCGATCGAGGTCGAAAGTATTCCAAACAAAGGAACCACCTTCACCGTTATATTACCCCAAAGGATAGAATCAACGATCATATCTCAGCCGGCAAAGCCCGACGCCGTGGTGAGAGCCGGGTCGGTTACGGCAAACACCGCCATCCTCGTCATCGACGATGATCCCACCGTTCGGGATTTGCTGCTGAGGTATTTGGCCAAAGAAGGATATCATGTCGAATGTGTTGCGAGCGGCGACGAGGGTCTGGAACGTGCAAGAAGCATCCTGCCCATGGCTATCATCCTCGATGTGATGATGCCGCATAAAGACGGATGGGCGGTTCTCCAGGAAATTAAGGCTGACCCCATCTTGCTATCAACTCCGGTGATCATGTATACGATGGTGGACGAAAAGAACTTCGGTCTGGCCATTGGAGCTTCGGAGTATCTCATCAAGCCGGTGAGTAGAGAAACGATTCTGCAGGTTGTAGATAAATACAAGCACAGAGTGACGAGCGAGCATGTTCTCGTGGTCGACGATGATGCCGATCTCCGCGAATTGGCATCGCGCGTAATTGAAAAGGCAGGATGGAAGGTCTTGACGGCGGAAAATGGCGAGTCTGCTCTCACGATTTTGAAAACCGTATCACCCAGCATCATCTTCCTGGACCTCATGATGCCGGTCATGAATGGGTTCGAATTTCTTGCGGCTTTTCAAAGCCATGAGGAGTGGAGACATATACCGGTTGTTGTCATCACCTCAAGGGATCTGTCATCCGAAGAACGGCTGCAACTGAGCAGCGTTGCCAAAAAGATTATTCAGAAAGGCGACTTCACGCCTGAGATACTCCTTCGTCAGCTCTCCGTGCTTATTCCGCAATTAACTCACACTGAACAATCCAACACTTCTGGTCCCCATGGCCAAGATACTGCTCGTCGAAGACAATGATGTAAACCGTGACATGATGACGCGGAGACTTCAACGGCGCGGGTACATCGTCGTCAGTGCGGTCGACGGTCAACAAGGGGTGAATTTGGCCCGCTCGGAGATGCCCGACCTCATTCTCATGGACATGAGTCTCCCTGTGTTGGATGGGTGGGAGGCAACGCGACAAATCAAGGGGAACCCCGATACCAATCACATTCCGGTCATCGGATTGACTGCGCACGCCATGGTCGGCGACAGAACTCAGGCTTTAGATGCAGGTTGCAGTGAATACGCGACAAAGCCCGTGGAGTTCGACAAGCTTGTCGAGCTGATCAATCGGCTCATGAAGGTGTCATAACGTTCTGTATCAGGCAGGCTGAACGGGGAGAGTAATCGTCAATACGGTTCCCTCTCCCTCCTTCGATTGTGCAGAAATCGTTCCGCCGTGCGCTTCTAAGATCCCGAAACAAATCGGAAGTCCCAATCCTGTTCTGCTGCCGGCTCGTTTCGCCCCGGGCGTCGTGATTCTCATTTTATCAAAAAGCATCGGGAGATCCTTTGTCCGAATGCCGGGTCCGGTATCGCTGATCTGTACAACGACGGAATGCGAAGCGCTGCTTCCCGAGATTGAAACCGTGCCTCCTGGCGGTGTGAAGCGAAAGGCGTTATCGAGAACTTGGTTGAATACTTTTTCAATGCGTTCGGGATCGACAAACAACGGTGGCAGATTGTCGCACTCCACCTTTACCTGAATTGATTTTTCTTTCGATATTTTCGAGAAGTTGCGAAGGCTTTGTTCAACGATGTCCTTGAGGTTAACTTCTAACCGAGAAAGCTTCAAATCTCCTGCCTCCAGCCGCGTGATCTCAAGAAAATCCACTACGATATTCAGCATGAGCTTGGCGGCTTTTGCAATCTCATCGACCATTTGGCCCACCTCCGCTCCTAGTTTGTCCTTATCTTCCGCGAGCATCTCCGTAAAACCGACGATGCCGCTGAGAGGCCCCCTGAGATCGTGAGCGATCATCGAGACGAAGACTTCTTGCATATCCCGCAGTTTTCTCTCCGCTTTCGCAGTTCTCAAGACGGCGCGGACGCGCACTTCGAACTCTTCGGTCGCCATCGGCTTTTTCCAGTATTCCATGCCGCCGTAGTTGTAGCCGGCTTCGATGTTGTCGGGTGCGGTACCGAATCCAGTGAGAAAAACAATCGGCGTGTTTTTGAGGTGCGAAAATTTCTTGAGCTGTTTGATGACTTCGTAGCCATCAAGTTTTGGCATGTGAACGTCGAGCAGGATGAGGTCGAAATCCGAAGAACTCGCCTTCTGAACGCACTCCTCCCCATCAAACGCTTTGACGACATCGAAATCGTTCCGCTGAAGAGCCAACGCGAATGCTTCGGCGATAAGTGGTTCATCATCTGCAATCAGAATTCTCGGCTTTTCCGCCATGGTGAGCTCCTTTATGAAAATACTATATATGTGCCGCAACGACGTAATATCGATCGCTACGACGCAGAGAAATCGTCAGGCTGGAGCGGTATTCATAGTTGTGTAAGGTGCACTCTCCTCGGCGAGATGAACTCGGCCACCTGGCCAAGGGATAGTGGCGTCAGCGGGATCTGACAAGGGCTATGACCGCACCATTGCCGCGGCACGAATTACATAAAACCCATTTCCGACAGTGACAACACCTCAAAAGATAACCAGATTTACCATGTCCGTCAAGTTCCTTGATGACCGGGCGGTGACTTAGAGAGAAGACTGAAATCCGGGAAGCTCGGTCACGCCCGTGCCGCCTTCAGCGGCATAAACTGCATCTGGCAACCTTGATGGCGAATAACTCAAAAAGTTGGATTCTCCAAAAGGAGACTCCGAAGGTGTTCTTTAGACCTTCAGACCAGTGATCGGCGCCGCCGTTGCCGGAACCACATGAGAGCAAATCTGAGTCCCGACTCAATTTTAGGGAGGCTTGACACCATTGCTGCGCGACCAAAACTCGAGAGTGCGAAATCCACGAAATACCGTTGAAATGAAGGGAAATTATTGTTAACTTATCCTGCCTAACAGCAGGAAACTCTTCACGAGGAGGCAGATCCTTCCCAAGCAGAGAGGAATGCAAAGACGCTGGTCGTGACGTTGGATACAACAAAAGTTAGGATATTGTCCAAGATTCAGTGCGCAGAAAGTCATGTTCTGCCGGATGTGGAGTGGGAGATGGCTTGGGTGGTAGTCTGGAATGTCCAGATAGTTTGATCTCGCAGACAATTTGTGGGATTTCGCTGAAGGCAGTCTCAAACTTACATTTGCGCCGATAGCTCAACTGGATAGAGCATCAGCCTACGAAGCTGAGGGTTGTGGGTTCGACTCCCGCTCGGCGCACACGCACTAACCACATAACTGAGATTCACAAAATGGCATCGAAGGCAATTTCTGCTTTTCCCGATCTTTCTGTCCGGATCGTGGTTCCGATGAAAAAGCTGCAAATCTTTGCGAAAGACTTTGTAACGCGTTACCCCGCCATTCTTGCATCGTACTTTATTTATGGATACTATTTCATCTCGACGCTCGATTTTTACGTGGCATTCAAGAAGAAACACCTCGGGGCTACTGAGATTCTTTCTCATTTTGATACGCTCCTTTGGATGTGGGTTCTTGCGTGGGCGCTGGTCCGCGTGATCGACTTGAGAGAGAAGCTGACTCACAAAGAAAAAGAGAATCTTGCCCACCAGCACACCATCCAACTGAAAGAAACTCAGTTCCAAACGGTTAATGAAGTTGTCACGGTACTCAAACACCGGATCAACAATCCCCTCGCGATCATTCTTGGGTATGCTCGCCTCGCGAAGAAGAAATCGAACGACCGGGATATCATAAGAAAGCTGGATGAGATTGAGATAGCCGCACAGCGGATCAACGCGACGATGAAGGAATTCTCGCTTCTTCGCGTCTATCAATCCATGGATTCGCCGATGGGGAACTTTGTCGTGACCAGCGAACCGAAAGATGTTGCCGATTCCTCCCTCCCCGAAGAGAAATAATTCCTTCAAGCATCTCGATGACCACCCACGAACGTTGGATGGAGTTTGCGCTCAAAGAAGCCCGGACAGCCTTTTCAAAGAATGAGGTTCCCGTCGGTGCGGTCGTCGTACACAAAGGATGTATCATCGGCAAGGGGTTCAATCAAGTCGAGGTCATGAACGACCCCACCGCCCATGCCGAGATGATCGCGTTGACGGCTGCGGCCTCAAACTTGACTTCGAAATGGCTTACGGACTGCACACTTTATGTGACGCTTGAGCCTTGCCCGATGTGCGCTGGCGCCATAGTGCTGTCGAGAATTTCCACGGTGGTTTTCGGAAGCTTCGACCCGAAGATGGGGGCATGCGGCACGCTCTACAACATCACCAACGATAAGAGGTTGAATCACCGTGTCCACACTCTTGGCGGCGTGCTCGATGATACATGCAGTGTATTGTTGAGGGATTTTTTCAAGAAGAAAAGAAGGGGGGGCGCATCATGAGGTTATTCCGATCCCCGTTCCGCTTTTGAGCTTTTCGGCGCGGTCCGCAAGCCGGAGTTGCTCTACCAGATCATCCAATTTCCCGTCAATAATCTCCGACAAGTTATAGAGCGTTAGACCGATCCGATGGTCGGTCACCCGATTTTGGGGAAAATTGTACGTGCGAATCTTGTCGCTCCGGTCTCCGCTTTTGATCATCGATTTTCGCTGCGCCGCGGTGGAAGCGGTCTGCTCGTTCGCCTTTATTTCGTAGAGCTTTGCCCGCAACATTTTCATCGCCCTTTCCCGGTTCTGAAACTGCGATCGCTCCTGTTGGCATGCGACGATAATCCCCGTGGGTCTGTGGGTGATGCGGACGGCGGTCTCGACCTTGTTCACGTTCTGCCCCCCCTTGCCGCCTGACCGGAACGTATCAAATTGAAGGTCTGCGGGATTGATTTCTATTTCGACATCCTCCACTTCCGGGAGGACGACTGCCGAGGCTGCTGACGTGTGTACCCTGCCTTGCGCCTCTGTTTCCGGGACACGCTGAACCCGGTGCACCCCGCTTTCGAATTTAAACATCCCGTACACGTCCTCCCCTTCAATGCTCAGCACCACTTCCTTAAAACCACCCTTGTCAGTTTCGTTCCAATAAAGCGTCTCTACCTTCCATCCTTTCCGTTCGGCAAATCGAGTGTACATCCGGTATAGATCAGAAGCAAAGAGCGCCGCTTCTTCGCCGCCCGCGCCCCCCCGGATTTCCACGATTGTGTTTTTGCTGTCGTTGGGATCTCTCGGTACAAGAAGCTGTTTCAATCGATCCTCCGATGCCGCCAGGCGGGGCTGAAGCTCAGCAAGTTCCGCCTCGGCCATCGATTTGAGTTCCGCATCCCCCCCCTGGTCAAGAATCTCCTTGCTCCCCTCAACGCTCGTGAGCAGTCTCCGGTATTCATCGTATACCTTGACGATCTCTGCGAGCTCGCGGAACTCCTTTCCGAGCTCCTTATTCCGTTCCTGGTTCGAAATCACCGCCGGGTCACTCAACAGCCGGGTGACCTCATGGTATCGGATTTTTATTTTCTCCAGTTTTTCAATCATGAGTCGATTTTTTTTCCAGTAGGTGCAAGCGCAAAGTTAACGATCTACGGCCGCCGTACTCTCCACCGCTATAAGCTCTCCATCCAAGCGCAGAGCCGCCCGAATCGCCGCCAACGAAACCTCCATCTGTGCTTCGTTGGGTTCTTTCGTAGTAATTCTTTGAAGCCAAAGTCCCGGAGCCGCAATGATCCTGCCAACCGGCGATCTGGCATGTCGGGCCGAGAATCTCAAGACCTCGTAGGAAAGCCCGCCGACTACCGGGATGAACGGAATATGTGTCACAAGCCGCAATGGGAGGCTTAGCGAACCCACCACGAGCAACAGGGCAGTGTCAAGCACGCTGAAGAGAACGATCGACACAAACATCACCAGCAGAACGAAGCTTGTTCCGCATCGAGGGTGAAAACGTGTAAACTTCATCGCGGAAGAGATTTCGAGCGGCGCATTCTGTTCGAAGGTGTAGACCGCCTTATGTTCGGCGCCGTGATACTGGAAGAGCCTCCGGACGTCCTTCATCAAGGAGATGGAGTACAAGTACGCCAGGAGGATCGTAATGCGTATCGCGCCGGCGACGAAATTGAACAAAAACGGCTGTTGCTCGATCCTGAACATCATTGTCGCGATGAACAGCGGAAGAAAGAAAAAAATGCCGATGCCAATCGCGAACGCAACAACGAGGGTTGCAGCGAGCGATAGCGCCGATGCTTTCTCCTTCGGCGCTCCAGCGGAGCTTAGCGATTCGGAAGGGTCGCCAAGAGCCACTTCGGCAGAATAATTTAGCGTTTTGATTCCGACATACATCATCTCAATCAGCCCGACTGCGCCGCGCATTACAGGGATATTGAAACGCGGATGACGCTCCGCAAAAGAACGGAATTGTTCCTTCCTCACGACGATTGATCCGTTCGGTCTCCGGACAGCAGTCGCGATCATCCCCTTCGCCCTCATCATGACTCCTTCGATCACCGCCTGTCCACCGACTTGCATCGGCTCACTCGGATCAAATGCGGGATTGATCGGGTTCCATTCCTTCGGAGCAGTTATTTGCCTGATCTTCATTTTTCCCTGTAATTGTATTATAATATACGAAACGGTTGGCTCGTTCGCTTGACGATGTTCCCCTTAGGTAGGTCAGGCTTTAAAGTCCGACCTACTAGTACCCTACCGCATCCCCGTAGCCGCGCGGGTCCGTGGCGCCTAGCAGCAATCCTCTCTTCCGATCGATCATGATTCCTTCTGCAAGTCCAATCGTATTCTCGCGCATGTGAAGCGAGTACCCCATGGCTCTCAGGTTGTCGATAGTGTCTTGCGAAAGCGCGCGTTCTTCGTACATGAGCCGATCGGGAAGCCATTGGTGATGAACTCGGGGTGCATCGATCGCCTCCTGGATCGTCATTCTAAAATCAACGACGTTGACAATGACTTGGGCCACCGTTGTCATGATCGTTGAACCGCCGGGCGTTCCGATGATCAGGAACGGTTTCCCCTCTTTAAGGACGATCGTCGGCGTCATTGAACTGAGCATCCGTTTGTTCGGCACGATCGCATTCGCGCTGCCGCCGATTAGTCCGTACGTATTCGGAACTCCTTCTTTCGCGCTGAAATCGTCCATCTCATTGTTGAGCAGGAATCC
>Ga0182017_10002401_pt1 | contig 14216 bp, 11 predicted proteins | sample 712E3DmetaG_FD_120492 | JGI IMG/M metagenome (GOLD analysis project Ga0182017, IMG submission 120492) | Permafrost microbial communities from Stordalen Mire, Sweden - 712E3D metaG | ecosystem: Environmental > Terrestrial > Soil > Wetlands > Permafrost | place: Sweden: Stordalen | collected... | reverse complement strand
TGCCAGTCGTCGGCCACTTCGGCTGCAAGGGCGAAGGCTGGGAACGCGCGGCCGGGCTTTTCGATCAAGTCAGCTTCGAGGCGTGAGGCTTCCGTCATCGTGCTCGGTCCGTGCAGGGTCAGGCGGCATGAAGCTCGCGGCCCTCACGCAGAACAATACCCGGCAGCGAGGCCTGAAGGTCGACCCGCGCCTCGAAGTAGCCATGTGTGCAGACCACGACGTCGGCGGCAATTCCGGTCCCGCGCAGAGCCCGGTAGCCGATCTTGCTGGCCCGTGCCTGCGGGGCGACGCTATCTGGGACCACAACCAGCAGGTCGTAGTCGCTATCCGGACCGTCGTCGCCGCGCGCCTTGGAACCGAACAGGTAGATGCGCTCGGGAGCGTAGGCATCCCGCAGGCGGCGTACCGCCTCAGCGAGTCTCTGGTCGGAAAGGATCGGATCGACACTCATGCTGGCGCCGCCAGCGGCCAGGTTCTCCTGCTCCTGGTCGACCCTCGCTAGGCTGACGATGGCGCGGGCACGTTCGGCGAGGCACGCCGAGGCGCCACCGCCAGCAGGATGCCGCCGACCGTGATGTAGATGTCCGCCATGTTGAAGACGGGCCAGTGAACCACGTGGACGAAGTCGACGACGTGGCCATGGATCAGGCGATCCAGGCCGTTGCCAAGTGCCCCGCCTGCGAGCAACAAGAGAGCGAGGCATGCCGGCCGGGACACCCGGCGTTGAAGGCTCAGAAGAAGGAACGCCAGTCCGCCGGCGAGTTGCATTGTGGTCAGCAGAGGAGTTCGGACGGAGGACGACGCCCAACGCAAGAGGCCGAACCCCGAGTCGGTGTTCTCGGTGTAGCGCAAATCCAGGATGCCTGCCGCAAGGCCATGTGGTGGGCGGCCTTCGAGATCCATCTTGGCCACGTGCTTGGTGACATGGTCGCAGCCAACCAGCAGCAGGACGGCTGCCAACAACGCCGGCCGAAGCCGATGGGAACGCATACGAAGAGAAACCGAGCGGCCCAAGGGAGTATTCCTTCAAGCTGCGCTTCCGAGTCGCAAAGAGATCCTGGTCACCATGACCCACAACCCGCGCGCGGAAACCATCGACATGTACACAACCTTCACCTGGGAGGCGAAGTGCAGGGAGGTTTTGAAGCTGAAGCTGGACCTACCACCCCACGATGAGCCGGCCGGTCCTGATGGCGTCATCGAGCCCGTCACCTCCACGGCCATGGTGAGGACGCAGCCAGCGGGAGTTCTTGCTACATCGTTTGCTACACGAGCCGAAAAAAGCGAACAAATAAGAGCTGTTGCGTTGTGGAGGCGCCGGGTACTGCCCCCGGGTCCGAAGGCGCGCTGCTCAAGCCACTACGTGCGTGTCCGGCGAATTGAGTCTCGTTTCCGGGTTGGCCCGCCGGCCGGGCGTCCCGCAAACCAGCCTTCCCTGTGTGTCGCGACCAGGCCGGAAGACTCTGCCCGGTCACCAAGCCCGCTAAATGGCCACTTCCCTAGGTCGCAGGCAATCCCTGGGGTCGTGGTATGGTCCGTTTTTTAGGCGGCCATAGCGAACGAGTTGTCGTTCGCGTTTCTTTGTTGCCCGTTTTTACGAGGCCTCGGGCGTCCTCGGCACGCGACCTGAGTTTTGCTACCTCCGTCGAAACTATTTCGCCCCCTTGCTGATGTTTGTACGGCGATGATAGCGCCTGTCCAGGCGGGTGGCCACGCCCGGGTCGAGCCCTCGGCAATCGGTACTACTCTCGACGGCCATCTTGACCGTGCTCGTCGCGGCAGCGCCCGCCTTGGCGCTCCTCACGTGGTCGCAGAGGGGAGGCGGCTCAGTCAGTCACTCGTTCGGGTTCGTGGGCGGACAGATACCCACACCACAGGATGGACTACGACCATCCTGCCTCCATCCGCCCGCCGCCCTGTCGGGCCCGGGAGAAGTCTACTTGGCCTGCCGGTCTTCCAGGTAGAAGACGGTGATGGCGAGGCAGTGGAACGCTTCGTCTGAAGACTGGGTCACGATGGTGTCGACCACCTGGCACTGCGGGTGTTCGCGAATCCAGGCGGTAACCTTTTCGCCAAGGTTCTCTCGCTCTTGGGCCATCGTGGCCGAAAAAACTTTGACTCCATTGAAGCGTGCCGTCGTGTGCGTCTGACTTTGGGCCATCATTCTTATTCTTCCTCTCCGGACTTCTCGGTGCTACTAGCAGTACGGACAAGGCCAGTTCTGCCCTGCTGCGGCCCCGGAGCGCTCCGCATTTTCCCCCCTAACAGCCTGCCTTTGTTCACCCTATAACAGGGTTTAGGGGCCAGGGACAATCATTACGAGCAGAGTCGCGAGAAACAAGGCCTAGTTTTTCAAAGACGCTTTGCGCAATCGGGCGCGCGAAGCCCGAGGCTCGGGGAGGGTGGGTGGTCCATCCCGAAGTCCCCGCAGCCGGTACTAGGCACTGCCGGCGCGGATCTCTTCGCAAATGTCCAGATGCTCGAGCGATAGAGAGAACGCCAGCAGGTCCTCGAGAGCAGCCTGGCCCTCCTCTTGGGCGGTTGCGTGTCCAACTCGCAGCAAATCGGCGCAGATCACCAGCGACAGGCGTGAGGCCATCCCGCTCAGGCCCCTGGCCCAGGCAGTCAGGTTGATGGACCCGTATCTGCGCGCCAATCGCTGGCTGACTTCCGCGATGCGTATGCGCGCAGCTACATCGAGACCGGCGATGGCATCTTGCGCGCTCTCCAAGCCTGGTCCCTCGAGGCGCGGCGACCCGCGGCCCGTGGCGAGAGCGGCCACGACATAGGCGTGCAACTGGCTACCCGAACGCGCCGAGCCGGCGAGCCGTCCTGCCCTGGCCAGTGCCAGGGCGCGGCCTAGCCTGAACCCGAGCTCCACGGAGTCGGTGTGTTCAAGAAGCATCGGGCCGCAAAGAAGGGCAGGCGGTTGCAGGTAGGCCATGCGTGCATCACCCAGCAGAGCCTGGTGGCGCAGAACGGGGGGCTCCTGCATCTGAAGAAGGTCGCAGATGTAGAGCAGAACACGACGGAACGGCGCCGGCTGCTGGTTGGGCGGAACCGGTGCCTCGCTATCGAGGCCCATCTCTGCGGTCGTGACGGGTGGGAGAACCCCGGAATCGGCCAAAAGAGCGACCAGCGATTCAGCCCCCGCGAACTCGGGGTTGTAGCCGATGCGGCTAGGCCAATCGGCCGGGAGCCCGGTCGAGATCCGACGCAAGACCGTGGGACGGTTTTGGCTGGCCAGCTTCGCAATTTTGTCGTCACCCAACCCGCGTAGCACCATGGCCGCTGCCGCGATCTCAGCCGCGTCCTGCAGTCCCTGCTCCAGGTACAGGTCCACCAGCCGTTCTCCCGCGCGGCCGTCTTCGGGATGGAGCTGCCACTCCGCCGCCATCGCACGCGCTATTTCGCGCCAGCGCGTGGGATCCTCCGCGTTCGTCTCAGGCGACTTTCGCAAGATGTCGATGTCGTTCGGAGCGAGGCGCGCCGCCGTGTCATACGCGATGCGGGCGGAGAACTGATCGCCCAGTTGATTCTCGTAGACATTGCCCAGCTCGCGCCACAGGCGTCGCCGCAAGGGCGGGGCACGATCACCAAGGGCGGCGACGAGCTTGCGTAGGAAGGCCTCCGCGCCCCTAGGGTCGTTGAGTCGCTGATAGGCCTGCAACAGCAGCCGAACGCTGTCAGGCTGGATTGGCTGCAGTTCCAGGCTTCGCTCCAGATGCCTGCAGGCCATGGCGGCATCATCTTCCGCTGCTGCCAGCTGGCCTAGCATGGCGTGCGCTTCAGCCAAGTCGGGGTCGAGCGCAAGGGCGTACTGGAGGGCGTCGCGGGCCCGGCCGGCCCACGGCCGACCGAAAGTGACAAATTGAGCCCAGCCCAGATAGGCGTGATAGAGCGCCTGGTCCGGCCGGGCGCGCACCGCCGCCTCGAACTTCGGCAGGGATTCGGCGGCCTTCTCCACCTTGAAGAGACGCAGGCCCTCGCCGAAAGCCAGCTCGGCACCGAAAGGATCCGTCTCGGCCGACGAGGAAGGCGCCAGGGTTCGGTCGTAGGCCTGCCGCAGTTGCGGATTGGCGAGAACCTCGGCGGCGTGCTCGATGGCTGTGCGCAGAGCATCGAGCCTGGCCCGATCAGCGGCACCAAGATCGAGCTCCGCCACGGCGGCAGGTGAGAACTCGGCGGACTTGGCCGCGCAGGCGGCAAGAATCTCCGCGGTCTGGGCTTCGCGGGACACGCCCAACGCTTCATAGAGGTTCTGGCCACGGATTGTCAGGTAGGTGCGCTGGATGGCCTGTCGGAAAGCCTCGCCGGGTGGGTTGCGGTCAGCCGACAGGGAGCCGCTGCCCGCCCTTTCCTTTTCCGGCGCGATGGTGGTCGCACGTGAGGCGAGGTTCAGGGCGCCGGAGTCTCGTTGGGTGGCAGCCTCAGAGAAGCCATCTCGCGCCTCTGGCGCGGACGTTGCGGTTTGCGGCACCTGACTGAACAGCTCATCGGGGGTGTCAATGCGGATGGCGTCGATGCGCTTGCCGATCTCGTTCCCTAGCTTCTCCAACGAGAGTGAGGACTGCCACGCGTTGGGCACGGGAGCTTCTTCGGGCTCTCCGGTCGGGTCGCTCAGTTCAGCGAGGCCGGTTTCCAGCAGCGAGTCGATGGCGGCAATGACCAGATGGGCGTCGTCGCGCAACGCCAGCGAGCCCACGCTCGCCCCGGCTGCCAGAACTTGCGTGATATCGGCTCCGAACACCGCCTCGAAGCCCGCGCGATGATTGGCAAAACGATTCGCGAGCCTTACCTCGCGGGCACCGTTCTCGTCAAAGCGGCCCACCAGCTTCTCGGGCGTGGCGGTGCGGAGCAGCCCCGTGAAGATGATGCGTTCGACGTCCAGATCATGCTCGATGATTCGGTCACTGAAGGTGTCGCCGGAAACCAAAGTCCAGCTTCCCTCGTCCCAGCGCAGGCAGTCGGAGATACGCTTGCGAACCTGCGCAGCCAGACACTGCAGCACCTCCTCGGGCGTCAGCCAGCCGAGCTCGATGAGCACCGCTCCCATCCTATGGCCGCGGGCCTTGGTCTCCGCGAGCAAGTAAGCGAGCTGCCGCTGGTCGATGATTCCCTTGGCACAGAGCAGGGTTCCCAGGGCCTCCTGACGCAGATTCGAGTCGGCTGCAACAGCCTTCCCTTCGCGAAAGTAAATTTCCTTCCGCACCTTGCCGCGTGCCAGAGCGAGCGTTCCGGTCTGGCCCCCGTGCACCAGGTCCAAGAGTAGCTTGGGAATCCCTCGATCAGCCAGTGATCCTGACGTCGCTTGCGCCGGTCGCAAGGAAGGAGCAGGGGGAAAAAGGCGCACGGTTTCCGTGGCATTCGTCACGGCTGCCGGGGGCGCCGCAGGTATCGGCGTGGGATGTGCGCTCGGGCCGCGCGTGGGGATGCGCGCAGAGCCGGCTGCAAGGTGAAGAATGGGTCCGGGTGTCGGCGAGCGGGGGACCGTGACGACCGGTCGCGGAGTGTTTCCCAACGAGACGGCCCGGCCTTCGGAGACGGGCGGTGACGTCGCAAGCAGTGGCTGAGGCGTGGCGTGCACCCCTGAGGCCGTGGCTCGGCCCGGCACGCCCAGACAAGCGAGCATCGCCTCCACAAGTTCAGTCCGGGAAAACGGCTTCGACAAGAAGGTTGCGCGGACGTCCTTGTTAAGGCTCAGCGCCAAAGAGGGATCTTTGTAGATGCCGGACATCACGATAAGCGCGACATCTTTTCCAAAGGGGGCTTCGCGCACCGACCGACAGAACGCGAAGCCGTCCATGCCAGGCATGATGAGATCGGTCACAACGATCTCCGGGCGCTCGTTTACGAACATGGCGAGGCCTTGCTCGCCACTCGCCGCGTGCACCACCCTGGGCCCGAAGGGTCTCAGCCTGGCATCATCGAGGATGGCCCGCTCCATGGTACTCCGAGCCATCGGGTCATCGTCGACCAGCAGGACCGTGAGTGCCATGGCCTAAATACTCGGCTGGTATGGGTTTTTTTTTCAGGGTTTTTGTCGCGTGGGGAGCCCGCCGGCCCTTCGGGACGGACAGCCCACCCCGCCCGCCCCGCGCGCTTCGCGCGCGCCCTCGCCGGCGGCGGACCATCCGCGAGCTACGCGTCACTTGTTGCGGTTTTCCGTTGTCAGCACACTGGGGATCTTCGATTCGTCCTGAGCGACCTGGGCCGGGGCTGGCAGGGCGGCCTTGGCTACGGGTGCAGGGGCAAGGCCCATCTTGGCCTTCAACTCAGCCAACGCTGTGTCGGTGCCGGTGCTGCCAGATTCCAAGGCCTTGAATTTCTGTTGCAGGGTGTCCCCCGTCAGCTCGTTGCCCAACTCCACCGAGGCGTCAGACTCGGCCTCGATCTGATCCACCTTCTGCGCCATGCGCTCGAAGGTGTCGAAGGCGCTGGTGTCCGACAGACCTTGCATGGTGTCTTGGATCGCCTTCTGCGCCTCGGCGCGCTTCTGGCGCGCGATGAGTATGTTCTTCTTCCGCTTGGCCTCCTCGATCTTGTCGTTGAGGGTTCGCAGTTGGTCCTTCAGCTTCTCCACTGCGTCCTTCTGTAGCTGCGTCTGCTTCGTGAACTCCGCCGCCTGGGCCGCATGCTCGCTTTGGCGCTTGAGTGCCTCACGCGCAAGGTTGTCGTCGGCGGCGCGCACCGCCAGCATGGCCTTGCGTTCCCACTCCTGGACCAGCTCCGTTTGCTCATCGCGTTGTTTTTCCAGGCGCTTCTGGTCCGCGATGGAGACCGCCACCTGCTTCTTCGCTTCGACAAGCTGGTTTTGCATGTCGGCGACGAGCTGGTTCAGCATCTTCTGCGGATCTTCCGCCTTGGAGATGAGATCGTTGAGGTTCGATTTGATGAGAGTTCCGAGCCGCGAGAATATTCCCATGACTGATTCTTCCTTGACGGGCGCTTGCTAGGGTTCAGGCTGCCGCCCGAAACTTCGACAGCGTCGGATAGTGCTTGCTGATGGCCATTCCCATGTCGTCCACGACTGCTTGAAGCTCGCTGAAGTCCAGATCCTCCAACGGCAACGAATCCGTGAGCACCACCGCGTTGCCGTCGACGCCGAAGGTGGCGTAGACCATTTCCTTGGCGTTGAGCCTGAGCAGGGTTTCGAAGAGGGCTTCCCGCCCGGCCCGGGGCAGTTCCATCACCTTGAGCCGAAACACCACTACGGGGCCGGCCAAGGAGACCAGGAGGTTCTCGAAGCCGTTGTCCTTGATGCGCCAGACGTTGTTGCCCATGTCCTCATGGGTGACGCCAAGCTTGAGCAGGTAAGACTCGATATCTTCACGCGTTTTCATGGCAATCACCTTCCTGTGGCTTCGTCGAGCCCTGTGGTTCGCAAGAGGATTTCTTGCCGAAGGGTAGACGATTCCGTGGCAGCCTACAAACCCGTTTTCTTACCGCAGACTTGCGCGGGAGGTTGAAGCAAGCCCATTCCTGTGGTACCCGGAATCGTCTATGCCTATCGATCCTACTGCCTTGCCGCGACACGTTGCAATTATTATGGACGGAAACGGCCGATGGGCGCAGGACAAGGGGCTGCCGCGCATCGAGGGCCACCGTCGGGGAGCGAACGCAGTACACGAGGTGGTGCGAACCGCGCGCGAGATCGGGGTCAAGGCCCTGACGCTGTACGCATTCTCGGCGCAGAACTGGCTTCGTCCGCCCGAGGAAGTCGCGATGTTGATGCGACTTCTGCGCGAATACGTCATCACGGAACGCGCCGAGATCATGGACAACTCCATCCGGCTGGTCACCATCGGAGATGTGAACCGGCTGCCCGGCTTGGTGCGCGAGCCGCTTGATGCTTTGGTCCGCGATTCCGTTGGCAACCAAGCCATGACCCTGTGCCTCGCGCTCTCGTACGGTGGCCGCGAATCAATCATCGCCACCACCCGCGCCCTGTGCGAGTCGGTCAAGCGGGGCGCGCTTTCGCCCAGTGATGTCAACGAGGAGTGCTTCCAGTCGGCCATGCAGACCGCTGGTCTACCCCAGCTCGACCTGCTGATCCGCACCTCCGGGGAGGTTCGGCTGTCGAACTTCTTGCTTTGGGAATCGGCCTACGCGGAATTGTATTTCACCGACACCTATTGGCCCGAGTTTGGGCGTGACGAGTTTGTGCGTGCCCTCGAATCGTACCGAGGACGCGAGCGCCGCTTCGGCCGCACGGGAGAGCAGCTTCGGCGCCTCGGGTGAGGTCTAGGGTGTGAAGCCGGACCAGAAGAACCTGCTCGTCCGGATCGCCTCGGCCTTGGTGGCGCTGCCCGTGGTCGGCGTGCTCGTGTTCTGGCGCGAGCCCCTCGGCATCGCGGCTCTGTGTCTGGTGGTGGCTGTTCAGGCCCTACGCGAGTTCACAGCCATGACCATGGCCGGTCGGCCTGGGGCCGAGCGCACGGGTGTCGTGCTGGTCGGTGCGGGGTTGTATCTGGCGCTCTATTTCCGGCCTGAGTTGGGTGCGCTGTGGTTCTTGGCCGCCACGCTGGCCGTAGCCATGTTGATACTGGTACGCGCGGTTGACCTTCCAGCCGCAGGGGCCCGGCTCTATGCCGCGGAATTTGGCGTCTTCTACATCGGTGGACTGCTCGCAGCCTTGCCTCTCCTGCACCGCAATTTTGGCTCGGCTTGGGTCGCGCTGGCCATCGCGGTGACATTCGCCAACGACACAGGTGCCTATTTCGTGGGCCGGGCGTTTGGGCGGCACAAGATGGCGCCGACCCTTTCTCCGGGTAAGACCGTGGAAGGCGGTGTGGGAGGACTCGCAGCTGGTCTCACTGTGACATTCGTGGCAGGGTGGGTCTTCATGCCTGCGCTTTCGATCGGTGACCGTGTGGCAATCGGTCTTGTCTCCGGCGTACTTGGGCCGGCGGGCGATCTGGTCGAGTCCCTCATCAAGCGCGCGGCGGGGGTCAAAGACTCTGGCCGGTCCATTCCCGGCCACGGCGGCATCCTCGATCGCATCGATGCGCTGCTTTTCGTAGGCGCCTATGTCTACCTGCACGTCAGCCTTTTTCGCTAACGTGTGCAGCGGTGACTCTGAAAGGGGAACCCTGAAGGGGTTCGCTCCCCACAGGCCCAAAACGGCAAAGCCCCCGTGGTTGTCCACGAGGGCTGCCAAAACTGGTAAGCGAGGCTGGCTAAGCTTGGCTAGATATGTTAAGCGGTTGAAGAATCTCAACCGCGAGTACAGGTCACACCGACTTGCGCCGGTGTGTTGGGAGGAGGAGCAACTCTCGGAGTTTGTGCCGCCGTTCGTTGCCTGCCGAACACGGTTAGCAACCCTCGTGCCGCCCCGGACAGGAACCCCTTCTTGCTTCGGAACTATTTGAATCTTTTGATGGTTTCATGCTATACGCACTACGACGACGAGACACCAATGGTCTCATTCCCTGACATTCACGTCATGGTTGTCGAACCTAGATGCCGGTTTTTCACAGTCCCTAAATGACTGACAGCTTTCTTGTCATCAACGCGGACGGACCCGAGACTCGCGTTGCACTGGTGGAGGACGGCCTGCTGGCTGAACTCTACATCGAGCGCAAACAAGAACGGGGCATCGCGGGGAATATCTACAAAGGCCGGGTGGATAGGGTCCTGCCGGGGATGCAGGCCGCTTTCGTCAACATCGGCTTGGAGAAGTCTGCCTACCTGCACGTCTCGGACGTGCGCGGGACGCCCGACGACCTTCGCCGGTTGGTTTCCGCGGGTGAGGGACGAGGCAGAGGTGCTGCCCAGGACGACGACGAAGACAACGAGCCGGCGGGGCCGCCGGGCGGGGCGCGCATCGAAGATCTGTTGCGAGAGGGTCAGGAGATTGTGGTTCAGGTGACCAAGGAACCCATCAGCACCAAGGGCGCCCGGACAACACGCTATGTCTCCCTGCCGGGCCGGCACTTGGTGTTCATGCCGACGGTTGAACATGTGGGAATCTCGCGGCGTATTTCCTCGGACAAGGAACGGCGCCGCCTGCGCGAGATCATCGATCAGATGCGGCCCCCGGGGACGGGCTTTATCGTGCGCACCGTGGCGGAGAACGTGCCGGAGAAAGATCTTCGCGCGGACATGGATTTCCTCATCAAGCTGTGGAACGAGATTGTTCGCCGTACCGGGAACAGCCGCTGTCCCGCGCTCATCTACAACGATCTCGATCTTCTGCTGCGCACGGTACGCGACATGTTCACGCCCGAGGTGGCCAAGCTCATCATCGATTCCCGCGCCGAATACGACAAGATCAGGAAGTTCATTGCGGCGTTCATGCCGGACTTCACCGGGCAGATCGATCTCTACGACGGACCGGAGCCCATCTTCGACGGCTACGGCATCGAGATCGAGATCGACCGGGCGCTCGAGCGCAAGGTGTGGCTCAAGTCAGGCGGCTACCTCATCGTCGACGAGATGGAGGCCTTGACGGCCATCGACGTCAACACTGGCCGCTTCGTTGGCAAGAAGAACCTGGAAGATACGATAACCCAGACCAACCTGGAAGCCTGTCGCGAGGTCGCTGAGCAACTGCGCATTCGGTCCCTGGGCGGCATGATCGTGGTCGACTTCATCGACATGGATCGCGCGTCCAACCGCGAGCGAGTCACGCGTGCTTTCAATGATCATTTGCGTCGCGACCGATCGAAGGCGGCGGTCACCCGCATTTCCGAGTTGGGCTTGATAGAAATGACGCGCAAGCGAACGCGGGAGTCGCTCCTGCACGCCCTGACCGAGCCCTGCGAACACTGCGAAGGCAAGGGATACACCAAGTCCCGTCGGACCGTGACCTACGAGCTTCTGCGCGAGCTGAGGCGCCAGGGCAACCTGATCGAAGGGGACACGGTGCTGGTCGAAGTGCACCCGGATGTCGCGGAGGTACTGGCCACCAAGGACCACGCCTACCTGGAGGACATGGAGAAGCGCCTGCAGAAGCGCATCATCGTCAAGGCGCGTGGCTCGTTCGCGCTCGAAGATTTCGAGTTGCGTTCCCCCAGCCAGAAAGTACCGCTTGACCGATCAGATGCGGATCGCGAGGGCGATCGCGCCGATCGACGGAGGCGCCGCCGCAAGAAGCTCGGCCCGCCGGCCGAGGTCGCCGCCATGCTGGAAGAGGAAGAACGCAGCAACGCGGCCGACCGCGACGCGGTTCGAGAGGACCGCACGCCGGAGCCCCGAACCGAAGAGCGCGGCCGAGAGGGTCGAGGCGTAGGCGCGGACCCGGCCGCGGGCGATGCCGTGCCGGATGCCGCCGACAGCCGCCGACAACCGAGGATAGGCGAAGTCTCCGCAGGGGCAGAAGAGGCTGCAGCGCCAGGCTCGGCGGGCGGCCCTGCGCCGTCCGAGACTCGGCAGGTCGTGCCCGAAACGACCCCGCTTCCCAACACCACCGACGCGCACAAGCCGTAGGGCTGGTCGTCACGCTGGTTCGGCAGACGACGGCGATCTGTTTGCCCTACAAGGTAGGACAATGTCTTACTTGTACGTCGAAATAGTTATCAACAGGAAAAGTCAAATAACTTCAAAGTGATAGAATTTTGATCCACAGCTTGGGGGTTGCTACGATCGCGGAGTCAAAAGCTGAAACAGAACCTTCTGGAATGAGACGAGGACACATTTGAGCAAGATGTTCTTTCACGGCGACGACCCCACGCTCGCGGACGCTGGCTCGGCTTCGGTGGATCCGCGGCAGTTGACCTTCCGCTTTGCGGATTCGGACCGGGAACAGGCTAGTTCTTCGGCCCCTATGTCGCGTTGGGTCGCCCGGGCAAGGAACCCGGGTCGGGTCGTCAGGCTCCCCGCTGGCGGCCGCCCACTGGAGGAGATTCGCCTGGAGCAGGCCGTAGCTGCCTATCTGCCGCCGGGCCACGATTTGCGCCTCACATTAACCAACAATCGCTACAGTATCGTGGCGGTGCGGCGCGGGCCCGCGGCCTACGTGGTTAGGATTCACCGCATATTCCTCGGCGCCGAGCCTCGGCTTGCGCGGGCCGTTGCGCGCTACGTGGTCCACAACGACCGGCGCGCTTCCGCAGTTCTTGGGGAGTTCATCGAGCGTCACGAGCACATCATCTCTCAAGCGCCGCGCCGGCCGCGCCTGGTTAGGCTACGGCCGGCTGGACGCGTCCACGATCTACAGGACATTTTCGATCGCCTGAACCGGCGGTACTTCGAAGGGATGCTGCAGGCGCGCATCACTTGGGGGCCGGCGGTCTTCCGAGCACAGCAGCGGTCCATCAAGATGGGCAGTTTTTCGGTCGAGGACCGCATCATTCGCGTGCATCCCGCGCTCGACCGTGCCGAGGTGCCGCTCTTCTTCGTCGAATGGATTGTGTTCCACGAGATGCTTCACGGCAGACATGAGATCCGTCGGAGTGGAAGAAGACGCTGCTTCCATCCGCGCGAGTTTCTCTCCCAGGAACGCGAGTTTTCCGACTACGCGCGAGCCTCTGCTTGGGAGAAGGAGAACGTCGATCGCCTGTTTCAGCGATAGGCTGGTCGCTGTCATCTTGGCAGCGCGGCGGATCATTTCTGGCCAGAGAGTCGCATGTGGGTCCGGGCGCGGCGAAGGACGGGCACCGTCGTGGGCCTTTTCTGCTGGAACGATTGATGCTAATCCCCTCCAAGAACGCATGACAACCTCAAGACTCGGTGCGCTGGCTGGCGTGGTTATAGCAGCCATGGCTGGATGCGGTCACACGCGGTACCTAGCCGGAACGACTATCCCTGCTACTGAGGACAACCTAGCTGTCGTCGAGACAATCGAGCAATATCGGGAACTCCTCATCGAGAAGAACATTGAAGGACTGCTGCTGTTGGCGTCGAAGGAGTACTTCGAGGACGGAGGCACGCCTCAGGCGAACGATGACTACGGCTACGACGGCCTGCGTGAGGTTCTGACGAGGCACCTCGGGCGCGTGCAGTCTCTGCGCTACGACATCGAATACCAGCGGGTGACCATGCGGGGCGATCGGGCCGAGGTCGATGCATTCCTAAACGGCGCATTCGAACTGCAGAGTGAAACCGGCGAACGCTACCGCCGCGTCAACGATCGCCATAGGTTCGTGTTGGAACGAACGTCCAACAACAAGTGGCGCTTCTTGAGCGGAATGTAGCCTACAGCCGGTACACGAGCAGGCGCGCTTCAAGAGGGCCATTCCACAGACGGTGCGAGATTTCATGCTTGCGCTGGAGGATGCGTGCAAGCAGCGGGTTGCCGCACAGGATGACCGCGCTCCACCCGCGCATCAGGTCTAGGGTGTGGGCGATGGTGGCGTAGAGCTGGTCCAGCGGCGGCTCGGGCGCCGGCCCCGGCAGCCGCTCGCCGTAGGGCGGGTTTATGCAGATGGTTCCGGCGGGGTTGCGCGACACTGGTGTCGCGACATCGGCGACCTCGAACAGGATGTCCTCGGCCACGCCGGCGGCGCGGGCATTCCGGCGCGCCGACTGAATCGCCGTGGTCGAGACGTCGCGGGCCAGGATAGAGCAGGGGGCCTTGGGCAGTCGGGCTTCTTGCGCCGCCTGTTTGAGTCGCGCGAACACGGGCAGATGGCCCTTGTCAGCCCATCGTTCGAAGCCGAAGGCGCGACGTAGGCCCGGGGCAATGTTGCGGCTTGCCAGCGCATGCTCGATGGCCAGGGTCCCCGTGCCCGTCATGGGATCGACAAAGGGCTGCTCCGCCCGCACGCCGCCCAGGGCAAGCACCGCCGCAGCCAAGGATTCTTTGAGGGGGGCCTCGCCCATGGCCACCCGGTAGCCGCGTCGATGGAGCGGCTCGCCAGCCAGATCGACAAACAGGCGTGCGTCACTTCCGCGCAAGTGCAGGACGAGGCAAACGTCGGGGTTCTTCACGTCCACGTTGGGGCGGTGGCCGAGGCGGTCGCGGAGAGCATCGACCACGGCGTCCTTCACCTTTAGGGCGGCGAACCCTGAGTGGTGCAGCTCGGGACTTTCGTGGGTGGTGGCGGTGACCGCGAGAGTGGTTTTGCTGTCGAGAAAGCGGCTGAGGTCCGCCGCGCGCGTGCCGGCGTACAGGGTGCGGCCATCGGAAGCGGGAAAGCGGCCGACTTCGAGCAGGACGCGCATGGCCACGCGTGACCACAGACACACCTTGATCCCATCTTCTAGGGTGCCTTCGAAGGAAACGCCCCCGGCAGCGCCGCGGGGGGCGTGGATGCGCTGGACGACCAGCTCGC
>Ga0182017_10002400_pt1 | contig 14217 bp, 11 predicted proteins | sample 712E3DmetaG_FD_120492 | JGI IMG/M metagenome (GOLD analysis project Ga0182017, IMG submission 120492) | Permafrost microbial communities from Stordalen Mire, Sweden - 712E3D metaG | ecosystem: Environmental > Terrestrial > Soil > Wetlands > Permafrost | place: Sweden: Stordalen | collected... | reverse complement strand
TTCGTGTGTTTCGTGGTGGTTCAAGTGCTCTCAGCCACCATCATACCGCCACGGAGCCGGAGGCGGCGCGCGCAGCGCCCGGCCAGCTCGAGGTTGTGCGTCACAAGCACGAGCGTGGTGCCCCGCTCGCGGTTCAGGCCGAAGACGAGATCGTTCATGGATCCCGCGTTCTCGTCGTCCAGGTTGCCCGTGGGTTCGTCGCAAAAGAGGATTTTGGGCCGGTTGATAAAGGCGCGGGCCAGCGCCACGCGCTGCTGCTCGCCACCGGAAAGCTGCACGGGGTAGTGTCCGAGGCGGTCGCCCAGGCCGACGCGGGCGAGCAAGGCGCGGGCCTCCGCCTCGCCATCGCCGACCGCGGGCCCGGCCGAGGGGCGGCCGCCGCGCAGTTCCAGCGGCACGAGCACATTTTCCAGTGCGGTGAGCGTCGGGATAAGCTGGAAGTTCTGGAACACGAACCCGACGCAGTCGTTGCGCACCAAGGCTCGTTCGTCCTCGCTCAGGCGGCCGAGTTCCGTGCCATCGAGTGTGACCGTGCCGGCCGTGGGCTGGTCGAGTCCGGCGCACAGGCCGAGCAGGGTGGTTTTTCCGCTGCCGGAGGGGCCCACCACCGCCAAGGTCGAGCCGGCGTCGACCTGAAACGTGACCTCGCGCAACACGGTCAGCGGGCCGGTCGCGGCCGGATAGGTTTTCGTCAGCCGCTCGACTTTCAGCATGATCTGGTCACTCATTGTTGTCGTTTCTTGCGGAATGACGGGACACTGGTGGAGCGCGTTGCTCCCAAGCGCGCTCCGGGCGTCTGGAGGACAAGCCGCTCCACTGGTGGCTGTCACTGTCTTATGCAATCCTCAGTAGATCCTGGCCACAAAACACGGGAAAGGGCACGAAGGCTAGTTTAAGCGGTCGATTTTCGCCATGAGCGTCCGTCAGATGCGTTTTCTTCTCCTTTGGCTCGCCGTCGGGGCCGTCGACCTGTGCGCCGCTGGCGAGAAGACGCTCCTCTTTTTCGGCGACAGCCTCACGGCGGGTTATGGTCTGGAGGACCCGGTCACGGACGCGTTCCCAGCGGTGGTTCAGCGCAAGATCGATGAGGCCGGGCGGCTCTGGCGGGTGGTCAACGCCGGGTTGAGCGGCGAAACCAGCGCCGGCGGTCTGCGCCGGGTCGACTGGATCCTGCGCCAGCGCGTCGATCTTTTTGTACTGGAACTCGGCGGCAATGACGGACTGCGCGGTCTGCCGCCCGAAACCACACGCGCCAACCTCCAGGCGATCATCGATCGCGTGCGCGAGAAATGCCCTGCCGCAAAGATCGTCCTGGCCGGCATCGCCGCCCCGCCCAATTTGGGGGCCGATTACACCCGGGCCTTCGCCGCCGTCTTTCCGCAACTGGCGGAGAAGAACCACCTCCCCTTCATCCCTTTCCTGCTCGAGGGGGTCGCCGGACGGCCCGAACTCAACCAACCTGACGGCATCCATCCGAACGCCAAAGGACATGCCATGGTTGCGGAAACCGTCTGGAGCCTGCTGAAATCCGGGCTCTGACACCCCGCCCTGAAGCGCGTCGTCTGTCGCCAGTCACCGGGTGGCGCGGACCGTCCACCTATTCCGGGGAGCCCTGTGGCCGGACCCAGGGCAAAATCTGCGCAATCTTGCCACTTGCGAACCAACACCAGAGTAGAATAGAGATTCATCCATGCGTGTGCACCGGCATGCCGCGTGGGTCGTCGCGGTCGTGTGGTTGGGCCTGGCCTCGTCTGCGTTTGCGCAGTTCACCTGGAACGGCGCCGGGATCGACCAGAATTGGACCACCGGCGCCAATTGGGTCGGCGGGGTCGCGCCGACCGCCGGCGCGGATGTGGTCTTCGGACCCTCCACCCAGCCCTGGGTGAATCTGAATACGTCGCCGACGGTGAACTCCCTGACGGCGACCAACGGCTATGGCTACATTCAAGGCACACTCCCGTATAACCAGACTTTGACGATCGGGGCCGGCGGTGTGTCCACCCCCCTGGGCGGTCTGTACATCTATCCGACCGTTTCCACCGTGCTGGGCGCAGCGCAAACTTGGAATGTGGGCAGCGGCTATTCCCTGGACATTATGGGAACCCTCTCCGGTACCTCCACCACCACGCTGACCGCCAACAACGCCGGGTACCTGTCCCTCGTGGGGAACAATGATTTCTACGGGACGATCAACCTTCTTGATAATAGCTATCTTTCGCTCGGAAGCGACACGGCCCTCGGCCATGCGACCTTGGTGGTCAGCGGCATCAACGGCAACGCCTCCATTAACAGCTACTACGGGGCTTCGGATCGCACGATCGCCAACGCGGTCACGCTCAACGCGCCGAGTCTCTTCCTCCAAACGGAAAGTGATAGCGCGCTGAGATTCACCGGTCCCATCACCCTGTCTGCTTCGACCACCCTGACGGTCTACGGCATGACGCCGGCTTTCGTCGCCGGCACGGTGACCGAGGCGGGCGGGGCGCGGAGTGTGACGAAAAACGGCGGTGGCATGCTGGTGATCGAGGGTGCGGTCAACACGACAGGTGGCATCCGGGTCGACGATGGCTTGCTGGTGTTCGGTGCGACCAGCACGCCGCCGGCGACCGGCACGATCTCGGCCTACTACTACGGTTATGTCGGCACCGCCCTCACCACGGGCGTCCAGGACTTCATCAACCGCTTCGCGGCCGACTCCACCGGGTCGGTCGGTTTCGACACGGCCACGCTGTCGTCGCCGGTGACGATCACCGACTCCATCTCGCTGGCCGGATTTCAGGGCCTCAAGCTCGGTTCGGCCACGAGCGCCCGCCTCACTGGAACGATCACCCCCGCCAGCCCCGGCACCACCTACAATTTCGGCGGCGGCGGCGGTACCCTGGAAATCGCCTCCAACCTCACGGGCGAACGCAACGTTGATATCGTTTCGCCCTCCTTAGCCAACCAAGCCACCACGATCATCCTTTCGGGCAACAACAGCTATAACGGGCCGACGCTGGTCAGCGATTCCCTGCTGCGTTTTGCCAACTCCTCGGCGCTGCCCCTGGGAGGTTTCTTCGTCGCTGCGGGCCGGTCGTACGTCGGCTTCGACTACGACGCCAGTGCCATCCTCTCCTCGCTGAGCACGCGGTTTATAGCCCAAGGCAGCCCCACGCTGGTCATTGGCTTCGACTCGCCCAACCCAGCGGTACCCCAGACGGTCTCGCTGTCCAGTGACACCCTCGCGTCCTTCTCGTCCAGCCTTAGCCCGGCGTTCGGGACGAGCACGGTCGCCACCCTGTCCGTCTACCAGGGCGCCTCGCCCATTTCCTCCCTGCAGTTTGCCGCTGTGCAAGATGGTCATCTGACCCTCGCCCCCCTGCCCACCGGTACCTACAGCGTGACGATCGGCGTGCCCGACGACCCCTACTCGGAATTGCCGGCCACCGACTACGAGTATGCCAGTCATCGCCGGGGCGTGTTTGCCGACCAGCAGAGCACCGTGACCCTGCAGGGTGCGAACACCTATTCCGGCGGGACCACGCTCGCGGGCGGCACTCTCGAACTGGGCAACGCCGCCGCGCTCGGCCCTGGTCCGCTCACGGTCGGCAGCAGTGCCACGCTCACCACCACCACCGACGGGTTCACGATCGCCAACACCATCCAGTTTGCGCAGAGCTATTCGTCCCTGAATCTGGGCGGACCCAACTCCCTCACCCTGTCTGGAACGATCACCGACAACGGAACGAGCGGCAACACCATCTCCAAACAGGGGCTCGGTGACCTCCACCTGGCCGGCGCGAGTCCGCTCTTTTCCGGGACCTTCGAGGTCATGCAGGGCACACTTTGGGCGGACAACGACGCGGCGCTCGCCGCGGCGACCTTAAGCGTTGACGCCGCCGGCACCGCGAATTTCGCGACCAGCGCGCCGCAAGTGGCGGCCTTGGGCGGAAACGGCACCGTCAATCTTGGCACCGGCACCCTGACCCTGAATGGCGGACCGTCTTCCACCAGCGGCGCCTATTTCTATGGCACCTTGAATGGTTCCGGCGGCCTCGCCGTCACGGGCGGAATGCACAATGTGATCGGCAGCAACACCTACTCCGGTGGCACGACCGTGAGCGTGAGATCGAGCCCGGGCACCATCTACACGGGAGAGCTCACCGCGGAGGGCAATACCGCGCTGGGGACGGGACCGGTGACGGTGTCCGGCGGCGTGCTCTATCTGACCACCGGCACCACGCTCAGCAACGTCCTTAACTTTTCCAGCGGCACGTTGGGCGGTTCCGGCACCTTCGCGCCGCCTGGGAGCGTCATCGTCGGGACGGACGGGGTTTTGCAGCCCCGCGGGCTCGATCACGGAGGCTACAACTCCCAATCGATCGGCACGCTGAGTTTTGCCACCGGCCTCACGCTCGCCTCCGGCGGCACGTACGATTGGACGATCAGGGCTGCGGTCGGCACCGTGGGAGTGGATTGGAACGACCTGCAGATCACGGGCGCGCTGACTTTCACCGCCACGCCCGCCGCGCCCTTCACGCTGGCGATGATCAGCGGCAACGGTGGCGCGGTGGCCGGCTTCGACAACACCCAGTCCTACTCCTGGGCCATCGCCTCGGCCAGCGGCGGAATCGCCGGACTCGATCCGAATGCGATCTTTCTCGATGCCTCCAGTTTCTTCACGCCGCTCGGCAACGGTCATTTCTTCCTCAGCCAGTCGGGCAACGACTTGGTGCTCAACTTCAAGCCCGTGCCCGAGCCGGCGTCGTGTGCGCTGATGGGGCTGGGGCTGGCCGGTCTGCTCGTCTCCCGCCTCCGCCGGCGCCGCACCTGATTGGCGGCATAACTTTGGTTTCCCCGAGGCAAACTGAAACCGCCTGGATTCGGGGAGATGCGCCTTGTCGGCCAGCAGGGTCGCCTCGCCCAATTCCCGAGCGGCGCTGACGGAGCAGCGTCCTCCACCGGGCCACGCCGCGAGGTTTTCGGATCGCCTTCAGGCAGGGGCCGGCGGTCCGTCCGCCCGCGCCGACGAAACGGATCAGGCCTTCTTCGCTTCCTCGTAGGCCCATTCGAGCCACGGGAGGAGCTTTTCGATGTCAGTCCTTTCGACCGTGGCGCCGCACCAGAAACGCAGACCTGGCGGGGCGTCCTTGTAGGCACCACAGTCGAACGCCGCCTTCTCCGCCGCGAGCAGCTGCACCATCTTCTTCACCTGGTCCGGGGTCAGGTCGACGGTGAAACACACCGAAGTATTGGAGCGGATTTCCGGCCGGTCGGCGAGGAAGTGGATCCACGGATGGGTGGCGACGAACGCCTCGAAAGTCGCGAGGTTGTCCTGGCTGCGCCGCAACAGCGCCGGCAGCCCGCCGATCGCTTTCGCCCACGCCAGCGCATCAAGGTAGTCCTCATTGGCCAGCATCGACGGCGTGTTGATCGTCGAACCCTCGAAGATCTCCTCCATGAGCACGCCCCCCTTGGTCAGCCGGAAGATCTTCGGCAGCGGCCAGGCTGGCTTGTAGGTGGTCAGGCGCTCGACGGCCCGCGGCGAGAGCACAAGCATGCCGTGCGCCGCCTCGCCGCCCAGCACCTTCTGCCAGGAGAAAGTCACGACATCGAGCTTCCGCCACGGGATGTCCATGGCGTAGACCGCGCTCGTGGCATCGCATAGCGTCAGGCCCTGCCGGTCGTCGCGAATCCAGTCGCCGTTCGGCACCTTCGCGCCGCCCGTCGTGCCATTCCACAGGAACACGATGTCGTGGGTCGGATCGGCCTGCGCGAGATCCGGCAATCGGCCGTAGGCGGCTTTGAAAACGCGGACGTTGGGAAGCTTAAGCTGCTTCTGCAGGTCCGTCACCCACCCTTCGCCGAACGATTCCCAGCAGAACGCATCGACCGGCCGCGCCCCAAGCATCGTCCACATCGCCATCTCGAACGCCCCGGTGTCGGACGCCGGCACGATGCCGACGCGGTATTCGGCCGGAATGCCGAGAATGGCTCTCGTCTCGGCGATCGACTTGGCGAGCCGCGCCTTGCCGAGGCCGGACCGGTGGGACCGACCAAGGATGTCGGTGGAAAGCGCACTCAACGAATAGCCCGGGCGTTTCGCGCACGGCCCCGAGGAGAAATTGGGAATATTGGGTTTGATCGTTGGCTTCATGATGGGGGAAAACTGCCGCTCCGGTTTCTTCCGGGAAGCGCTGTCATGGAAGCGCATGCCCGCCCCCGGTGCAATCCCGGTTTCGATTCGCTCCGCCGAAAGTGCAGGACGGATTCGTTCCTTTCCAAACCTCCCGCCGGCCACCCCAGGATGACCCATTTCACCTTATCCTGCCGGGCGCAGCTGCCACCCCGCCCCATCGCTGGGCAGGAAAACCACAATGACACGAAAACACGAAGAAGACCTCCCCAAAAACCGGCTTCCCCTCGGTTGCTGCTTTGTGGTTCCAACACCCCGCAGGTCAGACAACACGACTACTCGACCTTGGCCCCGTTCTCGATGAGAAGTTGCTTCAGAATGGAACGGTGACAGCGGTCTTCGTGCTGGCAGTAGCAACCCACTGAGAAGTTGGCCGTGTGCGATAGCACCGCCAGGAGTTCCAGGTCGTGCTTGGCTGCGGGCGCCCCCATCTCCGCTTTGTACTTTCTCGCAAACGCCGCCCATTGCGCCGGTGACGCGGCATTTTGCCCAAGCTTCATCGTCTCGACGCTGGGAGCCAGATTCGGGAACCATACGTCGTACCAGTTCTGCTCCGAAAACTGTGCTTTCGGCACCCCGCGGGGAGGGTGACGCACCGTTCCGATCCTGGTTCCTTCTCCAGGCGTTCGCGGGGTTCCGAGGCGGATAATTTGCACGCTCATGGGCGACTCCTTGGGTTATCCCTGCGACGGCAGGATGGTTTCGGCCTGCTTAATGAGGGAGAGGAACTCGCCGCGGTAGCCGCCGGCGTCGGTGCCGGTGCCTTCGGCGGCCCAGCGCGCCACGTCGGTCAGCGTCGCCGTGCCCTTGTGTGGCGAATCGCGCAGCACCATGCCAAAGCCAGCTACGGCTGCCGCAAATTTGAAGTCCGCGCTCGCGGCCGCAAACGCCGCACCTTGATCCGTGAGCGGAAATTCCAACAGCCGGCTCGTGTCGCCGTCCGGCGCCTTGTAGCGGATCTTGACGGTCAGGAGTTCATCCGATGCCGGAAGCGTCCGTGGGCGCGGTTTATCGCCCGCCAGCGGTCTTCCCCCCGTCGGTTTATCGCTCGCGAGCGAGCTTTCTACGGGCTTCTGGTATTTCAGCGCGTCGACCGTGGATTCCGGCTTCCATTCCACGCCGGTCGGAACGACCTCGTAGAGCGCCGTGACGGTGTGGCCCGCGCCGATATCGCCGGCGTCGATCTTGTCGTTGTTGAAGTCCTCTTGCTTCAGCAAGCGGTTTTCGTAGCCGATGAGGCGGTAGGCCTGGACCCGCGCGGGGTTGAACTCAACCTGCACCTTCACGTCCTTCGCGACCGTGGCGAGTGTGCCGTTGACCTGCTCCGCGAGCACCTTGCGCGCCTCGCGCGGCGAGTCGATATAGGCATGGACGCCGTTGCCCTTGTCGGCAAGCTGCTCGAGCGTGGCGTCCTTGTAGTTGCCCATGCCGAAACCCAGCGCGGTCAGGAACACGCCGCTCTTCGCCTTCTCTTCGATCAGGCGCACGAGGTCGCCGCGGTCGGTCACGCCCATGTTGAAATCGCCGTCCGTGGCGAGGATCACGCGGTTAATGCCATCGGGCGCAAAGTTGGCCTTGGCCACGTCGTAGGCGAGCTGGATGCCCATCGCGCCATTGGTCGTGCCCCCAGCCTCCAACCGGTCGAGCGCATCGACGATCTCCCCGCGGTGGCTGACCGGGGTCGAGGCCAGCGCCAAGCCTGAGGAGCCGGCATAGGTGACGATCGCCACGTGGTCCTCCGGCTTTAGCTGCCCAACGAGGATCCGCAGCGACTCCTTGACGAGCGGCAGCTTGTTGGGCTCGTTCATCGAACCCGACACGTCGACGAGGAACACCAGGTTGGCGGCCGGGCGCGCCGCCGTGGAGAGCTCGCGGCTCTTCAGGCCGATGCGAACCAGCCGGTGTGAAGGCGCCCAGGGCGCGGACGCGGCTTCGAGCGTGGCCGCGAACGGCGCCGGATCTGCCGCTGCCGGGGCGGGATAGCCGTAAGTGAAATAGTTGACCAGTTCCTCGATCCGCACCGCGTCGCGCGGCGGGCGCCGGCCGCCCAGCAGGAAACGCCGCACGTTGGAATAACTCGCGGTGTCGACATCGACCGAGAATGTCGAGAGTGGGTTCTGTACAACCGCGACGAAGCCGTTGTCCTCGATGTAATCGTAGGCCTCGGTGTTGAACGCCCGCGCGCCCCCGGCCGCACGGCGGTAGGTCGCCCCGGTCTCATCCACAAGCCCTAACACCAAAGCGCGCGCGTCGTAACCGAGGTCGCTTGAATTGGGTTTGGCGCGTGAACCGGCCAAGGTGTTGGTGGCCCGAGAGTCGGCGCCCTGGTTGGCGTCGGCTGTCACGGCGAACGGCGAGAGTTTGATGACCTCCTCCTCGGCCGGCGATGCGGGAGCGGGCGCGGCGGCCGACGCCCACACCTCTTTCATCGCACCGCCGGACCCGAGGCTGGCATCGGCGACGGATTCGGCCGCGGCAGGCAGCTTGGGCACCACGACACCGACGTGTTCGTCCGCCTCCGTCAGCAGCGCAGCCGCGCCGGGCCGATCGCCACCCACGGATTTTACCTGGGGAAACTGGATCTCGACCTGACCTTCCGGCTGCTGGGCGGTGGCCACCGGGCCACCCTCCAACTTTTTCGCCTCCATGGTCCCCTTGATGGCGATGTCCGCCTTTTGCTGCTGCACCTTTTCCGCGACGGGAATCTCGCGCAAAGTCAGGATGAGCGTGAGGCAGGCCGCCGCCGCGAGCCCCGCCATCGCCCAGTAGGGGAAACGGAAGATGCGCGCGGAACGGACGGTGCGGTACGATCCGACATGCATGGCCGGCACGGGCGCCGGCATCGGTTCCGCTTCCAGCGCGGCAGTCAACCGCCCAGCCGTGGCGCGGATTTCGTCCACGGCGGCCTGGAGCGTCGGATCGGCGGCCACCGCGGCCTCCATTTGCGCGCACTCCTCGGTCTCCAGTTCGCCCAAGGCGTAGGCCGTCAGGCGCGGGTCGTCAGAAAAAATCTTGGTCTCGTTCATCACTCGGTCCTCGTTCGTTGTCTTTGGTCCGGTTTCCCCGTCACTTTCACCCTCACTCTCACTCCCGCGTCTCACCGCGCCTCCGCCGCCCAGTCGTGCCGCAGGGTTTTGATCGCGGTGTGGATGAGAAAACCCACGTTGGTCACCGAGAGCGACGTGATGCGGCTGATCTCCTTGTAGCTGAAACCATTTTGGAACTTGAGGCGGATGACTTCCTGTTGGGTGGGCGGCAGGCGGCCGATGAGCCGAAGGACGGCGGTGTGCGTCTCCTCCGTTTCGAGCCCGGCGCCGGGCCGTGGCTCCGTCGCCACCACGCGGTCGGTCGCGCCTTCCTCGAAGTGTTTCATGCGGGACTCCTTGCGGTGGAGGTCGAACGCCCGGTTGCGACATACCGTGAAAAGCCACTCGGCGAGATGGTCGTCCACGGCCGCCGGCGGCTGCGCCATGAGCCGGACGAAGGCGTCCTGCACCACGTCGCGGGCACGGTCGGAATCGCCCACCAGCCGCGCGGCATAGCGCAGCAACGGTGCCTGGTACAGCTCAACGGCGGTGCGCACAAACGCGGAGGCTTCATCGGAGGGGGCGGACGGTGATCGGTCCGGATTCACAGGTGGTTGACTCCTCATATGACGCACAGGCGGCGCCGTTCTTAGAAAAGAAACTGCCGGAGATAGTTTTGGTCCCGCCGCCGTGGCACGGCGACAGCAAAAGTGCTCTTGGCGAAACGGTGGCCCCGTGCTTCAGTTCGCGTCGCGATGATGCGCGCTGGCGACCGACCTTCGACCTCAGAGGCTGTCCGAAAACCCCGCCCGGCTGCCTGGTGGAGGGCGCTGCTCCGTCAGCGCCGCTCGAGCATTTGGCGGCGACGGCGCGCCGCCCTCCAGGTCCTGATGATTTTCGGATATCCTCTAACCTCTGGCTTCCGTCTTCTGCCCTCTGTCCTCTGTTCCCTGGCTTTTCTTCTCTCGATCGGCTGCGCGCGTCGTGTCACCCCGGTCGAGGCCGGGATCCGCGATCAGGTGCTGCATCTCGGCAACGGCTCGGAACCCCGCGACCTCGATCCGCACGTCGTCACTTCCTACAACGATTTCAACATCGTAACCGCCCTGTTCGAGGGCCTGACGGCCATCGACGAGCGCACGTCCGAGCCGGTTCCCGCCGCCGCGGAGCGTTGGGAGACCTCAGCTGACGGGCTGGTTTGGCGGTTTTACCTCCGGCCCGGTGCGCGCTGGAGCAACGGCGATCCGCTGACCGCGCAGGACTTCGTCTTCAGCGTCCACCGCGCCCTGTCGCCTCAACTCGGGTCGGAATACGCCTACGTTCTCTATCCGTTGAAAAACGCGGAGGCGTTCAACGCCGGTCGGGTGACCGATTTCTCCCAGGTCGGGGTGCGGGCCGTGGACGAATCGACGCTCGAATTCACCTTGGACCGGCCGACGCCGTTCCTAGCCGCGGCCGCCAGCGGCTCGCCTGCCTGGTTTCCAGTACATCGGGCCAGCATCGAAAAACTCGGCCGGTTCGACGATCGCAACGTGCCGTGGACGCGACCGGAGCACATGGTCTGCAACGGACCATTCCTGCTGCAGGAGTGGTCCCCTAACAACCGCGTCGTCGTCGCCCGCAATCCGCATTATTGGGGCGCCGCCCGCGTCCGGCTGAATCGCATCGTCTTTTATCCCATCGAGAACGCGAACACCCAGGAGGCGGACTTCCGCGCCGGGCAGCTCCACCTCACCTCGGATGTCCCGCTGTCAAAGATCGCCGCCTACCGCCGGGATAATCCGGCGGTGCTGCGTATCGATCCATTCCTCGACACCGCGTTCTTGCGATTCAACTTGAAACGGGCGCCATTCGACGACCGCCGCGTGCGCGAGGCGCTGGCCCGCGCCTTCGACCGCCTCGCCCTCGTCCGGGACGTCCTGCAGGGCGGCCAACGACCCGCCCACTGCCTGACGCCGCCCGACACTGCCGGATACACGGCCCGCGCCGTCATCCCCGACGACTTCGCGGCCGCCCGGCGGCTGCTCGCGGAGGCCGGCTATCCCGGCGGCCGGGGCCTGCGGAAGATCGAAATCATGTTTCCGACGCTCGAGCTGAACCAGCGCCTGCTGGAAGCCGTTCAACAAATGTGGCACCGCGAACTCGGTCTCGAGGTCGTCCTCGCCAACAAGGAGCAACGCGTCTGGCTCACCGACGAGCGCCAGTTCAACTACGACCTCTCCTTCGCCCATTGGTACGGCGACTACGTCGACCCCAGCACCTACCTGGAGCTGTTCACCACCGGCGGAGGCAACAATTCCACCGGGTGGGCCAGCCCCGACTACGACCGGCTGGTGAAGACGGCCGGGGCGGAGATGGACGCCCCGCGCCGCCGCGAGCTTTACCAACAGGCCGAGGCCCTCCTCCTCGACGAAGCGCCCATCGTGCCGCTCTTCTTCGGCACGCGGGTTTTTCTCTGCCATCCGGCGGTCCGCAACTGGCGCCCCGCGCTGCTGGGCGTTCATCAATGCGCGCACGTCTACCTGCAGAATTAGCAGGAACGGTTTAGATAGTCAGAATCATCTCCCGCGAATCACGCGGATAGACACGGAAAAGTTTATGGCATTCGGCTGCGGCGGAGCCGCCCCGTGGGCATCCGCGTGATCCGCGGTGAACTTGGTGCCCTTATCTGACCAGACGGTCTCGCCGCCGTCCCGCTTTGCGCCCTTGTGCCGGTCGCATCCGCCAGCCATGCTTTTCGCGATGCAACGCCTCCTGCGCTTTCTTCCTCTCGCCCTCCTGCTCGGCCTGACGGCATCCGCGCACGCCGCCGGACTGGAGATCGTGCGGATCAGCGTGCGCTGGCGGGACACCGACTCCTTTCGCCGCGTGAGCGAATACCTGGACGGCCAGGAAAACACGGGGGGCATCACCGTGCTGCGCACCCAACCGGACAACCGCGTCGGCTGTTATTGGCTGATGCGCCTGAAGAACGACGGGGTGCCCGACGCCCGCGCCCGATTCGAACTCCAGGTCATCACTCCCGCTGCGCCCGAGCCGAAGACCTTCATCCTGACCGGCGACATCCCCACCGGCCAGTCACTATTCGAACTCGGTGTCACCGGCGCCGACTGGCCGCCGACCAAGGCACAACCGCCGGCCTGGCGGCTGTGCATCCTCGACGCCGATGGCAAGGTTCTCGTCGTGGAGAAGAGTCTCCTCTGGGAAAAGCCGGCGAGGTAAGCCCGGGCTCGCCCGACGCCCACGGTGCACCGGCGCCCAACCGGGGTTTGTCATGGAGACGCGACCTGCGCTACAGGTCCATTCTCAGCGTCAGATAGGCAGGCTACACGCCGCGCGATCCGATGGAGCAAAACACCGCGAAGAAGTGGCAGACGCTGCCGGCGAGCACGAACAGGTGCCACACGGCGTGGTGGTAGGGCAGGCGTTTCCAGAGATAAAACACCGTTCCCGCCGAATAGGCCGCGCCGCCCGCAAACAGTAGCGCCAGACTTGACCGCGGCAGCGCGGCCACCAGCGGCCGGATCGCAATCAGCACGATCCATCCCATGAACAGGTAGATCAGCGTCGAGAGCACCCGGAATCGGCCGGTGAAAAACAATTTCAGCACGATTCCCGTCACAGCCAGCCCCCAGACCACCCCGAACACGCTCCAGCCCCAGGGTCCGCGCATACTTGCGAGCGTGAAAGGCGTATAACTGCCTGCGATGAGGAGGAAGATCGCCGCGTGGTCCAACACCCGCAGCACGGCCTTGCGGCGGGGTGACTGCAGGGCGTGGTAGAGCGTCGAGGTCGTGTACAGGAGGATCAACGACGTCCCAAATACGGCGCATCCCACCACCATCCAGGCATCGCCGCGCAGCGCCGCAAAAGTCACCAGCACGGCCAAACCGGCCACACTCAGCACCAGGCCCAAGCCGTGGGTGAGGCTGTTGGCGATCTCCTCGCCGCGCGTGTAGGCCGAAGCCAGGGTTTTCATTGATTGGAATGACGCTAACACAGACCTCCGCGAGTCGTCAAAGTTCAACTGCATCAGCGATTGGGCGGGGTTGCCTTTTGCCGGATCGCGCACTGAAATGGCGACTTCCGCTTCGATGCCCTCGTCCCCGATTGTCTGGTCTGGCTGGCAGACCCTGGCCCTGCCCGAGCCGCCCACGCCCGGCGTGCTGGCCGAGATGCTCGACGGCGGCCAGGCGTTCCGCTGGGCGCGGAGCGCCGAGGGCGTCTGGCAGGGCGTGTGGTCCGACTGCATCGTTCGTCTCCAACCCGCAGCGTCCGGCGTGCTCTGGTCCGCCCCGGAGGCGGTGGCGGGAGCCGTGGCGGCGCAGCTGCCGTCCTATCTGGGTGCCGCCGTCGACTTCCGGAAGCTGGCCGACGATCTGCCCTGGCGAAGCGATCCGCATCTTGCGCGCTGCCTGGCGGCGTTTCCGGGGCTGCGTCTACTGCGCCAGCCGCTGGGCGAAACCCTGCTGTGTTTCATGTGCAGCTCCACCAAGCAGATCGTGCAGATCCGGCAGATGGTCGAGTTGCTCGCGCGGCGCCATGGCCGGGAAATCGTTCCCGGGATTCACCGTCTGCCGACCTGGGCCGAGCTGGCGACGGTCAGCGAGGAGGATTTGCGGGGATGCTTGCTGGGTTTTCGCGCGCGCTACGTGCAACAAACCGCCCAATTTCTGGCCGAACACCCGGCCTGGCTGGAGGCAACCGGCCCTCTGCCCTACGCCGAGGCCAAGGAGCATCTGCGCACCCTGGCGGGAGTGGGCGAGAAAGTCGCGGATTGCGTGCTGCTGTTCGGCGCGGGCCGGCTCGACGCTTTTCCCGTCGATGTATGGATCATCAAGGCGATGGAGGCGCGTTATGGCCTGGCGGGTTGGGCTCCCGGGCAGATCGCCCAGTTTGGCCGTGTGCATTTCGGACCGCACGCCGGCCTGGCGCAGCAATATCTCTTTGCCTGGGAGCGCCGCCACGGCCGCGAAGCGCCGTGAGCCGACAATGCAGCGGAAAACCACGAATGGA
>Ga0182017_10002399_pt1 | contig 14225 bp, 13 predicted proteins | sample 712E3DmetaG_FD_120492 | JGI IMG/M metagenome (GOLD analysis project Ga0182017, IMG submission 120492) | Permafrost microbial communities from Stordalen Mire, Sweden - 712E3D metaG | ecosystem: Environmental > Terrestrial > Soil > Wetlands > Permafrost | place: Sweden: Stordalen | collected... | reverse complement strand
TTAACGGTCCCGGTTCCTATCGAATTTCAAATCTTCCCGCAGGGACATATATCATTACTTTCGGAGGACTGCCTGCAGGGAAAGGCGCTACCTATCTTTCTTCTCTGGGGGTAACCTTAGGTACTCCCTGTCAAGTCCCGCTAACAAATCCTTCGGGGACGGAAGCAACCTGCGCAACTATTCCTCCGGGGAAAAACTGCCTTCAAGCCAGTGATAACTGTTCGGGAAGCGTATCTAATTTAAACGCAGGAGTAGCTGCTTCCAACGAAAGTGCCTGGATACAGACAACAGGAGCGGACCTAAGATTGGATAAGGGTACCTTTGTTAACCTTCTTCCTCCCGCAACCTATACTTCCGTTCCTTTTGTCGGGATTCCGGGAGCAGTCCCGGGCGTAATCTTCACCGGGGAAAAAACTTTTCCTCATCCTAATTACGGTTCCGGACAGGCAAGTCCTACTAACTGGTCTGTCGGATCACCTCAATTCCCCGAACTCTTTACCGATACCCATGGTAATATCCCGACTTCTTACACCTTCCTGGTCAGTACCGCACAGGCTTCGAGTATCCCACTGACACCTACCATCTCCTCCGTAGACAGCTCCATTCAGCCCGGGATATATATGACCGGTGGAGATCTGACGATAGACTCCCCTGTTAATTTCGGAACCGGAAACTTTGTTATCCTGGTTAACGGAAGTTTGGATATCAAGGCCAAGATCACCGTTCCCGTCGGTTCAACCGCAGTCTTCTCGGTCAAAGACGATATCACGGTTGATAAGGCTTTCGGAGAAGCTCACGGAACCGTCTGTAACACTACCACCCATGCGGGATGTGATATTGAAGGATTATATTCTGCAGATCATAGCTTTATTGCGGACGGAGACAGCGGTAATAATTGTCCTACGGAAGACTTAAGACTGAATGTTGCCGGCTCGGTGATTGCCAATGCCGGAAGAGGGGTAGGAGTTTTTGAAAACAAAAGATCACTTTGTGCCGACAATTCTACCGATCCTTCCGTAAGCTTTACCGAAAGACCCGACTTTATGCTTAATTATCCTTCCTTTGTCAGGCAGATCCCCAGAGCCTGGCAGGAACTGGCGCCCTAACGATCAGAAATCCAATGTTAATCTTTTCGCCTGGTAATCCCGGAGAATAAAAAAGGCGTTGTAGTTAATAATAATATCAGTGATGCCAGAGAAATATCTTTCCCAAGCCTTCTGACGGGAGTATCTTCGAAAACAACTTTTACTTTATGTAAGCCTCTTTTAAGACGGAAGGTTATCAGCCCGAAGTTGTTCTTGTCCTCATAATTTATAGGGATTTCTTTTCCGTCAACAATCACTTTCCATCCCGGGAAATAAAACGTATTTTCTTTTATGTCAGAATCATCAATTGCCCTGATAACGTATTCGTGGTCTATCGGAGTTCTTGCTGTTTGCATAAAAACCGCTTTACCACTTAAGACATCAAGCGGAAATTTATCTCTTACTAAAACTAACGTTGTCTGCAAATTAACTCTGTCGTCATATCTTTTTTGATAGATGGGATTTCCTGGAATATAATATTCTGAATATAAGACCCATTCATTTTTGTAGCCGTCAACGTTTTCGGGGACCATTTTTCTGTTGCCCCAATTCAATATCGTAGACATTACGGTAAAAAAACAAAGAAAAAATATAAAATATTTATTTTTATAATGTGTAGTTATTATTGCAGCTATAAAACCCGTTAAAAATGCTATCGGAACTAAAAGTCTCCAAATAAGGACAAAAGAACCTAAGAGAGGCAGAAGACTTAATACGGGCTGAGACACATTTAACATTGATATAAAATATAAAAAGAAAAAGAAAAGAAAGCACCAGGCCAGATTTTTATAACGGGGAGATATTTTTTTCTTAAAAAGGGCAAATAAGCATAATCCGATTGCGAATAAATGCGGGTATCCGATTATCAGTCTTAATTCTCCTCTGTTCCCCTGGAATAAAAATCCATATCTGGCCGGTGAGTAAAGAAATTCGCCTATTTCCCTAAATCCTCCGATTTTTGCGGATAAGGAAGACCAATCGTATTTAATTTCCGTTAACCCAGGGAGCCAATAAAGAGCGGACAATCCTACGGCAAAGAAGATAGATAAGACAAATTTTAGGGATAATTTAAAGTTTTTATGCTTTGTTTGAAATATTTTTATAAAACCGTATACCAGCAAAATCGGCAAAGCGGCAACTGTAATGCTGGAATGGGAAAGGATTAATAAAATAATAGATAATATAACCAGGAAAAAATATTTTACTTTTCCGGTTTTAATTAATAGGCTTAAAAAATAGAATATAAACGGCAAAGGCGCAAAAGATAATACCTCTCCGACCGATACCCTGAAATGTAAATCTTCCAAATGATAGGGGGCAAACAAATAGAATAAGGAACCGGCAAATGCGCTATCTTCATTAAACTCCGTTTTCAGCCACAAATACATACCTAATCCGGACAGAATAAACGACAGGGCAAGCAATATTTTCATACTGTTTAAAAAAGAAAAACCTAATAGATGGAAAAAAGAGCCGATATAATACGGGAGAATATATTCAAACATAAAAACCGGACAACCCCTTCCTCCGCAGAGAAACGGCGTCCACCGGGGAAGCAAAATTCCGTTTTTCAGATTTTCGTAGAAATTGATTAAATATGACGTATGCACGGGAAGGTCACCGCTCTGGTATGTGCCGTTTCTAAAAATACTGATAATCGGCAATATGGAGATAAGTAGCAATAAGGCCAATTTATTAATCTTTTTTTTCGGAAAAATATACCTGTAAAATAAAAGTCCCACCGCTAAAGACATTGAGGAAATTAGACTTACAAAGACCATTCTGTAGGGATCATGCATGTCTATATTTTACAACTATTATCGCTGTTAACCAAAGATATCTTCTTAAACTTGACAAATAACCCCATATTGGATTGAGAATCTTGACGGTATTCTCATCGTTTTTATAATTTTGAAATGTTTTTTCAAAATCTTGATTTTCTCTTTTTCGGGCCTGATATACTTGCCCCGGTCCAGTCTCACGAACATTCTCTCTATTGCATGCGGAGGATCAGGAATTATATCCGCCACTATAACTATTTTTCTGGTAATTTTTTTTAAAATCGGCAAGAGGATATTAAGTTCATAGTCGGAAAAATGATGAATGGTTGAGATTAACATTGCGGCATCAAATTTTTTGCCGTTAAATTGATCTCTGTCCAGCATATCTCCTATTCTAAATACCTTATTCTTGTCCTTCTTGTATTTATTTTTTGAATAATTAACATAATCCTCATTTATGTCCACACCGAGATAATTAATGCCTTTATCAACCGAGGACGCAAAGTCGCCCGTACCCGAACAGACATCAATTACGGTTTTGCACTTGTAGGATTTTAAAAATTTTTTTACGAATAATTTTGTTTGCTTTTGATTGCCCGCAATTACTCTCCTCACATTATTGAAGATGTAGGGATTGTCCAGACTATTGTCTTTTAAATAATTAAAGGCAGAAATGATTCTTTTTTTAATTGATTTATTCATCGTAAATATTTTGTAGCCAAACTTTAACAGATTACAGTATATTCATAAATTCAAGATAAAACAATAGTCTATTGATAATTGATAATCCTTTCTAATTTCTCACTAAAAATATATAATATTTTATTTGTGAAGAGTTGGAAGTTTTTCGGTTGGAGAATTCTTCTGTAACGCTAATATGCCATAATTTACCCCTGCATCTTTTGATACATAGAATGGTAAATATTGACAATAAATTCCGCTTTGTTTGACATTTTTAATCCAGATGCCTATGTGGATATCATTTGCACGCAAATCTGATATTGAGGGAAGCTGAAGAAGAGTTAACCCGCCGTCGGGGCTTAGCATTTCCCAGATTTTATGGATTACCCTGTATTGATAGTCTAAATTAGTTGGTACATAGCTAAGTCCGCCATAACCGCGTTCCATTATTAAATCCGCCCTATCGTTTCCAAGCCATTCCGATATTTTGTTAAAATTTTGAATATTTGCGAGATCGGTAGAAATATAGTTTATTCCCAACATTTCATCTACTCTCTTAACCACTTCCTGTCGGGTATCGCCATAACCTACGGCTAAAGCTTTCATGCTTTTGCAATTTCTGCTTTTAAAAGAAAAATCAGCAAGAGTATTTGTTGGAGCCATAAGATCTATAATTACGGGTTTTGGTTTTGCTGCAATATCTTCAATAATGTGAGAGAATCTTCCGTCTCTATCCACCCTGCTAAAATCGTCAAGATAAGATTCGAAATTTTCACCAAAAATAACCCAACGACCTCCAAAAAGATAATGGTAGTCTTTTCGCGGATCCCCCAATTGTTTTGAACCCCCATCTCTCGGAAAAGTTAAACTCTCCTTTTTTTCTAACATCCTTTTATTATACTATAAGTCCATTTTCTTATCAAATGTCTGATTACGTGCTATTTTGCTCTGATGTTGGGGATTATTAAAACAGATTTTAGGGTTGGCATTGGGTTGATTCTCAAAAAATGAATTTATCATTAATGATTTTGAAGAATTTAATTTCTGTCATAAAAATGCGGGAATGTCCAGGATATTCTTTGCTCCAAGCTTCTTTTCTTATTAAAAAAACTAATAAAAATATCCATCTTTAAATTAGAGAATCATACGGAAATACTCTGCGGTATTGACAATATTAAGATATACTCCTTTTACCCTTATGTCACTATTTTCGTCGTACTAATTTCTTCGAGTTTGGAAATGAGTTCTCTTTTGGTATAAACAGAAGTGTCTATTTGCTTACTTTCAAAGACTCTTAGTCCCTCAATTATTCTCCTGGCATAAATTGCTTCCTTTTTTCGCAAACTTGTTATCCTGATTTCATTTTCCGTGAAAGTTTTTGAAACTATAACTAACTCTGCAAAAAAAGGCGACGTATCAATAAATATATTGGTTATATCTTTAATATCAACGCTGTGCACCTCAGAACTATAAAAAAAATAACGGGCGATGATGTTAATTCTTCCCTCTTCGACATTAATGGTATCCGGAAAAAAATCAAAAGGAAATTTATGCGATCTGATACTTAACAATATTCTATTTGATCTTCTGACTAAACCCTCTATCAGGTTATTCTCCAATATTTTATGATTATCCTTCGGAACTGCTTCCTGTTTTTGCAAAGTGTTTGCTTTTTGTGGTACGCGAATCTTTTCTGACCAAATAGTACTATTCTGTTTTAGATTATTTATTTTAATAGCCATATACTTTCTTTGTCAACATTAGGCAAATATTTTGTAAACATTTCAGATTTATAACTTCTTTTTATTGAAAACACCTAATTGAAATATATACTTTTTAAAACAGCGGGTCAAGAAGGGTTCAGAAAAAATTTGCGAAATAAATAATTATATAGGCTGAAGGTTAGTTTCTCTGTCTTAGAAATGCGGGGATTCTTAAGTCATCCACGCCTTCCAATCTCAATCTTTATCAAAAAACCCAATTCCCTTGATTTCCAAATAAATTTAAATGCTTATCACAATATCTCCCTGAGATCATCTGCTGCAGCTTTCAATTCGCCTTTACTAATATCTCTGTCATACACAGGTCTCATAAGATAATTTCCAGTTTCAATTCTTCTTGGAAGATCACAGAGATCTTTTATAACGGTCGCATCCACTAATTCTGGACGTTTTTGAATCACTTCTTTGGTGGTAACCATCACATCAAGTATCTTTTTAGGATAGTAGGTTGATATTCCCGGTTTAGTAGATACAAATAGACCCGGAGGCTCTCCCTTCAAGTCTTTACAAAGAACTTCCATGTCCTCCTTAGTCACTGATCCGGGCGCATAAAATAGACTCAGCAAGTATGCCTCTCCTGCAAACAAGGGTCGGGTATTTTGAGCGTAAAACTTACGTAAATTCTCAATATGTTTCGGAGTTATTGCCCCTACAACCCCCTGAGTAACTTTATTTTCTCTTCCTTGAGATAAAATGTCACGCGTATCACCACTGGCCATCATGCCTGAGAAATGCAGATCGCCAAGCGAGATGGCGAGAGCATGCAAAGCATTAGGTCTTCCGGTAAGATTTTTATTAGCTACGTCAAGCATACTGTCTACGAATTCACCAGGAGGCACCTTACCCTTCACGAGTCCGTCATTCAAATAAGATTTAATCTGATCCATAGTGACTCTATTTGAATCTTTATCTAACTGAAAACCGTTATTTCCTGCTACAGAATTTTCTCTTGAAGGCTCGCTCATGGACCTATGATAGCGCAATTAGAATCACTCTTCAAGTCAAATCAGTATTATAAAAATAGGATGAAGGAAAATATAAAATATTAGTAGATTAGTTTCTTTGCCTTAAAAATGCGGGAATGTCCCAAACATCCTTTATTCCTAGCTTCATTTCCTACTAAAAACACCTAAAGATAAATTAGCATTCTTAATTGATAAAGTCAATACAAAAAACTCACAGAATAATTTAAGAAGTATTTGAAGATCTTGTTAGAAGTTTTTTCTGAAAAAGTACTTGCTCAATTATAAATAGCTGTTGTTTAGACATTAACATAGGCAAGTCGTCAAAAGAAAAAAACTTCGCTTCCGTTACCTCTGAGCTTTTTCTAAACTCACCGCCCATTAATTTTCCGACAAAACCTATATCAACACGGGCCGATTCCCTGTCGGTTCTTATTTTTAATTCTTCATCAACACTTACCACAAACCCCGACTCTTCTTCTATCTCCCGCCCTAACGCTTCCTGAGGATGTTCTTTTGCTTTAATATACCCACCCGGTAATCCCCATTTCGTTTGTCTGTAGCTAGATTTAAAAAGAAGAATTTCGTTTTTGTCGTTTAGAATAATTCCAGTTACTCCAATTAAGAATTGATCCTGAAATATTCGCATAACAAAAAGCTGTATTGATTTAGGCAAATGTAGCTTCCTCCAGATTTTAGCGAGGATTTCCATATCATAAGGACTTATCATCCGATGGATGACCTGATTCGGCTTTTAATCTTTCGTTTTCCAGTTCAAGCTGGTGCACTTTTTTGGTAATCTCGGAAATTTGTTTATTTGCATCTTTAATCGTACTTTCTTTCCCGTGAATTTTTAAAGACGAAGAAATAACATCAACAAGACTTAAGATCCAACTTATCACAAAGCCCAAAAGCAGAGACACCAAAACAATAAGATATAAAGGAATCCCGTTTAGATGATAATCAGCAAAAATTATAGAAATCGTTTGTGTATTTTGTGTTGCAAAGAAAGCAACTCCAATTCCTAAAACAAATAAAATAATTAAAGCAAACATCCATAAACAGCATAGTCTTATCCTGTTCTTTTTACAATAATTAAAATTTGGAAAAAATTACGAAGATAGATTATAATTTCTCTGTCGTAAAAATGCGGGAATATTCCAGGCATCCCTGTTTCTAGCTTCCTTTCCTACTAAAAACACCCAACGAATTAATAAGCAATTTGGCCTAGCGGGAAGCCTCAATGCTTTTATCTCCTGCTGCCGGAGCCGAAACCGTAATTTTCTTATTATCTGCGCCTTGAACTATTGCATATCCCGTATCATATGCCGCTGCACAATCTGTTATCGCTTTCCCATTTTTCACTGAGGGATCAACCGGTAAAGCCGCCATATATGATGGAACCAACGCTGCGCAGATATCTGCTCCTGTAGTTGAAATTCTCTGAACCTTCGTTGTTATTCCTGCTGGAAGTTGGCCATTATTTTCTGCCTGATATTGATTAACTGAGTTCAATATCGCGTTAACACTGCTACTTCTCATTGTATTGTCTGCTTGCGAAGATTGCCTTACGGGATTGATTGCAAAAACAATAATTCCTGCAATGACAATAAGAATGAAAGCTATAGTAAAAGGAACAGTAATTATGACCTTTCCCCATGCCGGCCATTTCCTCATCCATACCCACATAAAAATTATACCTATGGGAAGAGCAAATACCAAAAGTAAAACTGTAATCATGGTTTTAGTGCTCTCCGACATCCCAGATTGTTGCTGGATGATAGGCACTGTTTGAGTTGGTTGAGCTGGAATGTTTGGATCCATAAAATTAGTCTTTCAAATTATTAACTAAAAGTCAACAATGTTAGAAAACGGCTTAAAGGTTTAGTTCCTCTGACGGAGGAATGCGGGGATGTCCAAGATGCCAATTGTTAGATATCTAAACTAGCGGGTAACTTCAATTTTTCCATTTCCCTCTGCTTTTGAAGCCGAAACAGTGACCTTATGATTGCCTGCGTCCTGAATTATCGTATAGCCTGTATCATATGCCACTGCGCAATCGGTTATTGCTTTCCCATTTTTCACCAATGGATCAACCGGTAAAGCCGCTAAATAAGCCGGGACTAATACTTTGCAAATATCAGCTCCTGTAGTTGAAATGTCTTGAGGGTTCGTCGTAATTCCTGCAGGAGGCTGACCATTATTGTCTGTCATATATTGGTTGACTGAGTATAATATCGCATTAACATCGCTTGCTCTTTTTGTGTTATTTGCTTGGACGAATTGGCGAGATGGGTTGATGGCGATAAACGCAATTGCGAGAGGAAATGCAATAAAAACTAGCATTATAATACTCAATACCGCTTTTGCCCAAATTGGCCATTTCATCCACAGCCACATAAAAATTATTCCTATTGGAAAAACAAATAATAATAGTAAAACTGTAATTATAGTTTTAGTGTTTCCTGACGCTTCGGATTGCTGTTGAGTAACAGGTTCAGGTTGGGGCGGTTGAGGCACCTGGGGTGGTGGGGGCGTCTGGATTGGCTGATTTGGAATGCTTGGATCCATACTCTTAGTATTTCAAATACTATGCTGTAAGTCAATATGGATACGTGAAACTGGAGAAAATTAGTTTCTCTGTCTTAGAAATGCGGGAATTTCTAAGGCAAGATTATATTTAAATCTCAATCTCCTTGTTATTTATATCCGAACAGAATCTTTTCCCAGCTAATTGAAGGCTTTATTTCTCCTTGCTGTTTTCCTGTATTTTCAACTGAAATTTGTATTTGATTAAATTCGCTGTCTGATTGTACTACGCTTCTTATATTACCTTTAATTCCAGTCAAAATGTCCTCGACATTGTTATCTTTAGTCAGCCCCCTTACGCTCCAATCATAACAACTAAAATTTTCTGTAATCGATAAGTCATAGCATCCGTTGAAACTGTTGGAAATATATGCAAGTTTTATTGGCCTTACAAATTCAACCGTTACGGTAATTGGCCCCTTATCGGGATAAACTATTCCCCAACTCGTTGGATTATGATTAAAAAATCCGTCTGGGAAATCTGATGCGCTGTTGAGATTATTTACATCAACTTGCACTGCCAAGATATTTCGGTCACTAAACTGAGCCTGCTCGTATCGTGGAAAAATTGTTGCGCTCGGAGTTCCAACAAGGGCAGGAGTAGGAGAAGGAGAAGGAGTAGGGGTCAATATCCATGCTGGAAGAACATAAGTATTCTTTTTTTGCTGATTGCCTGTAGAAATAGGAGTTGGAGAAGCAACAACCAATTTTGATTGATTCGTCTTTCCGATTTGCGAATTATTTGCTACTATGTAACCGCCTATAAATCCTAAAGCCAAACATGCAATCATTCCCGTTATAAATGCCTGAACTTTTAATCCATGCTGTTCGGTAAGAAGAGGAGATGGATTATTTTGAACTGGTAACGAATTACTTATGGGTTTCATAACCTAAGTATTTCAAATCTTTAACTATGTGTCAATAGAATTAGTTACGTTGGCGGAGAAACGCGGGAATGTTCCAAGCGTCCCTTGTTTCTAGCTTCGTATTTAACTAAAACACCCAGAAGACATTCCGGATTCTTAAGTCTTCAAATAAAACATAATAAAACAGCTAGCTAAAGTCAATGATTGGATATCTTAAAATAAGGACGTAGATTTATCAACCATTTCCTTGTTTATTCTTTTTCTCGTAATATTCAAGTTCGGAAGTAATATTTTCTGTCTCAACCGGATTGGGATCAAAACCCATTGTTCCTTCAAGTCTAACTTTCTCTTCAAGAACTCTTCTTAAGACTTCTGCTATATCTGCCCCGTTAAACCCCTCTGTTTTTGCAGCAAGCTGTCCAATGTCAATGTCCTTGAACAGTTTTCTACCTGCTATTTTTTCTGCATTTCCCATGTGAATGTTAATAATTTGCTTTCTTCCTTCTCCGTCTGGCATTGGAACTTCTACCCATCTGTCAAATCTGCCCGCCCTTAAGGCGGCTGGTTCAATGGAATCCTTTCTGTTTGTAGATGCAACGACTATAACATTATCATTTTTTGAAAGACCATCCATATTCTCAAGAAAAGTACTCACTACTCGTTGCGTTGCCTCATGAGCTCCTTCTCTTTTCTGTAAAATAGCATCAATTTCATCAAAAAATATTATTGCTTTACCATCGCTTTTGCTAGCTAACTCAAATATATCTTTCATTATTTTTTCGCTATCGCCATACCATTTTGATGCTATATCCGAAGCTTGAACATGGAGAAATTGCGCATCGGCTTGAGAAGCTAAAGCTTTTGCAAGCAGTGTTTTTCCTGTTCCTGGAGGACCATACAACAAAATTCCTTTTGGTGGTTTTGTTCCCCATTTTCTATACAATTCTGGGTTTTTTAATGCAAAAGCCAGACCTTGAATTTCTCTTTTTGCTCCTTCCTGACCTCCGATATCTTCAAATTTAATGTCAGGCTTTTCTACGTTAAGTTTGCCTAAAAGTGCTTCTGGAGTGCTATATTCACCTACTTCATCTGTTTTTACTTTTGGAGGATGTAAAACTAATTCTTCATTTGGAACAGGTTTTAGCGCTAAACCATAAATAGTCGATACTGATCTTTTGATTACATCACTAACATCAGCTAATGCATTTTCCACATTTTCTTTGGTTGATTCGGGAGCAGGATTTATGCGTTCTATTCTACGTGACCAATCTCTTACGAATCCTGTAGTTATTATACATTTATTTAGACTTAATTCTTCTGTTATAACTAAAGGCGTACCTCGTGGACCAGTAATGATATAGTTATTTGATCTTTCTTTATATGTACCGAATTCCTCAGCAATATCTTTTCGAAAATCGAGAGTTCGTAATTTAGTTTTGTCTTCATTATTATCACCATCCCAACCAGCAAGAGTATCTAAGCCAACAGAAGCTTCCAGGTCAAAATTTCCTTTTCCGCTTAGCAGTTTTACATCTATTGATTTTATTGGCTTCTCTAATAGGGATTTACCTAATTCTCCAGATTTCCCTTTTTGAGCTGCGTTGAGAATCAAATCTGGACTTTCTATTCTTATTTGAAATCCTTTTGGTTTTGCTTCTGCGCTTTCCTTTTTGCCTTGATTATCAACTGGACCTTTTTCTGATGTTGAGCCATCCATATACTTTTAGCATAGTAAAATTAGAAATAAATTACAAGAGTATGCTGAGCGGATGGTAAAAGAGGCAAGAAAGGAAGAAGGAATTGACAAGGTAGAAGCCTATTGCATTAACATCGGAACAGGATTAACGTCTTTTTAATATAAAATTATAACTCTAAAATATAATTAGAAAATATTTAATGTTCTGTCACCTAGTTGAACTTACCAATTATCTCTTCCAATCTTTGAGCATCAATTAGTGCTTTTTGTCTCACAAGGCTAACTTTTTGCTGAATATCCCTGGATAAAGATTTTCTATGATTGCAAATATTGGTTGCTAAATTGCGGAGTTTAGATACAGATATTTGGTTTGCTTGAAGGCAAAGATTTTCTTTTCGGATGTCATTATAAAAAAAAGTAAGTTTGTTTGGGCAACTGATGCCAATAACGGGAGTTCCCGATATGCTTGACAATATTGCAATATGAAGTCTATTCGTAATTACATATTTTGCTTTCGCCAGTATACCCGCTATCTCTTCTGGTGCTCGGTTAAAAGATTTTAACACACGTGACTTATCTCCAATTTTTTTCTGCAAGTTTTCTGCGTATCTTAAATCATCCCGTTCTGATGACGAATATTGTGCTGGCAGTAATATAATTTTTTCCGGAATTTCTTGACAAAAACGAATAATATCCTTAATATCAATTTTTTCTAGGTTTACATAATTTGAAAGAGAAAGAACAATAAAATTGGAATCTTCTATTATCGTTTTAGGATTTGCCAAAGGTATTACCTCATAACCTAAATCAGCTCCTCTCAATATCTGCTTATCTGTAAAACCTATTTTAATTAATTGTTGTCCAGAAAATTTATCTCTGACTATTGCAAACGAAATGACATGTTGCAATCGTGCTTTTAGGGCTAAATCAACATCCCTTTTGTAGACAATTGGCCCAACGGAAACCCCATATAGAATAATCCTGCATTCAGAGAGCTTCTCCGAAAGACGATGGAGAAATTTAACTTCTTTTCTAAAATACTGCTTATTTCTTGCTGTGTCATATAGTATCCATCCTCCTCCCCACAATATAAGGTCAAAATGCTCTTTGACTATATGTCCAACCTCTTGTGGAATGCACTTTAGGTTTAAAATAGATTTTTCATTTTTAAAATTATCTGTGATTACAATAAATTCATAAAGAGGAAAATGAAACTGGAGATCTCTTAGTTCGTATTCTAGAATTGCCTCATCGCCTACATTTCCGTATCCAAAATAACCCATGATCCCAACCTTCATACTATAATCATAGCAAAAAATATTGTCTTAATTCATCTAACTTTTAAGAGAGGTTCTAAATAAAATATTGACTTTTAAAGTAGGAGATTTAAACTAAGAGTTAGTTCCTCTGTCTTAAGAATGCGGGAATGTTCCAAGCGTCATCGTCATTGTCATCTTGAGGGGTTTCCTGTGATTCTGGCACTTTCGGAGCATTCTCCGCTATTTCCGTTTTCGGTTTCGGTGCATTTATTATAGGACTGACAAATTCTTTAAGAGTTTGTCTGGTGCGATCAAATCCTGTGGCAATGACCGCAATTTTTATCTGATCGTGCATGGAATCGTCAATCGTCGCGCCGAAAATAATATTCGCATCAGGATCCGCGGCGGAAGATATGATCTTAGCCGCTTCATCAACTTCTGTCATCGTCAAATCGGGTCCGCCCGTAATATTAAACAGTACTCCCCTTGCTCCATCCATAGATATTTCCAGAAGAGGTGAGGCAATTGCGCTTCTTGCGGCGGTCTGCGCTCTATTCTCCCCGACTCCCGTACCTATTCCCATAAGAGCAGATCCCGCATTACTCATAATGGTCTTTACGTCGGCAAAATCAACATTAATCAGTCCGGGAATTGTTATGAGGTCGGAAATACCCTGCACGCCTTGTGTCAGAACGGAATCGGCAATTCTGAACGCTTCAAGAAGGGATACTTTTTTGTCGACAACATCCAATATTCTTTGATTGGGAATAACAATAAGAGTATCTACTTTATCCCTAAGTTCCTCTATGCCGTCTTCTGCTGTTACCATTCGTCTTGTTCCTTCGAAGGCAAAAGGTTTTGTTACAACCGCAACCGTCAGAGCACCTATTTCTTTTGCAGCCCTGGCAATCACCGAGCTTGCTCCTGTTCCGGTTCCGCCTCCCATACCGGCAGTGATAAAGACCATGTCCGAGCCGTCAATAAATTCTTTTATTTTTTCATATGATTCCTCAGCTGCCTGTCTTCCTATATCCGGATTCCCGCCCGATCCTAATCCTTTGGTAAGATTCTCGCCTATTTGAATTTTTGTTGGGGATTGTGACAGAAGGAGAACTTGAGCGTCGGTATTAACGGAAATGAAATCTACCCCTTTTACTTCGCTGGTGACAATCATTGAATTAAGAGCATTCATTCCTCCTCCGCCCACACCCAGAACTCTTATTTTGGCAAAATTAGTCGTTTGAGGTTTTATCAGCATATGGTTTTAAATCCACCTAATCCTAACATCCTATTTTTAAAAAGTCAACCCACTCTTCGGAAGGGTCAGGCCGTCCGCTTTAAGGCATGAAAGATTTTATAAATTTAATGACACGGGAAAATAATTTATTAATACCCAGATTTCCCAAATTGGGAAGACTGAAACCGAAAGGCATGGACTGCCTGATATTAAGACTTGCTCCGAAAACCGCCAAACCTACAACGGTTGCAAAAGGAGTATCCTCTATTTCATCTATTAATCCTTTTA
>Ga0182017_10002398_pt1 | contig 14228 bp, 10 predicted proteins | sample 712E3DmetaG_FD_120492 | JGI IMG/M metagenome (GOLD analysis project Ga0182017, IMG submission 120492) | Permafrost microbial communities from Stordalen Mire, Sweden - 712E3D metaG | ecosystem: Environmental > Terrestrial > Soil > Wetlands > Permafrost | place: Sweden: Stordalen | collected... | reverse complement strand
CGGCGCACGACGGCGTCGATGACCACGGTGCGCATAAACCGGAAGCTCCGGTGGCCGTCACAGTTCTGCTGTTATTGTCTCGCAGCCTCGATGTTCGTCCCGGCCGCGGCTCTCTCCGGGGTCAATCCCCGTGTCGTCCCTGATATCCCCGGGGTGATACGCCACGGGCCGCGGAACACAAGAGAGCTCGCTCTGACCTTTGATGCCTGCTCCTCCCGGGGGCGCGGGAAGCTCGACACGGCGGTCGCCCGTGTCCTCCTTCAGACGCGGACCCCCGCGACGATATTCCTCGGCGGGAAGTGGGCAAAGGACGTAGCGCGTGCGTTGCGTCCGCTCGTATCCGATTCTCTGATTGAATTCGGGAATCACGCGTACATGCATCCGCACCTGATGAGGCTCTCCGGCGACAGCATCGCTCAGGAGATCGGGAAGGCGCAGCGGGTCATAACGGGGGTCATCGGAAAGAAGCCGGTCCTCTTCCGTGCCCCGTATGGTGAAGTCGACGCGCGCGTCGCCGCGGTGGCAGAATCGCTCGGCCTGATTGTCATCCAGTATGACCTCCCCTCCGGCGATCCCGACTCCCTGATCTCTGAGCAGGCCATCGTCCGGTATGTTTCCTCGATGGCCAGGGGAGGTTCGATCATCGTCATGCATATCAACACGCGCGGGTGGCATACGGCGGAGGCTCTTCCGGAAATCATCGCGAATCTCCGGAGGAAGGGGTATTCGTTCGTTACAGTCAGCCGTCTCATCGCGAAGGGGAAATCCCCGGAGGGAGCACCCCTGCGCTGATCGTTCCCCCGGCACTCAGTATCCTTCCTCTTCAACCTTGACCTTCCCCCTGAACGAGCGGAACATGTACGTGAAATAGCCGAGCACGATGACGATCCCGACCGTCCACCACACTATCCCGATCCCCAGCCCGTAGCTCTGCGCAGCCGTATTGTAGACTGTCAGCCCGTAAGTCTCGATTGTCGAGGAAGGGAGGACGTAGGGGAACAGCCCGAATGCGGTCGATGAGAGCATCCCCCCGATGAACGCCGACGACGAGATGAACGCCTTCAGGTCGTCTGGTTTCCGGTTGAAATAAAACACCCCGCACAGACCAGCCGCGCCGAGCAGAGGGAAAATCGAGCCCCATGCATGCTCCGAGTAATTGGTCCAGATGCCGGGCCTGATGACGAAAGTGGAGACCGCCGCTGCGAGGGACAAAAAGAGCACTCCCCACGACCAGAGGCGCGCGTTCGCGCGTGCCCGCACCTGGATGTCCCCCGTGGTCTTCATGGCGATGTAGTTGCCGCCGTGGACGGCGAGCGTCGAGAGCCCGACAAGCCCCATCAGGACTGTGAACCAGTCCAGTATGCCGGCATCGGGCTGGACCGTAAACGAAGTCCAGAGCGGTTCGAAAAAATATCCGTCCGGGCCGAGAGGAACACCCCGGACGACGTTCCCCAGTGCGGCCCCCAGGAATATCGCCAGCAGCGCGCTGCCGGCCGAGAATGTGCCATCCCAGAATGAACGCCACAGCGGGTGGTCCACCTGGTGGCGCATCTCTATCCCCAACCCCCGGAATATCAGGAGCCAGAGGACGATCGTCAGGGGGAGATAAAACCCGCTGAAACTCGATGCATAAAGGAGGGGGAAAGCGAAATAGAGCGTTCCCCCCGCCGCGATAAGCCAGACCTCGTTCCCGTCCCAGAACGGGCCGATCGCTCCCAGGACGCTTCTGCGTTCGTCGTTATTCCTCGCGATGCAAAGGTGCAGAATCCCCGCTCCGAGATCGAACCCGTCGAGGACGACGTACATGCAGAGCATGAATGCGATTGCGCAGAACCAGAGCATCTCCATGAAGTCATTCCCTTTCGTGATGGGAAGCGTGTGCGGGTCCCGTTCCTATTGCTTTTGTAACGAGGAAAAGGAAGAGCACCCCGACAACGAAGTACAGCCCCAGGAAACCGAGGAGCGTGAAAAGCGTGTTTCCCGCGGAAACCGTCGCCGACGTTCCTGCCGGCGTCCGGAGGAGGCCGTATACGAGCCATGGCTGCCTCCCGAGTTCGGCGGTGATCCACCCGGCCGTGTTGGCGATGAAGGGGAACGGGAACGAGAGCATCAGCACCCAGAGGAATGCCCGCGCGGCATACGCTCTCTTCCTCCAAAGAAGCCAGGTTCCTGCCGCGGTGATCGCCATGAATATGGTTCCCAGTCCCACCATGATGTGATAACTGTAATAGAGGAGAGGGATGTTGGTCGGCCACAGGGAGGTCGGGAATGCGTCCAGACCTTTCACTTCCGCTCCCCACCGGTTGTACGTGAGGAAGCTCAGCATCTCAGGGACGTGAAGGGGATTGTCCAGCTTTTTCTTTTCCATGTCGGGTTGTCCGATGAGCACGAGCGGGGCCCCGTCCACGGTCTGGAACAGCCCCTCCATCGCGGCAAGCGTGACAGGCTGGTTGAACGCGACATTCTTCCCCTGCGCGTCGCCTGTGGGAAATGCCAGCAGGAATGACGAGATGAGCCCCGCGATGACCCCTGTCCGGACGAAAATTTTCCCGTACTCTTCATCCCTCCGGGCAAGGAGATAATATGCGCCGGCGGCTGCGATGCAGAATGATCCGGTCACCACTGCCCCGGTCATGTTGTGCAGGTATTGCCAGAGGGCCCAGGGATTGAGGAGCAGGTCTCCCAGACTGCTCAGGGTCACCGTCCCGTTCGGTCCGGGCATATAACCGACCGGGTGCTGCATCCAGGCGTTTGTGACGATGATGAAGTACCCCGAGATCCAGGACCCGAGGAACACCATGAATGCCGACAAGAAGTGCAGCTTGGGGCCGAGCTTCTTTTCACCGAAGAGGAACAGCCCCAGGAAACTGGATTCCAGGAAGAATGCGAACACCCCTTCCATGGCGAGCGTCTGCCCGATGACTCCTCCCGCGTAGGTGGAAAACCGGGCCCAGTTCGTGCCGAACTGGAATTCCATCGGTATCCCTGTCACCACGCCGACCGCGAAGTTGATTGCGAATATCTTTCCCCAGAACCTCGCGCTGTTATTGTACAGCTCGTTGCCGGTGCGGAGTGAAATCCATTTCATGATGACGATGAGCAGTCCGAGGCCCATCGTGAGCTGGGGAAAGAGGTAGTGGTACGAAGCGGTAAATGCGAATTGTAGTCTGTGGAGGAGGAGAGCATCTTCCATAAGAGCGGTCCTTTCATGTCGATCGGTCTATAATATAGCAAAACAAGACCGATCTTGCTATATTCTTCCGATACTGCGCCTGTAGGCTGCGCTCGCAAGTACCCCCACCTACTTGAATCTGAGATTGTATATGAAAGCACCGGAAATTATCGAGTCGTCAAGGCTTCTCTTCCGTCGACCGGCTGTTGCCGATGCTGAAGAGATTTTTTCCCGGTACGCCGGAGACCCGGAAGTGACGCGGTTCATGAGCTTCCCGAGGCACGAATCACTTCAGGAGACGCGTCAGTTCCTCTCATGGAGCGATGCTGAATGGGAACGCTGGCCGGCCGGACCATACCTGATACGGTCCCGCCCGGAGAACGTGCTCGTCGGGAGCACAGGTCTCTCGTTCGAAACGCCGTACAGAGCGATGACCGGCTATCTGTTCGCCAGGGACTCATGGGGATTGGGGTACGCGAGCGAAGCGCTCCGGACGATGGCCGCCCAAGCCGCATCGGTGGGAGTTAGGCGTCTTTACGCGCTCTGCCATACCGGGCATGAGGGATCCAGGCGGGTTCTCGAGAAGGGGGGCTTCCTCCGTGAAGGAGTCCTCCGCAAGTATATGGAATTCCCCAATCTTGCTCCCGGGGAACCGGCTGATGTCTTCTGTTACTCGCTGATCCTCTGACCGTGATTGTATTCGTTGCTAACTCTCCGTATTTTCACTCGTGATTCTGGTCCTGCGGCCAGCCTGCGTCACACTTGGGAGACGGTGTAACATGGAACACCTGATGGCGACGTTCTGCCTTCTTTTTTTGTTCCTCTTTCCCGGGGAATCCCCTGCCGGGCCCCCATCGACGGTCAAGACGGGGTACGTCCCTGTCGGCAGGTATTCTCTCTACTATGAGGAGACCGGGAAGGGGGAGCCGCTGATCCTGATTCACGGCGGGCTCCTCGACAGGAGGATGTGGGACGGACAGTTCGAGCTCTTCAGCCGCTGGTCACGCGTCATACGGTATGACAACAGGAATCACGGGCTCTCACGGGGTCTGCCCGACACCTTTTCATACCACGAGGACCTGAACAGGCTCATGGAAGCGCTGGGGATTCAGCGGGCGAGGCTGGTCGGACTCTCGCTCGGCGGGTCCATTGCGATCGACTTCGCGCTGACACACCCCGAGAAGGTGAGCGCCCTCGTCCTCGTCTCCTCGGGGCTGTCGGGGTATGAATTCCGGGATTCCACGTTTAAGGAAAATCAGAAGAAGCAGGGTGAAGCGGCCGCGAGGAAGGATATGAATTCATACGTGGAGTATTTCCAGCGTTTGTGGACCGACGGTCCGCACCGGACACCGGAACAGGTGAATCGTGACGTCCGGCAGAAGGTGCGGGACATGTGCAAGTCCACGCTCAACAAGCCGGAACCCGACAACATGACCGTCCCGCTCCAGCCCCCCGCGCTCGGGCGTCTTTCGTCGATCCACATCCCGACGTTGTTTGTCCTGGGCGACCTTGACATGCCCGGCATACAGGAAATCGCCGGCCTGATTGTCAAGGGGATACCGGGGTCCAGGAAAGTCGTCATCAAGGGGGCCGCACATATGGTGAACATGGAAAAGCCCGACGAATTCAACGAGGTCGTCGGCGAATTTCTTTCCAAATAGGGAATTCTTAAATCGGCGCTACTCTTGGTTCACTCTAGGTCTGTACCGGTCACGGGAGGGATTCTATGACTGCATATGTGCTCTTCGCATTGCTGGGAATTGCAGTGCGGTTTCCGCCACCTGCCGGGGATCCCCAATCTCTGCCTCTGCAGGCTGTCAAGTCGGTCGATCTTGCCCGTTATTGCGGGACCTGGTACGAAATCGCGCGGCTCCCGAACCGTTTCCAGAAGGAGTGCGTCAGCGATGTGACTGCCACATATACTCTCCTGGAAGACGGCACTGTCAGGGTTGTCAACCGCTGCCGGAAGGCGAACGGGGATACGTCGGAAGCAGAGGGGAAGGCGCGGAGGAAGAGCGACGCGGAGCCTGCATCCAAGCTCGAGGTGCGGTTCGCACCTGCGTTTCTGTCGATATTCCCCTTCGTATGGGGGAACTACTGGATCATCGATCTTGCGCCCGACTACAGCTACGCGGTAATAGGGGAGCCGTCCCGCGACTACCTCTGGGTTCTCTCGCGTACCCCGGCCCTTCCGGTGGAGGTGTACAGTGCAATACTGGAGCGGATCAGGGATCAGGGGTATGACCCGACAGCTCTCGTGCTGACGAAGCAGGGGCAATAATCAATTCAGAATGTCCGGCGTTCAGAGGGAAGGGAGTTTCATCCTCTGCTCATTCGTAGCGAAGACTCACAACGGGATTCACCGATGCGGCCTTCACGGCCTGATAGCTCACGGTGGCCACGACGATCACGATATCGACAACGGCGGTCAGGAGAATATCCCACACACTGATGCCGACTCTGTAAACAAATTGATCCAGCCATATGCCCACGAGGTACAATGCCAGGGGGAACGCCACCAGCGATGAGAGGAGGATCAATCCCACGAATTCCTTTGTCAGTCTGTAATACACATCTCGTGTTGCCGCTCCCAGGACCTTCCTGATGCCGATCTCTTTTACCTTCTGCTGACAGACGAACACCGACATGCCGAATAGTCCGAGACAGGCGACGAATATTGCGAGCCCTGTGGCATAGCCGATGGTTTCTGCAAACTTCTGTTCGTGCCTGTAGAGATCTCCCAGCCTTTCGTCAAACGGCTCGAATTCCAGAGGCTTTCCCTTGTTGAACCGGGCCCCTCTCTCGGCGATCCATTTCGTTGTTCCCCGAATATTGCCCGGCGCAATCCTCACAGCGACTTCATTTATCCGCGTCGGATCGTCTCGTATTTGCAGCGGGCCGATACTTTCGTGGAAGGAATGCATGTTAAAGTCGCCCACAACTCCTCCCCCGGTACGCATCCCCGCATCCAAAGACCGCGGCTCCGGGAGCCTGGCCGACCCGGACTGATCCGGTTGAAGATGCAGGAAGATTTTGCAGCCAGCACCGGCACAACGGCTCTTCACAGATACCGGCAGTGGTAAGATATCCCGGCGACGTACAAAATGCAATCAGTCTCACGTCTGTGGGCTCGTTTGACTCTCTCCGGAAACAGGGATACATTGAAATGTCCTCGTTGTGACAGGACGTTGTTCCCGGGGGGGATGACTGGCCTGGAAGTGTATCGCGGAAACATGTCGGAAGGGATGGGGTTTGTGAAGTACCCTGGCTTTTCGGTCCACATCACGGTTGTCCTCTTGATCCTTTCGTCCGGAGCGGGGGCGATTGCGTGGGCGCAGGAGGCCATCCCGAAACCTGCGGATTCACTCGTCGTAGCGGGGAAGGAGCTCCGCCAGGAGAACACCTCGCGGGCCAAAGAACTCTACTCCTGGGTTCTTCACCAAGACAGGAAGTCTACCCCGGCCCGGATGGGGCTGGGCAAGGTGGCCATTGCGGAGAACGAATGGGGAGAAGGCTGCGACCAGTTCCAGGATGTCATCGACAGGGACACCGGAAGCATTGCCGCCCGCTACTATTGCGGGATCTGCCGCCGTGAATACGGTGCGCAGGTGGCCTTCATATTGAGGAAGATCCAGTGGGGAAAGGCGATGGACGACTTTCTCTGGGTGCTTGCGCGGGACTCATCGTTCGAAGACGTGCTTTACCAGCTCGCCCTCCTCTACCGCTATAAAGATGAGTATGACCTTGCGCTCGACCTGGGGCGCCTGCAGATTGACCGGAAACCTGACCTGTTTGATGCCCGACTGGGCCTTTTCACGCTGTACAGGTTCGTGCTTGCGGTTGTATCGCCGGAGGACATGTTTTCGCTCCTGCGGCGAAGGCACGACCCGTTTGCCGTATTTTTCGCGGCGGAGGCACTGCGCCGGCAGAAAAGGTACGAGGAGTCTGAACAGATTCTCAACGCGATTCTCGGTCGCACGGAGTCGATTCCCGTCCAGGCGATCTACTGTTCGCTGGCGCGAATATGCTTTGCGCGGGGGGACCCTGCGCGGGGGGAGGCGTATTACTGGCACGCCGTCGACAGCATATCGTCGTGGCTCGGCTCGGCCATCCTCTTTGAGGATATCAAGTATGTCCTCACCGACGTCGAATTGAAACAGTACAGGTCCCTCGCTTCGGACCGGAAGAAGTCGGCGTTCTTCCACCTGTTCTGGAATCTCCGCAACCCGTCTCCGGCAGCGAGAACGAATGTCCGTCTCGCTGAGCACGAGAGTCGGATTATTCGCGCTGAAACCGAATTTGAATACTATGGCTTCCGGACCCACTTCAACGATCCGGATAAGATGCATTATCTCAGTTTTCCGCGGGCATTTTCTCTGAACAAGGAATTCAACGACAAGGGGCTCGTGTACATCCGCCACGGTGAGCCCGACGACGTCCAGAGGACCATAGGGGAAAATCTCAACGAATCCTGGCTCTACAACGGGACCGATGAATCCCCGAAAAGGATATTCTATTTCACGCAGAGCAATTCCGCGGGGAACAACTGGCGGCTCACCAGTTTCCCGGAGGACCCCCAGATGTGGGAAAACCTCGTGATGTGGGACCACAGGTACAACAGGCTGGTCAACGGGCAGGCGCTCGACCAGGCGCAACTGCAGGACCAGTTGCGTGAAGAGTCGGGGACCACGGTCAGCAGCGGGCTCGCGACAGACGAGCACACATGGAAGAAGGCTATGACGGTGTTCGCCGTCCCCCATTCGATCAGCGCATTCAGGGGGGAGGGGGGGAAGACGCTCGTAAATGTTTCCTACGCCCTTCCTGTGGGGGACATTGTGAAAGACCTCGCTGATACGGTGAAGACTCTCAGTGTCGAAATTGGCCTCTCCCTGAACAGGACGAACGGCGAAGTCATGGCCTCGGAGCTCGACACGCTATCGCTTCCTCTCGGGTCCGGGTCGACCGGCGCGTATGTCGAACTGTACAGGTTCGTGCTTCGCCCCGATTCTGTGAGAGTCGCCATGCATGCCCGCCCCCTCGGCCTGGAGATGGTGTCCACGTGGGACCGGCAGATACGCATACCGGACTACCCGGCCACCGTGCCGATGCTCAGCGATATAGAGCTCCTCCTCCCGTCCAATGCAAAGAGCAGCATCGAAATCAACGGGGTGAAGGTAATCGCGAGCCCCTTCGATGCCGTTCCCCGGACAAAACCTCTCTACGTCTACTGGCAGATCTACAACCTCACGAAGGACGCCGACGGGAAGACAGCGTACCGGTCCCGCGTCCTGCTGACGCCGGGGGAATCAGGGCCGGACGATGAGAGCATTGTCGCCTACGACAGCGACCACGCCGGGCTGGACGAATCGGCGGCTGAGCTTGCCCGGATCGACGTCCGCGCACGTGACAGGGGGATCTACACACTCACGGTGGAGATCACCGACAGGAAAATGGTCCGCACATTCTCGAAGTCCCGGCTGCTGCGGTTAACGGGTAACTGATCTTCCCCCGTTGCGGCTCGGACGCCAAATCCGATTGTAAAACTTTCCTCGCGGTGTCAATTGCTACTTGTCGGAATACTCGGCACGGTCGGCTCGGGGAAGACCACGCTCCTGCGCAGCCTCGCTGACTGGTGGCGCCTCCAGGGGAGGTCTCCGGACGGCTTCGTGGCACTTGCCGGCGACCGGCCGGAGGAAGGGCGCGGCGCGGCGCGGTATGATCTTGAAATGCTGAAGGATTCCCGGCGACTTCCGTATGCCGTCCGCGATCCGGCCCTCCAGCCCCCCTATCGTTTTGATCCTGAGACCGCACGCGAGCTCGACCTCTGGGCGGACGGCCTGGGGAGCGGGCCCGCGCGGTCGCTCATTATCATTGATGAGTTCGGCCCGGTCGAGGCGGCAGGGGGCGGGCATATGGCCCTCTGGCCCAGGGTCGTATCGTCAAACCCGGGGGTCATCGTTGTCGCCATGCGTGCCGGGGAGGACGGCGTGTTGAAGGAAAGGCTCGGGACCGGGTTCGACATGCTGATCGACGCGGCGTCTGCGGACGCCTGGGAGAACCTCCGCCGCGCATGTGACGAGCACCCGGACTGGATCCGCGTGGGACTGTACGGTGGAGGTGCCGGAGGGTTCGAGTCGTCGGTCGGGGCGGTCCTTCACGGGATCCAGGCGCCGATGACCGGGCTTTTTATGTCGAGCATGCAATCGGTGATCATGACATACGCGGCTTCCGGGCTCCGCGAGCGGCGGCGCGTGGTCTGGGTCCCCCTTATCTCCGCCTCGCTCAAGGCCCTCTCCCCGGCCGGGAACCGCCTGCGCCCGATGCTTGCCATCGCCATGCAGGGACTCCTGTACGGAGGGGCGGTCACTCTCTTCGGCTGGAACATACTCGGCGTCGCGCTCGGGGGGTTCCTCATCGGTGCCTGGTCGGCGGTACAGGGGGTTGCGCTCCAATTCCTCTTCGTCGGGAGCGATCTGATTCGCGCCTATGATTCCATCATCACATGGGTGGCGAAACTTCTCAACGTCAATACTCCGGGGCTCCTGGTGCTGATCGCCGGATGGTCTGTTGCGTGCGGGGCGGTCTCCTGCCTGCTCACGCTTTTCGCGTGGAAACGGCGTCAGCACATGCCCGGGCGTCTTCGGGACGCGGTATTCCGGAGGCGGAAAGGGATTGCTCTGGGGGGGAAGCCTGCGAGCAGGATCGAAGCAATGAAGCGGGGGCTCAGGGATCTCGCGCGCCCCCTCTTCTGGCTGCCGGTCCTCGTCGTGGTGGCTTTCACGCTGGCGTCCGGCTCGCCGCTGGAATCCGCCCTCTGGGTCGTTGTCAGGGCTGCGGGGATCGGGTTTGTGCTCTTCTCTCTCGTCCGCGTCTTCGACATGCAGAGGTTCATCGCATGGCTCCAGTCACGCGGACACTGGGGGCCGGCGCTTGCCTATCGCCACGCTCTTGAAAGGATCCGGTCGGGGGAGGCGCCTCCCCCCGGTCCCGGCAAAGAACCCCCCACGCCGTAACTACCGTGGCTCAAAGACCGCCACGTTTGGCCCACCCAGCAGCTTCTCGTTGAGAAAGACCTCCGAACGGAATTTCGCAATCCGTTCAGCCGAGGAAGCATTGTGCGCCGCCTGTTCGAGAGTCGTCTGTCCTGTCGAGATCACCCCGTAACCCGCAACGACGCAGCACCCTTTGTACCACCTGAGCATGTTCAGTATCGGGTTTTCTGGTGTGTAGTTCGCGATCTGCTGTATGTCGACGAGCCCGAGCTTCGGGTTGAGGTAGATCGCTTCGGCATCGATAGGGAGCACCGCGGGGTGCTCGGAGGGGGTGTAAGGGATGTCGTGGTTCTTCCCCATGAGGACGTCCGCCCCGTACTGCTCTGCCAGTATCGCCATCCCCTCGGCGGTCGCGAGCGGGTTGGTGGTGATCATGCATGTGTTCTGGTGCGTGTGCTGATAGATAAGCTTGTGCATTCGCAGATCAGCGCTGTCGTCATCCGCGAAGTCGATCGTCATGTGGAAGAGCGGGAAATCGAACTCCTCGGGGATCGCGGACGCGGGGCAGTAGACCATCTCATTTGCCGAGATCTTCTGGCTCATTGAGCCCGTTGCGTACGCGCCGATGGAGTTGCTGTAGTTGTAGTTCAGCCTCGAACGGAAGTCCTCGACCACCGTCGCGTCGTCCACCTCACACACCGGGCTCTCCCCGTCCTTCCGGATATGCGGCCTGACGGCAAAGAACTCTCCGGCTCCCCTGAGGCTGATTTCTTTCTGCAATGCGACCACGTCGACCCCCCGCCTCCTGAGAAACATTGCGAGCCTCGCGCTGTGGTCGAGGAGGCTCAGCGTGTAAAGCGCGTCTTCGGGCGACGTCCCCCGAACGAACGGGCCGTGTCCGCGGACGACGGTCACCTTTTTGTCCGCCAGGTATGCGGGGATCCTTTCGTCCATCTCCGCGGACCCCACGGGCTGGAAATAGCTGCCGATTTCCACTCCTCCGACTCCGAACGATCCGAAGAGGTCAACCGGGTGAAAGAGGTACTCTTCCCGTCCCTTGGCGTCCGTCCCCATGAACCGGAGGAACATCTGATGTTCTCTTGTGTCGAATGAGAGGAACGTCGTGTCCATGAAGTGCGCGTGTATCGCGGCGCTCACTCCGGGGATCATCAGGATCTTCCTGTGGATCGTCGACTCCGTGGATCCCCGGGCGTCACCCCAGCTCACCTCCGAAAACCGGACCGGGACGATGTCCCGTTCTATGAGCGACCCGCACTGGCACCCTGTCGCTGTGATGTAAAAAAGGTCCGGGTCGTGCGGATCGCGGATGGACAGGTTGCCGCTGTGCGTGTTGTTCCCGTTGACGCGCCCTATGGCAGCGCCGACGCGCCGGAGTCTCGGGAAGAATATGTCAGTCTCGGTCGTTGAGGTTTCTGTGTCCATTGTCCCGGGTTCTCCCTGTGGATCAGACCATGACAGCCGCCGCATCCGCGGGGACAAGATCGGCGAGTTCCAGATCCTCGAGCGTCTGGAGAGTTGGCCTGCCGTTGTCATCCCAGCCGACCGACCGGTAGTACTCCTCGTGCATCTTCGCGAACGCCTTCCGGTCACAGATGACGTCACCGTCCCTTGTGTGGATCGTCTCGGAGTAGAAACGATCCGGAAGCCAGTCGTCCTTCTTGTCCAGCCCGCAGAGCAGGTTGAACATCCTTTCGAGCGTGATTGTGCGGACGGCGATATGCTCCAGTGTCCCGGAGTTGTGCTTGTCCCCCGTGACCCCGTTGACGAGCGCCGCGTATTCATCCAGCCCGAGCGAGAAGGAGCTGTACGCGCACGCGCCGATGACATCCAGTGTTGTGTTCTTCAGTGTCGCGTTCTTCGATATCAGTGGCGTCCCCTCGATCCTGTGTGCCGGCCACTCCGCATACCCTGCGCAGTAGGCGTAGGGGGCGGTGTAGCCCCCCTCCAGGTGGCATCCGCCCCGGTTGCTCATCTCGTACGAGAGAGCCTGCGTGAAGGACGTCCTGGGATCATAGGCCGGTAGTTCGAGCCGCTTCACGCTCATGGAGAGCTCGGGATGCCCGTACCGCTCGCAGAACCTGTAAGACCCTTCCGCGAGATATTTCCCGATTCCTTGAGCGGTTCCTATGAGCTGCGTGAGGGGAACGAGTATCTCCGGTCGTCCGAAGACGGGCTCGCCGTGCTCCGCGATGAATTCCTCGAGGTCCGTGAACAGTCTGGCCTCCCCCGGACTCAAGCTCTCTGACTTCGCCTTCAGCATCCCGTAAAGGTCGAAAAATGATGCCAGCGTCCCCCCGAGAGATATCGTGTCGATCCCGTAGTGGTTCGCCAGGTAGCACGCCTCCGTGACGGTGGCGAGATCGTAAATGGAGAGGTTCGCCCCCATGAGCGCGACGGTCTCGAACTCGGGGCCTTCGCCTTTCTCGATAATGCGCCCCTCGGAATCAAAGAGCGTCGTCTGCCTTTTGCATATGATGGGGCAGTTGAAGCACGCGCTCTTTTTCACGGTGATCTTTCTCTCCCCCGGTTTCGCCCGTTTGGCGTGATACCGGAGCGCCTCGCCGTTGATCCTGCCGATGTCGGCGAGTGCGTGGTTTGTATCCTTCATGTTGTTGTGTATAAGCTGCTGGTAGTTGTTCACCATCCCCAGTATGCCGAGCGACCCCATGGAGGCGAGGACGCCGAACATGTCTTCACTCTTGGTGAACTTCCCCAGGTCCAGCTTCAGCTTCACATGGTACATTGCCCCCTGCTTGTTTTCGGGGTCAAAGCTCGCTTTGTCCGCCACGCTGATTCTTATTTTTTCATCCGGGATCACGGCCAGCGCGTACAGGTTCTTGGAGCCCCAGACCGCACCCCCGCCCCCCCGGCCGAGCGCCTTCCCCGTATCGCTCATGACCGCCGCGAAGCGGATCAGGTTCTTCCCCCCGGGGCCGATCGTCAGCACCTGTGCCCTGTTCTTCGACTGCTTCTTGAGAAGCTCGCGGGTCTCGATCGCGTCGAGGTCCGCCGTCGGGCCCGCGTCCATGAATTCGACCCCCGCGCTCGTCACTATCAGGTAGACCGGATGAGGGGATTTTCCGGTAATGACGAGGGCGTCGGACCCTGTCCGCTTCAAATCGACTCCCCAACGTCCCCCGGCATTCGTGCTCCCGTATCCGCCGGAGAGGGGAGACTTGTAGTTCATGTGCATCCGTCCCGACGTGGGCATCCGCGTCCCCGTCGTCGGAGAAGTGGTCACGACGACGACGTTGTCTTCAGAAAGAGGATCGACCTGAGCAAAGGGGTTCCTGTACAACCCCTTTGTCGTGAGTTCCAGAAAGTGCCTGCTGAGCAGGGCCACGCCGAGACCCCGCCCTCCGAAGAATCGCCGTGCAAGGTCCGGGTCGAGTTGCTCCGTAAAGCACTTCTGAGTGGTGAGATCGATGTGGAGAATTTTCCCCAGGTATCCGGGGGGGAGCGATTTCCGGTCGGAATTCATTCTTGTGTCTCCTGTGTCGCCGGGAGTGCGCTGTAACTCCGGTCAGTCCTTACTTTTGTGCCTTCGCCTCCATCCGTTTCAAGAAGGCAATGCCGCGTTCCGTAAACGCCCGTCCATCGGGGCAGACGTTGTGGAACATCCCCCGCTGAACAGCAAAATCGTCGATTGACGAATTATAGCTCTCCAGACCTATGTACCCTGCGAACCCGATCTCCCGGAGGACGGAGAATATCTCCTCCCACGGAACGAGGCCCCCTCCGGGAGATCCCCGGTCGTTCTCGCACGCGTGGAGCGCGTAGAGGCGGGGGGCGACCGTACGGAGGGCAGATTCGTAGCTCCGTATCTCTGTGACGATGTGGTACGTGTCGAAGAGGACGCGAAGGTTTTCGTGGTCTGCGAGATCGATGAGGTGCATCACCTGCCCGGGCGTATTGACCAGGTGCGTGCGGAAATGGCTCATCGGCTCGAGCGCGATCACAACTTCCCTTGATGCGGCATATTCCGCGAGGGCATGCAGCCCTTCGGCGGTCCGTGGAAATTCATCCGCAGGTGGGCGCCTCCG
>Ga0182017_10002397_pt1 | contig 14229 bp, 9 predicted proteins | sample 712E3DmetaG_FD_120492 | JGI IMG/M metagenome (GOLD analysis project Ga0182017, IMG submission 120492) | Permafrost microbial communities from Stordalen Mire, Sweden - 712E3D metaG | ecosystem: Environmental > Terrestrial > Soil > Wetlands > Permafrost | place: Sweden: Stordalen | collected... | reverse complement strand
TACATCGAGATGTTTTACAACAGTGAACGGTTACATTCTTTCAACAATTATTTCAGTCCGAATGACTACGAAAAATTAACAATAAACTCTTAATTGACTGTCCGTTTTTCCTTGACCACTACAGTACGATTATTTCGGCTCTATAAAACGGCGTGCCCTTAAGGCTCTTGATATCGGACGCGAAGTAATCCGTTCACTTAAATCAGAAACCAGTGGAAATCGGCAAGGTAAGTATGTTAGAATTCCTAACACGGGCCAACAGAAAAGCAGTGAAAATCACGATGAGCCTAATTCCATTCCGACATGAAACCGAATAATATGTTTTCAAATCGAAGTTGCATTACTAACCCGCGCGGATAACTATGAATCAATATTATCTTGTTATATCAAAAGGGGGTATGCATGACAGGTAATTTTGCTGATCAATATTTTAACCATGCTTGGTTGCAGATTTCTGTCAGTATTTCGAAACTAGAGGAAGCCAGAATTAGTGAAACGATAGCCATGATCCCCCAAGATTGTTCTTCGATCCTTGACCTAGGATGTGGAGATGGAAGGATCACCAACGTCTTGGTGAAGAAATACGAGCATGTTTGCGGGTTAGATAGCAGTGAAGAAGCATTGAAGCATGTAGTTTCTGAAAAAAAGTTGGGGAGTTTAGATTCTTTGCCTTTTGAAGACAAGAGTTTCGATACAATTCTATGTTCTGAAGTGTTAGAACATTTGCCATTTCGAACGTACAACAAAGCATTGCAAGAAATGGAGCGAGTCGCCCGAAAATACATACTGGTTACTGTTCCCAATAACCAAAACCGAAATTTATCGTCAGTAATGTGTCCGTATTGCGGATGTAGATTTGAGCCAGATAGACATATCAGATCTTTCACCTCAGAAAATATGAAAGGCCTATTTGGTCAGTTTAGGTTAAAAGTTATCAAACCCTGTGTGCCAGCTAAAACTTACCCAAATTTTGCTTTGCAGGTGAGAAAATTACTTAATCCGATTTTTAAAACCCCGTTTCCTAGTGTTGCGATGTGCCCTCAATGCGGATATTCTGCTCTTTTTGATAATCGAATACCTGCGAATAATTCTTCTTCAGATAACAATAAGTCACTTCCCCTTAGCCGGCTAGCGACAAAATTAATACCTAAAAGACAGCAAGGAATATGGCTTGGGGCACTTTACGAACGGAACTAATCGGGATCTTAAAGAACGGTTTGAATACCATTCCTTAACCAAAGATCGTACCTATAATATTTTCTGAGTGGGTGCGACTTAAATTTTTAATCCTTAACCTTGAACGTATTATGATGTAATGGTGCATTGATTGTAGTGAATATGTATTCCTTAAAATATCGGTGATTATTTCGCATAAGTGGGCTACGTCCGACCTAAGGCCTTAGGGTTTTAGTCGAAGTGCTTCGCCAGGTAGCATGTAAGAGCGGCGCCAAAGTTACAAGGAAAATAAAAATAAAAGATTAGTAATGCAAAAGATTCAAGAGTATACCACTTTCGGCAGACAAGTTATTTACGTTATAGTAATTGATATTGTTACGTATGTACTCGGGATAATACAAATTCCAATTATAACCAAAGCTTTGGGATCTTACCAATATGGTATTTGGGCGTTGATAATTACAGCTAATTCTTTGATAATTCCCTTTACTGGTCTCTCTTTTAGTATGAGCTTAATTCGTTTCCTTGCGGGCGAGAAGGACAACGACAAAATAAGAGATGATTTTTTATCTGCTTTGTCGCTGGTTGCACTATCTGGAGCCGTTTTCTCGGTGCTTTACTTTTTAGTTTCAGGTTTTCTGGCAACATTTGTTCTCAAGAACTCAGGTTTAGCTAACTATTTTAGGCTGAGTTCGGTCTTGATATTACTAAATTCCACGTTACCGGTAGCCTTAGCTTTCTTTAGAAGAGGCACCAGGATTGGAATCTTCAACATACTTAATTTGGGTGGGATTACTCTACAGGTAGGGCTGACAATTCTCTTTATTGCATTGGGCTATGGTTTGACCGGAGTGATCTGGGCTGTCATCTTAAGTGCCGCGGCATTTAATATAATTAGCGTGGCGATAATATTTAAGGAAATCGGTTTCAGGCGTCCCAACTTTTCTAACATGAAATCGTATTTGAAATGGGGGTTACCGCTAACTCCTAACTCAGCGATCCAGTGGATCATTAATGCCAGCGATAGATATATTATTAATTATTTCAAGGGTGTTTCTGCTGCTGGTATATATAATGCCGCTGATGGATTAGGTAGTTATGCATCTTTTGCTTTAATGCCCATCGGCATCGTCCTTTTTCCTGTCATCAGTAAAACATACGATGAGGGCAATCGGGATCAGTGTAGAGATTATTTAAAATATTCATTCAAATATTTGATGATGTTGATGATCCCTTCCGCGGTAGGCTTGTCCGTACTGGCTAAACTCCTATTAAGGACGCTGACTACATCTCAGTTTATTTCCGGTAGTTCCGTCGTTGCTCTGGCAACTTTTGGCGCATCATGGTTGGCCGTATTCCAAATACTGATATATGTTATCCAACTTGTTGGTAAAACACAAATAACAGTCAGGTTGCTGGGTATTGCGGCAGTGGTGAATGTAATACTAAATATAATCCTGATTCCACATGCGGGTATTGTTGGGTCAGAGATAGCTTCAACTGTTTCCTATATTGTTCTAGGGGGTCTTGCGTTAATTGTGACACGCCGATATTTAAAATTTGACCTGAGCTTATCCTTCTTGATGAAGAGTGCTCTAGCTTCTGGTTTCATGGCATTATGTATTTGGTTAATCAATCCAGAATCGGCACTGAGGTTGGGCTTGTCAATTTTTGCGGGAATCATCGCCTATTTCGCCGCCTTAATATTAATCAGAGGGTTTTCAAAAAGTGAATTGGCTTTCTTCATGGGCTTTATTCGGAATATTTTTAAAGCAAATTCTAAGGTGAATAATTAACAAACATCATCGCTAAATCTGTTTGTAGTAATGCTCTTAGTTCCTCTTAGTTCCATCGCCACATATTTGAATAGCAAGAGAAGGTCGAAACGATAAGTTCAATGGAACCAATTTTAAGGGTTTCGTGACACCTATCTACCTCGGGAGAGGCGGAGTTAACCAAATAAATTGTCCCGGGCAAGCTAATTTTCCGCGAGTGATTTCTACAGGTGGTAAAATCTGGGCCAAGATACCGAATTCCGACCACCCGATTATCTCAAGATAAACCAATCAGATGTTTGGCATTTTCCCCAAAAATCTTGTCAAGTGCTTCCTTGGCAAGTCCCAGAGATTTTAGGAATTCTCTTTGTCCAGCCATTAAACCATCCGTACCATAAAGAATTTTGTTTTGAAAAAGTGATAAAAATCTTTTGGCATTTGGCGTATCCCGCTGCAGAGCATTTAACCCGCTCATCGCTGAAATATCAGCATAAAGGTTGGGATAATCTTTTAATAGACGCCATATGATTCCATCAATTACAATTTGACCATTTGGATATGCTTCTTTATGATCAATGCCTTCTGCAGAAATGTTCTTCCAAAACATTTGACCATGAGCGACAAAATTAACGTCAGGATATTCCACTAAAGTGGCTTCGAGCGAGGCGAAGTCCAGCATATATCCGGGGAAGAAATATGACTTCTTCCTATTTTTTAAAGGGGTATAATATTTTTCTAAAACGAGCAGAATTTTCCGAGGAATCCGATAAATTTTGTTTTCGCTTCTCATACCGTAAAAGAGTACTTTGTCCCAAATCTTACTTGAGTAGGGCATATCGCGGTTTTCGCTTTCTTCCATGTGAAATACAATTGGCATTTTTAGCTTACGCGCTGTTTTTAACACAGGTATCATTTGCTGGGAATTCCAGTTTAACGTAGCTTTAAGCTCGCCGTATCCTCGGATGCCTTTTTGGAACCATGTCTCCATCTGCAAAGTCGCATCGCTCCGATGGGGGTCGGGAGCATAGAATGGAATAATACGGGAAGGGTATTTTAAAAAAACATCATAAACTCCTTCCACGGATAAATGTTTATAATCCCAATATCCAGAATTAACTTCTTCCCAAGTTAACATCCAGCACAAATCTATATGTTCTTGATCAAGATATTTCACTAATTTGGTCAAAGTAAACCCTTCAAAATTAACATGAAGATGGCTATCAACTAAAGTCATGTAAATTGCCTCCGCGCACGAACAAACTGCATTTTAGTCCCAATATATTTCGTATCGATCAATTATTTCAGATTATGGCAATTATACTATTGTCATCGAATTTCCACAATAAAAACTAACAAGTTTTGGGTACCTGAACGAACAAGAACTCAAACAATCAACATTTATATTTGCACACTTTTGCTAATCGTTCTATTATGAATGGTACTGTCCATCAACCATTAATGCTACGAAAATCCTGAACTAGCACTTATTCATAACACATTCACTAGTAGTTTAGCCATATTTTTAGGCAGTGGAATGAGAACATTAGCTTGCTCTTTTCCGCCATAGAACGAGACCTATTACCAGTATTATTACCAGGAGGAAAGCATCGATCGTGATAACCCAGAAGAGTGTCGGACTCATGTTTTTAGAAACGCTAAAATTACCGTTTAGCCCGGCAACCTGAACTGTGTATTTCCCGTTCGCGATACCGTTGGTGGTAAAGATGACGACCGTACTGGCGCCCCGGTCTAATGTAATAATCTGTGAGCCAACAGCAGAATTATTTATCTGCAAGATGACCGTATCGGTTCCGCTGACATTACCGGTATTGGTCAGTTTTAAGTTAATTGTGACGTTTTCATTGGGTTTAACCGTGCTTGGATTGATAGATAAAGCGCTGGCCTCAAAGGTTGCCGTGAGCGATGTCGTTATCGGCGTCGTCGTGGTTACCAGTGGCGTCGTTGTCGTGGTGGTCTGAATTGGCGTGGTAGTAGTGACAGTCGTTGTAGTTGTTGTGTTGGTCGTTGTGAGCGGCGTAGTCGTCGCTACTGGTGGAAGTGTTATCGTGGTGGTGGTCGTTGTCGGCGTTGGGGTTATTGCCTTGACCCCGTAGGTAACAGCGTATGAGGTAAAATGCGAGATCTGGGCTAAAATGTAATTGTGGTCGGTATTGATCGTCGATGGTATTGTCACCCAGGCATTCTGGGTTGTATCATAGTACGTAATCTGTAAACTACTGGGATTTATGCCGCTGGGTATGGATGACGGGTTATAAGTAATTTCCAGGGAAACTGCCGCATTAAATGTGATACCGTTTGGGGTGATATCATAGGCCAGACCAATCATGCCCGCGCCGGTCTGAAAAGCGGGAGGTGAGGTCATGTGGATAAAGCTGATCTGGGTGAGGGGTGCCCCACTGGCAGTTAGTCCTGTCGTACCAGAAGGGACGGTCACAACACCTTCCAAATCATCGCTCCAGATACTGATCATCTGGTTAAAGACACCCTGGGCATTAACATAATTAGAGACATTGGTAACCCCCGATGTTGTAGGTGAGGGGATTCCGCCACCTCCTCCACCGCCGCCACCACCTCCATTGTTAACTGCCGTAATATTAAAACCGCTGCTCGTGGCCGCGGTATATGACGGGCTGCTGCTGGCGGTCAGAGTATAGCCTGTGCCCACCAGATTGATGTTCAGATTACTAAACGTCGCCACGCCGGCTGCCACGGTTACCGTCTTGGTGCCCGAGAGCACGGCCCCGGTGGTGCCTGTCCCTGAGGTTATGGCCAGCGTTACCTGGGTGCTATTATCGGTCGTGACGACATTCCCGCCCACATCTTCCACCGCCACTGTTACCGCAGGGGTGATGTTCACCCCTGCTACCGTATTGCCCGGCTGCCCGGTAAAAACTAGCTTACTGGCCGCAAATGGTACTGTAAATGTCTGGTCTGAACCATAAAAAGTAGTCGTCCCGTTGCTGGCCACTGCTTGATAATGATATGTCTCACCGGGCGTGAGATTAGTAGGTATTGGCGCGACAAAATACCCATTTGACATCGCCACCTGAGGGGAGGTTAGGGAGCCATAGTTAGTAGTCAATCCGTATTGAAACCGGACGGTATCGGTGGGAAATCCATCCCAATTTGACAGTGTTCCATTTAAAGCACCCCAAATATTGCCGCTCTGGTCTGTTGTTACCGTACTGCCGATTGAACCCTGCACGGCAGTACTGATGCTACTTGGTATTGCAAGATATAGAGACTGAAAATTACCTCCTTGAGATGTAGAATAGTAAACGTATAACTCATTATTTGGAAAACTATCTCTATTTATAGTGTTAGTAATTATTGAGGGACTATTTACTTTATTGTTGGCATTAAAAGCTACTACTCCATCAAAAGCTAGGCCTGCATCATTAAAACCAGGGTTGTCATCCTGCCATAATTCCAATAGACCCCCATTCCCATCATTGTAATACCGTGACACTAATAGGTAATATATTCCGTTATATTTGAAGGGAACGGGACCTGTGCGGTCTCCACTAAATGTTGGCGATGGGGTCTGTAAAGTCCACGAATGTAAATCGGTAGAAGTAAGAATATCGATACCCCTATTGTTAGCGTAACCACCTGAATCGCTCGCATACAAATAATATGTTGTTCCAACCTTCATAATACCATCCGGGTTTTGAGCATAGGGAATACCTTTTATTACAGGATTTCCGCTATATTTGGTCCATGTTACTCCATCCGGTGAAGTAGCCAACCCTATGGCATCCGAATTACCTCGATATAGGGCGTACCACAGTCCAGATTCTTGCCAGACATTAAAGCTATCCACAGTGGTATCGTCCCATGCCCCGCTAGGTCCGATAGTCATTACGGGATTGTGAGCAGTATCCTCTGTCCAAGTAATTCCATCCGGAGAAGTTGCATGACCCATATCGGTAGTATTATTGTATTCATAATAGCAGTTATACGTTGTTCCATCATACCAGCAATTTCCATAAGCTCCGAAACTCATCACCGGACTATTACTATACAGTGGCCAAGCATTCAAATTTCCACTCGCTAGTTGTGTGGTCACATTTAATGGACCAACGTCAGCCGCCAATAGCTGACTAGTCCAACCCAACGTAAACCCCCACACAATTAGCAATGTCAGGACAATAGAAACTAGCTTTTTCATTTTATTTCCTTTTTGAATTATATATCTTGATTCGCATTCCCGGTCACAAACCATAAAAACCGACCTTCCTTAAAGGTCGTTTCCACCAGTTATCCGATCCTTTCGGGTGAACGCTTTACAGACGACAATTCAGCTCATTCTAATAATCCTTTTTCCTAAATGAAACATTACAAAAACATGTTATGACGCATTGTTCCTACGGTCAAATCCACTTATGTTGATCTAACTTTACTTATCCTCCCAGCATTTACACTGATTTAAGGTTCCAAGCAGATCTCCCCAACAGGATCTGATTTTAACCCTTGCGGTATAATCATCGCTTTCATACGACCACCCCATTTCCTTCTCCTCATGGCTGTTTTCTCCTGATTACCAACCATTTTACTCCTTTTCCTATTCTTATGTCTTATTGGGAATGAAGATTTTTTCTCTCCCGTTTAAAAGTCAAAGTTAGGTTTCATTACTTGGAACAAGCTTTACTACTACGAGAACGATATTAAACGACCATTAGCTCATTTAATTGGAAAAGATGACTGCACTACGGTATACCATTGAAGTGATTGTACTCTAAACATAGGTATGGCACGTCTATTAACGGCTCTTGTGGCAATCAAAAACGAATTTCCCCGCTTAAGAAACTAATATTGTACAAAATTGACTGCCATGTCATAATTGAAACAAATATTTCAATATTAAAATAAATGTTTAATAATTGTGAAAGGACGACAATAAGTTGAGAAAAAAAATTATGCTCACGGGTACAGCCATCGCCAATCGGGTAGGCTTTTTTACAACTTATGGATTCCTCAGGAGAAAATTTACCAAATCTCAAATAGCTATTTTATTATATCACCGCGTGTGCGCTAGAAACAATGATTGGGATTCGAACACAATGTCTCCAGGCCAATTTAAATTACAAATTGAACATTTTTGCAACAATTATGAGATAATTTCCATTGAAAAATTATCTCAATATGTTCAGGAAGGGAAAAGCCTTCCTAAGAAGGCTGTGGTAATTACCTTTGATGATGGATATCTGGATAATTTTCTTTATGCCTTTCCTATTTTAAACAAGAACAAAGTTCCAGCGACTATTTTTCTGACTACTGGGCATGTGGCAACAGACAAATTATTTTGGTGGGACAAGGTAGGATATCTCGTTAGACATTCAACCACCAAACAATTACATTTAAATGAATTAGGCGATTATTCTCTGGAATCTGTGGAAGATAAAACTAAAGCTCGATTGAAAATAACTGAAGAACTAAAGAAAATAACTGAAGAAAGGAAAAACATTATTATTGAAAAGTTATTAAAAATTTCTGGGGTGGAAATACCCCAAGGTTTGGCCAAAGGCCTTGTTCTATCATGGGACAATGTAAGGGAAATGTATAATAACGGAATTAACTTTGGAGCCCATACGGTAAATCACCCGATATTAACGAATCTGCCCTTGCAACAGGCTCAATGGGAAATCATCCAATCGAAAATGGATATTGAAAAAGTTTTGGGTAAAGAAATATTGGCTTTTTCGTATCCAAACGGGGATTACAACGACGCTTTGGCAAGATTTGTTAGTGAAAACGGATTTACATGTGCAGTTTCTGTGCTACCCAACCGACTAGTCAAGCCGAGAGATAATATTTATGCATTTGGCAGGATCTTACCAGAAAACGATAATGAATTTAATGCTATGTTTTCTGGATTTTATGAAGATTTAAAAACTATTTTGCGTCGTACATAGCGATCCAGTTTGCGTCAGAAATTCCTTTATGTTACCCGGGTGGTTTACGTTGTGTTTTATCCAAAAGCACCTGGTCAAAGATTTGAGCCAATTTCCTTGTTCCTTCTTTTCTACTATAACGTTTAATTACCTCATTCTTCGGATCAAAATAAGAAATAACCTTGCCATATTTTTTAAACTCATAGAGCCATTTTATTAAGATTTCTTTGACCTGATCTGTTCTATTTACAACAATGCCTGTTCCTGAGTCTCGCAGGAGCTGGTCCAAATCGCCCCCTTGATAAGCAATCGCCAATATTGGTTTCCCTGCACCCATGTAGTCAAAGATTTTAGATGTAAGAACTCCCTCGGATCTACGATCGTTCCAGGCTAATAATAATAAAACGCTAGATTCTTCCTGCTTTTGAATACTTTCTTCAAATGGAACGAAGCCGTAGGTTTTGATAATACCTTCCAGATCATATTTGTGAGATAAAATTGCCGGATCATAATATACATATTTACCAAAGAATCTAACCTCGATGTCATTAGAGGTGATTATTCCTTCTCTTTTTAGTTCAGACAATGCCTCGAATAAAGCTGTGGGATCCATTCTAGTGGTATATATTAGCCCAGTGAAGGTTATTGTGAATTTAGAAGTAGGAAATACCTTATCCTTAAGATTATATTCATCAAATCCGTTATACACGACTGCACCTTTTTTCGAGTGAAATGCTTCCAAGTCTTTGACTAGAGGGTCAGATACAGAGGTTAACAAATCACATTTTCGTATTACGCGCTTTTCCCATCGCTCTTCAAAGAACTGAAACGGTTGGGTTTTTCTCGAGTTGGGATAATGTGACCAAAGATCTCTGTAATCAGCAACCCACGGTATTCCCGTTTGCTGGTGAAGTTTAGAAGCGATTAAATGTGGCAATGAAGGGTTATAGGTACTGAAAATGATATCAATCTTTTCTTTTTCGATGATTTCTCTGCCCTTTTTAACAGCGCTAAAATACCATCCAATAGGATCCCAGACCAGTTTATTGATGACAGGTGCCTCATAAACCGGACGCAGAATTTGTAAGGACTTTAGCGCCAATTTTCTCCATAGTGCTTCATTCGCTATCGGCTGACTTTTACCCGCGGCATTTACGGTATAGCTACTAATAACTTTTGTGCTAATAAGCTCTCCGATTATGAAATAAGATGTTTTATAGATGTAAGATTCGTCTACCTCTAATGACATGACCTGTGAAGCATCGGCAGGCATGTCCACAGTTAAGACTCTTGGCTCCCAGCCAAATTCGGGCAAATATTTCGCAAATTTACCCATCCGCACTGCTCCCGGATTGTAAAATGGTGGGAAAAAAAATGAAATTAACAGAACTTTTCGGTTACTCTTCTTGTCATTCATAATGATCATTCTTCTTTTTATTAATTCCTTGTATGTCTATGAAACCATAAAAAACTCTAAATCCCGAGCCTGGTTTACCTGACAATCCAGCTATAAAACATAAAAGTTTAAGTAGTGACTTTTGCCAAACCAGCGAATCATCCAGTATTGTTTAAAGCGCGCATGGGGTGCTACTGTCATTCTTACTCACCTTCCGCTTGTCCGAAAAGCTCTTACTTAAATTGCCAATCCAAAACTTCGGTATCCCATTTGAAGAATTAGCTCCTCTGCATGTCAGTAATAGATCAAATAGAATATTTATCTATTACTGCGACGATCCGTTCCGCAGTCTTACCATCCCAGAACTCAGGTTGAATTACGTCTTGGTGCGTGCCATCCAATATCTTAAACGATTCCTTCACCATCTTCTCAGGGTCAGTACCCACCAATATATTAGTGCCTTGACTGGAGGTTATAGGCCAAAGGTCCTCCTCCATCAATGTGATACAAGGGATATTTAATATCGTTGTTTCGGCCTGCAGACCTCCGGAATCCGTAATCACGATTTTTGCGTTGGATTCCATTTGAAGAAAATCAAGATAGCCAAGCGGTTCAATTATGTACAAACCAGGTTTATTTATGGATTGTTTTTGATTAATGTCAATCAAAGATAATCCGCTTTCTAACCCAAATTGTTTTAGACTTTTCCGGCTTCGAGGATGGATTGGGTAAATCATCGGTATTCTTTCAGCAATCCGTTTTATTGCATTAATTAAACGAAACAAGGTCTCTTCGTTATTCACATTTGACGGTCGGTGCATCGTAAGAACAGCATACTGTTTTTTGTTAAGCCCTAAATTGGATAAGATGGGACGCTGAGATGCGATTCCGATCTGAGAATAAATGCTATCGGCCAAAATGTTGCCGACGAAGAAAATCCTGCTTTCAGGTATGCCTTCTTTTATCAAATTATTACTGGCACTTCGGGAGGGTGTGAAAAGATAAGTGGAAATAGTATCGGTAAGTAGGCGATTAACTTCTTCAGGATGAACAAAATTGTATACACGTAAACCTGCTTCTATATGGGCAATGGGGATGTGCAGTTTAACTGCCACAAGACTAGCAGCCAAAGTGGAGTTAACATCACCGATGACAACAACCAAATCTGGTTTTTTCTCTAATAATACTCGCTCCATTTCAATCATGGCTTTCCCGGTTTGTTCGGCATGCGTACCAGAACCGACTCCCAAAAATATGTCGGGTTGAGGAAGCAATTTGTCCTGAAAAAATACCCCAGACAGCTGAATGTCATAATGTTGACCGGTGTGAATTAAAGTATATTCAATTCTTCTCGTCCCATGGCCAATGTTATGCGCGTCAATTGCTCGTATTAAGGGTACAAGTTTAACAAAATTCGGCCTTGTTCCGGCAACAATTACGGCATTCATGGGTATTTATCCTTCTTTTAAATTCATAATTTTTCTAAGATTGTGTCGATAAATTTGTGGAAAATATTTGATCGGGTCATTTTGATTTCAGAAAGATTTCCTTAATCGATCTTTGAAATTATGGGAGAGAGCTACAAAACACACCATGCTACATGCCACTTCAGAAATCTAATGACTTCCACCTTTATTATTATTGCTAAAATGTTATTTGATTAATCCCCTGCGTTTCACAAAAATATCTCATTTCGTGGAGAGAGTCACGGGTGTAACATAATAAATATCCAGACCACCGTTAGTGTAGAACTTGGCAACGCTCTGATCTTGCTCCAACTTGGCAAAATCTTCTTGTGTAAATCTTATCTGCTCCATCCTTGGATATACGTCCGGATAAACTACTCGGTCCTCTTGCATAATAAGGAGATAACATGCTTGGGGATACCATTCACCCAGCATCGCATACAGATCATAATTAAAGTGCCACGGCATAGAACTCTGTCCGTTATTGAGTTGTTCGATTCCCGTATACGGCTGTGCATTGATTTCATCAGGAGTTAGTGTATAATCAGCCAATCTGGGTAATTGTACAAGGATACCCGAATTCGGTATCGCTGGATTTTTTGATTGAAAGAACCAATCGGCACCATCTACTAAAGTACGTGTAAGTTGATCATTAGGGGAGAGAGTGTAGGCAGAGGGATATGTCTGTAATGTGCCTCCGATAAAACCAATAACAAAAATGATTATCACCGGTAAAGTAATGAGAGCGTTTATTTTGGGAATTCCCACCTTGAACAACGAAATTCCTAAAAACTTAAATAACCCGAATCCCAGAATTATTACACATAACAACTCGATGTAAATAATTATTCTTGTCGGGCTGAAGGCGAGGTTAAGACCAAAAAGTAATAGCATAATAATGCCACTTAGAATAACGGGACCATACAATGAAAAAAGATTGCTTCTTTCCAATTCGTTGATTTTTTTAAGTAATACAAAGATAGATGCTAATGCAATTAGCAAGTACAAAAAAGCTACACCATAATTCGTAAAAAACTGCTGGATTGCGCTATAACCAAATTCTTGGGCATATTGGATTTGTTGATTAAGCTGTGCTAAATGACTTATTCCCAACCCGGAAATAAGAGCCTTTATATTGCTTACAGCTTCATTCAATATTCCAGAGTAGGATGAAAACCAATACACTGACCAAACTAATAGGAACAAGGACATCGCTAATCTAAAACTAAATACGCTCTTCGTTACCGTTAAAGATCGTTTTTTCACTGCATCTAATATTAATTGTGGCAGCGTAGCGCTTATCATAATTATGAATAATTCAATAGAAGGGACAGGATGGAATATTGGCATGAGAAACAAAACTATTAAGAAAGGTATTTTCCATGAAAGCGTGCCTGAAGGAGTACTTTTTACCAGAAGGAAAATTGCGAACGGCAAGTAAGCATTGGCTAAAGAGTTGGGCGCAAATCCCGGGTTAGATAAAAACGTTAGGGTCGTGGCGCCAATGAATATCAGCAACAATGCACCTTTGGAAGAAATAAGTGATTTAGCCAAGACATACATGAACACTAAATAGAGAATATCAAAAAGCAAAGGGATGTATTTCATAAGGACAGCATCCGGAATTTTGAAGATAAGAACGGCCTCTGATAAGAGGATATGTGAAACGGGATAGAAGTTAGACGCTTGGAATTTGCCAGTATTTAAAATGTAATCTGTCAGCGCCTTATGAGTAAGCTGGTCAGAAAGGCCCCATTGCAGATAACCTCTAATGACCGGCAAGGATACAATTAAGAGATAAACACCAATTATTAACAACCAGCCTAACGCCCAATACCTGTTCTTTAAATGTCTACCTTTGTATATCTGCCAGACAACAATACTGACACCACAGACCAAATTTATTAATATGGCAACCCAAAAGAATACGGGAGTTGCGGTAAAAATCGAAGCTTCGTAACCCGTGGCTGGTTTGTTCCAAGCAAATATTAAGCCGAATGAAAGCAAAATTAAACAAATTATAGTGATGATTTTAATGAATGCGCCAGCATTGTCAGTTGAGACCGTTTCATTGTTTACAAACTTCATGTTTTCAATAAACCCCAACGTGTTAAAAAAACGTTGATATTATAGTGGTTGTTTAACGGCTACACTGCTTGGTGCGAAAACGCCCGGCCACCATCGGGGTGAACACGTGGAAATACAAATAACTAAAACAATTTAAGTTTGTCTTGATAACCGCCATTTTTAAAATATTATCACATCTTCTCAGGCAAATTCAACACGCAGTAAATTTTGCTTTAATATAGGGCTGAAATCTTCTCACTTGATATTTGCGGCACCATGCATGAGGTCGGATGTCAAAAGTGGACACCAAACCTTTCATGCTGCAAGTAACCCAGCATAAAGTCTTTTTGCATATGTTGCCGGTGATAAGAATCCTAACTTCGCCTGTAAACGTTGCCTGTTGTAGAAGATTTCGTTGTACTCAGTAATATCTT